>JACDZJ010000329.1_pt1 | contig 15423 bp, 13 predicted proteins | sample 7365721 | NCBI WGS metagenome assembly JACDZJ01 (sample SAMN15143480, study PRJNA637477) | pond metagenome | biome: freshwater wetland ecosystem [ENVO:00000243]; feature: pond [ENVO:00000033]; material: pond water [ENVO:00002228]; isolation source: pond water containing pink berries ... | reverse complement strand
TGTTATGCGTCTTCTTTTTTTTTCGGCCTGCTGCTAACGACCGAGACTATGGGCATTGGCGGTTTGCGGGAGCAAAACTGTCGCAATGCGACAGAGCCCGCACGGGCTATGAAACACCCAAACCGCAAGGATACCGCCCTGCTGCATAGGCATGTGTTAGCAGCGTGGACGTTGGTTGTGTTTAGTTGTTCTTTGTTTCTTTTTCGACCAAGCCTATTTCAATTTACAAGGTCGTTGTTTCAATTTATTCGGTGTCAATTACAGAATATTCGGAGACCATTACATAATATTCGGACATCATTACAATTTATTCGGAGACCATTACATAATATTCGGACATCATTACAATTTATTCGGAGACCATTACATAAAGTTCGGTCGTTATTACAAAATATTCTGGAGCTATTACACTTTTTTCGGACTCTATTACAACTTATTCGGAGTCTATTACATAATATTCGGACACCATTACAACCTTTTCGGATATCATTACACTTTCTTCGGAGGCTATTACAAAACTGCGGTTGCTTATTTGCAAACCGCAGTTTGTGTTAATTGTTTATTCCCCTTTAAATGTAAACTGTAGCTTTGATACTTGCTTGTATTGGGGGCTTGTTGCACCAAATACGGATTTTATATATGTTTTTGTGTCCGATGCTGTATCAACCAAGCCAGTAAGTGATTTATAAAGGATGTCGTTACGCGAAATTCGGGCGTTACTTAGCTGAATGGTTGGGACAAGTACATCTGTGTTTTTTACTCTTAATAGATTATAGTAAGCTGTAAGAGATGCTATTTTTAAATCTTCTTCGTTAGGGTTGTAGAGTGGGACAGAGGTAAGGAGCATTATAAGTTTATCGAAGTTTTCTAATCTGCTGTCGTAACTCATTTGTGCTGCTGAGATTTGATTTACTTCTTTGCCTTCAGCTTCTAAAGCTTTTTTCTCTTCGTCTGTAATTAATGCGCTTGCTCTTCTGCCTTGAAGCTTACGAACAATTGTTTTTGCGCTTTCGTCAACTTGAACAGTGGTGTCGGAAGCTTTAAGGGAGTTGTTCACACGAGTAATAAGTTTGCTGAATGACTCAAATGCAGATTCTCTTGCTGCTACTGCATTGGAGTATGCAGGTTGTGCAATGTTGATTGCAGTTAATGACTCTTTAGAAACTGTGAGAATGTTTTGTAATGCAGTTAATCTGATGGCATCTTTCGATGGATTGTAGGCTGTTCCGAATGCAATAGCCGATGCAATTAAACTTTGAAAGTTTGCCACGTTCTTAGCGTGTCCTGATTCTGATGTGCTTGCCATAATTTTAAGGTTTAAAGATTAATAATTAGAATTAATTTATGCGACAAATATACATATATCTTGCACATTTATAACATTATAATCTAATTCATTTTAACATCCTTTTTTCAAAAATCAATTCTAGCAATTATTGCTTTGCAATCAACTCTTCACAGTTTATTGTTTTTTTTGTTTCAACATGTAAAGAACTTTCTAAGCGAGCGAAAAAACAATGTACTGTGACCGCTCTGCCTATTGAGAAAAGCTATAAAAGCCATAGCAAGGCGTTTGATTATAAACACTTACTTGCTGTGGCTTTTTTTTGCTTTTTGGGCGATTATTTTTTTCTTACATTTATTTGCTCTCAGATTGTTGTATATATTTGGAATAAATATTAACGGCTGAGTATTTGAAAAGAAATACACCCCAAGTTTTATAACGGACTACAAGTCTGAAGAATAATAGAAGGTGAGATTAAATAAATCTCACCAATCAAACCTTTACACATCTAATCAGATTTGTATATCAACAATGACAGATTCTGCTACATCTCAATTTAATATCCGAATAATCACTTGCACTCATCCACTTTTTTTTCTGTTGATAATTGACCGTTCAGCTCCACTTCAAATCCAGGGTTTAGGGCAACGGACTCATCATAATATAAAATGATATTACTTCCAGGAGCAATTTTTGTTGATTGACCTTTAGTTACAATATTCTTACCAACTATATTTTCATTCAAATAGCCATTTGGGCAAACTACATCATTTAGACCGTTCAGATAAATATTCCTTTGCAAATCTGTATATCCAAGTTTACCGTAATTTAATTGAGATACAATCTGACCAACTTCTTTAATAGTTGTACTAGTAGTCATTGAAAATGTATTTCCAGCACTCTCCGTTAACAGATTATTTGTAATTGAGCTTGTTGTCCAATCTATAGTGACTCCAAATGGTAGGTTTGTAACGGTGGATACATTTTCATTGCCGCCCGAACATAGAAAATCAGAATTTGATTGTAGCTGAGGATTGTCAATTATTGGATTGTTTTTTAAGCACTCACTCACAACTCCGATATTTCCGAGTAAATAATAGTGCATTTTATTAATTTGACATTGAGTAAAAGCACATTGACAATTGTTGTAATCCATTGTATTATTTGACTGAATACCAATGCAATTATTTTGATCCCAACAATTTGGATTTGATGGAGTGTCTTCACACCCATCATTTGAAATCCATGAATGGTCTAATCCCATAACATGACCCATTTCATGTTTAATTGTACGAAATGTAAATGCTGGATCACTTGTGCTCATGTTTGTAAGAATCATCCACTTTGAATTTCCTAGAGTAGTATGTCCACCAACCGAACTTCCACCCATACAAAAAAACACATGTACTGAGTTAGTCTTAAAATCAACATTACTCTTATTTGTTACATATTTGGCGGTTAAATAGTCACCATAAAGCGAATAATAAATACCATTGTAGTAATTGGAATAATTCGTTCTATATACATTATCATAGTCATCATTCCAATAATAAATATTTGCTAATTCAAATCTAATCCTTGTATCAGATTGAAAAGGAGCCAAATTTATTCCTAAGTTCATTGGAATATTCACTCCCATCGAATTGTTAAGATTTGTTATTGCATCTATACTTAAAAGTTGATTGCTGTTTGCATTATTTGGAAAATTGTTTGAACTATCAGCTTTTTGGATAATATGAAATGTCAATTTTACGACTTTTATTGAGGTGCTATTATAATCATATCCAGTATAATTAGACCAATTCAAACTATTAGTATTACTAATAACATGAGAACCGTGGCTAACTGTATCATAGATAAGTTCACAATTGATCTGCGCATTCAAGCTGTTTAAAAACATAAAAATCAAAAATGTTAATATTATTTTTTTCATACAATTATTTTTTGATAAATTTCAATTTGATAGAATTAGTATTAAAACGAACTATGAGAAAATAAATGCCTGGATTAAGGCATTTGATAGATACTTGTATGTCATTTTTTAGTTCGCCTTTGATGCGTATTTTGCCTAAGGCATCGTAAACGGCAAATTCATGGTTATCATTATCCGAGCAATTCACAGTTAAACAATTATTTTCTGCATTCAATATTAATTTTAAATCGTTATTGAACGTTTGTTCATTGAGAGAATTTGGCGGATACACATAAACAGAGTCACATTCATTGCTTTCATAAATCTTTGATTTGTATATGAAACTATCATTCTGAAAGCATCTAAAATCTGTTGGTTTTCTCATGTCAGTAACAGTGCAATCAATTGGAAAATAATAGTTTGTAATATTCCCAATATTTTCAATGGCTTTCCCCGAGAAACTAACACAACTGTTATTACTGCCATTATTAAGTGAACTCCCAATACAATCAAAAGAATAGCACCTTAACGTTAAGCTGTTTATTAGTGTGTCTTTTGCTTCGGTAACCTTTAGCTTCATTTGTGTTTCAATAAGTTTATTTTCTGTAAATGAATAACTAGTATTAATTGTATCTCCAATTTCTACATTGAAATCGTATAATAAATGATATTTAGAATTTATAAATTGAAGGATTTTCCTGCAATCATATAAAAGGTAAATATTTGACTTAGATACAATCTCTTTTTTTGAATTAATATCTATTCTTTCAACTACCATACATGTTTTATCACTTATTAGAGTATCTCTCATATATTCAAGCTGATAATAGCCCATATCAGGCGTCATAAATATTGAAGAGTAATACCATTTAGCACCAATTTGAGGGACGGATGTACTCGCAAATCCATAGTTCCCAACCACAAATGCTAGAAACAATAAGAGGATAATACTTTTTTTCATATTTTTCATCTTATTTTGTAAGTATCATTCGTTTTGTATCAATCACTTTCCCATCTGCAATCAAAGTATATAGATACATTCCTGCAATAAGTTCAGAACCTTGTACGGTGATGTTTCCTTTTCCTCTTTGGTTAATAGAGTAGCTTTTTAGCTGAACTCCATTCATGTCATAAACATATATTGAAGCATTGGTAATCGTAGTTGGTAGATAATATCCAATTATAGTAGAGTTATTAAAGGGGTTTGGTATATTTTGATCTAGTACGGGATAGGTAAGTATATCGGTTTCGTTAATACCTGTTGAGGCAGCAACTTTCTTTGGTCCTGAAGATGATTTGGTTACTAAATCTGTGAGGTATGCTATTTGCTTAGCCTGTTCATCAAGTTGATTCTTTTGATCTCTGAGAGCGTCAACAAGCAATGGTATCATACCGATGTAATCAACACTAAACAGCCCCGCACTATCTTTATAAACTAAATCTGGGAATGTTTTTTGAACATCCTGAGCTAAAAAACCATAGTGTATTCTACCTGATGTATCTGCTTTTGGCACAAATTTGGGTTTTTTTGTGCTATTATTGTCCGTTTCTGAATTTGTTTGAACTTTTTGTAATCCTACTACTGTAGGCATTTTGTAATTATAAGTTACCGTACGTAATTGATCTAATTTACTTAAGGAATTACTCAAATCCATAATATTGTCTTTTAGTCTTTCGTCGGATGTCAAAACAACGCTTCCATTTACTTTTATCTGCTGATTTTGACCAGCAGTCCCAACTTCTAATGCACAACTTGGATTGTTGTTAAAAATACCGACATTCCCATTTGCTCTTACAGAAAAATAAGCACCATCAACGGATTGAACCGTTAACAGTCCAGCATTGTATGGCTGACTTGTTCTATAACATCCCCAAATTAAATCAAGTCCATTTGCTAAAGAAGCATTATCACCAAGTATGTCTAACCCGTCTGTTGGATTACTAGAGTTACTATAAATAGCTGTAATGTTGTGAGTTTCCACTCTACCTGTTGAAAGAACTTTGAGTTGTGCTTCTGCACAAATTGAAGTGAGAATAAAAAGAATAATGAAAGTTATTTTTGTTGTTTTCATATATTTTTGATTTGTTGTTAATATTATTATTTTGTTTTTAAGTTAAGACAACCGTTATTGGTTGTCATAAAAAAATGAGAAAGTAAGTCTACTCAATGTTTTAGTTTGTCTCGTCAAACAAAAGAAGTACAATCAAGTAGAAAGTTGGATTGTATTCCAAAATACATTTTGATTCTAGTATTTCTGTATTTCAGCCTCTACTTTTTTCAAGACTGAAATAATGTCATTAACTCGTATTCATATCGGTTGTCTTTTTTTCGGCCTGCTGCTAACGACCGAGGCTATGGGCATTTGGCGGTTTGCGGGAGCATTCGCTGTCGTGGAACGACAAGGTGAATGCGGGAGCAAAACCTCCAAATTGCACGTCAACCAGCCAATGCGCATAGGCGGGTGTTATGCCCTCGTACTTTATTATTATTATTCAGGTATTTCCTTATTTGTAGTATATTTTTCCCCTTTTTCCCATTTCTCTGCAATTCCGTTGTAATCAGGGAAATTCTTGTCGTATGGTTTTGTCCAATTTTCGATAAATTCAGGATTATTGCTATTTGGTCTTGGGTCGGCAGTGTTCATTTTTGCTTGTACTGGTGTTCTCACAGCATCTCCCATTATAATAACATGTTGTTGTGGGAGAATTGGTAATTGTTGAAGTATATCTTCATTTGCTGCCGAAACTAGCTGTCGCACGTATTTCTGATCTTCAGGATTCTGAAGTCTATGGATAATAAATGAATTACACTGAGAAAGAACTGTTTTAGATAATTCTGACGGTCTTTGACTCGTTACCAATAATGATATACCATATTTCCGACCTTCACGAGCAATACGTTCAAATACCTTTTTAGCAATTGATTCCCTGTCACCTTTATTTTTTTCAGGTATATAATTTTGAGCTTCTTCTAATGCAATAACTATTGGAAATTTTCCTCTTTGTTCGTCAGGAAATCTGGAAACAAATTCTAAGATTAAACGACCAATTAGACCTGTAATAGTTTCTAATACTTCATAAGGTAATAATGACATATCAATTATTGTTAATTGATTTGGTTTTTTTGAGTCAATTTCGAAAGAATCAAATGCACAATCTGAATAATATTTTGAATACAAATCAGTATCAGCTTCTTGAAATATTTTGCAAAAATCGCCCATTATAAAAGCAAGAAATTTTGATAGGACTCTTGGAATTTCATCTGTTTGGTCTAATATTAATGGCTGCGAAATTCTTTCGTCACTTAAATACGCTTGCAATCGAAGTCTTAAGGTAGAAACAAATTCTCTCAACCTATTTCCTGAATTCTCATTTTCTAATATGGCTTCATCAAAAAAACGTTCAATAAGTTCTTTGTAATTAAATTGTATTGGTAAATCAATATTTCTATCTTCGGAAACCTCTTGACTTTGAATGGAAGTATTATACAATGAAATTTCAGATTTAATTGTTGTGCTACAATTAGTGAGAACTTGAGTACTCACTGTTCCTTTAGGCGGATATGGATCATTTGCTCTTATTGTATTTCTTTCATTCAAAAGTAAACTCAGCGAAGTCAATATATTTGTTTTGTCAAAATCAGTTGTTAGCCCAGTCAGTTCATTGATAAATAATTCAAGTTCAGTAATTATTGTAGTTTTTATTTTGTTGTTATTTTCCTCACATTCGTTTGTAATACTTTCTAATTTGGATATAAATGATTGTGGAATTAATCTTTTGACAGATGCGGAAGTTTGATTCTTAGCAAGAGCTAATGCACGTTTAAAAATAGGCACTTGTGTTCCAGCAGTGGGTTCAAAAAGGTATTCCAAATCTGCAAAATTCATAAACCAGAATGGAACTTTCATTCCTTCTTTTGTTATATGAAATGGATTGACTTGCTCAAATTTACGATATGGTTTGTCTTGCGAGCCTGTAAATGCAGATTTATATTCGCCATTTGTGTCAAAAATTATAATGTGAGCATTTGAAAGTTTAACTCCATTATAATCAAAATCAAATAAGCTTTGAACAATTGCTGCAAATGTGCAAGACTTTCCTGAACCAGTATTTCCTAAAATTGCTGCATGTTTTCCAAAAAATTTATCTGGATTTATTTTAATCTTATAGTCTGAAAAAGATGGAGAAGTCCCAATTGGAAGATAAAAATCTTCATTGTAATTAATCTTTTCATTTGTATCTTTTTGATCAAATATATTATTTAAATCATTTCGAGTTACGTACCATACTGGATTATCAAGAATTGGATAATTATAAACACCCTGAATATATTTGCCACTATTTTCGATAGTTCCAATCATTGTTGCCACTAAATATCTAGCTGATTTAGTTAGAAAAATAGCTTCTCGTTGTTTTCCAAGTTCTGTTTCATCTATAGCCTTGACGCTAGTAACCATTGCAACAATTTTGTCTGCTCCAATTGGAATAATAATATAAGAGTTAATCCGTGCTACTTCATAAATATCTTCATAACCACTTTTATAAAGGCTTTTCAAATCGTCATCAAGCTTTATATAAACTCTAAAACTATCAACAGACATTACTTTTCCAATTATCCTTTCTTTCATTTGGTTTCTCCTTTTGAATTAAATAATTGATTTAATGTCTTAGAGATATTTTCATTATTGTCTACTGCGTTAAAGTTCGGCATTAATGTGTCAGCAAAAGTCAAAAAGTCTCCAAAATATTCACCTTCCAAAATAATGACTCTAGGATCATTAAGAGTCTTAAGCTCATTGATATAAGCACTTCTTGTGCCTCCTAAATCAACAACTATTAAAGTAAAAGTTGGATTTGATAACGCTTGATAGATAATATCATTAAAGTGCTCATCTCCGAATGAATATCCAACAGTTATTAATACCGATTGAGATTGATTTATTGTTGTTGAAAATTGCCGAAATAGTTCTGAATAAGGTAAGTCTAAAGTAAATGATTTTTTCACTGCAGAAGGATAAATTATTATTTCTCCTTTATTTTCTAATTTGTCTATTAACTCCAAAGATTTTTCCTCAATACCATAAAGATTATTTAAATTACGTGAATTCGAATTTATCCATGAAAGTGAACCATGTAATTTATAATAACGAACTACTTTTTCTATCCTTTGAACTTTTCCAGCCGTTGTTGAACCAGGGTAAAAAATATCATATTCGAATGTTTCAGGTTTAAAATATCTTTTATGAAATCCTGCAAATCCATCAATATAAAATACACCTAATTTATCAAAAGCATATTCAAAAGCTAAATCATAATTAGATGTAAAAATATTCGCTCTTCTTAAATTTAAAGGTCTTTGTAAAAGAGCCTTAATAAATTTTTCATGGAAAACATATTTGTTTTTTACAGATTGCTTTAAGACATTTTTCTTGCCTCTTTTAATAATTTTTCTTAGTTCAAGATTTGATATAACTCTCTTATCTACATCACAAACAGAGAATAAACCTTCCTTTATCGCAATTATTAATTCTTTTATTTTATCAGTTCTAGGTTCGCTTTTTATTTCGTCAAACACATAGTCTGTTGCAATTAGAAAATTTAATATTTTTTCTAATTCAATATAAATCTCTTTTGTTTGTGAGTCACGAATTATATCTGATTCAATATAGAATTTCCATTTTCTCTCATCTTCAAATTCATTTGTACCCTCAATTTTATGAGTATTTCCATAACTGAGTTTTTCTGTTTGTAGACTTTTTACAGTATTTATAAGTTCATCGAAAATCCCTTTTTCTGTATTATCTTTTTCTTTAATATAGTTTTCAACTTCTACTGGAAAATTTCTTATTGAAACAGCTCCTAAATGAATAGATGTACCTGTTCCAAAAAGAAAACTCACATTATCTAATTCAAGATAATTTTTAAGCATTAGCTTAACTTTTTCAATTACTTTAGCTTGGTCTTTTGAGTCATCTAACCAATCTTGTAATTTGTCAGTACTTCCAAAGTAAATCTTGTTCTTGGTAGGGTCGTAATGTTTCATTTTATCTTGTTTTTATTTTTTTTATAGTATGGGGCATAACGACCGAGGCTATGGGCATTTGGCGGTTTGCGGGAGCATTCGCTGTCGTGGAACGACAAAGTGAATGCGGGAGCAAAACTGCCGGAATGCACGTCAGCCAGCCAATGAACATAGGCGTGTGTTAGCGGTTAGGCATTTGTTGTAATTAGTTTGTTTTTCGTTCTTTCATAAATGCGATTCACTTATTCTATTTTGCAGTCGCTTGTTTTCTTTTCTCAGTTCGTTCATACGTTAATGTGGAACGCTTATTCCATTTGTACGGTCGCTCATACGTTAATGCGGGAGCTTTATATGTTAATGTCGGAAGCTATTTCATCTTTTACCATCGTTCATACGTTAATGACGGAGGCTTATATGTTAATGCGGGAGCTTCATACGTTAATCCGGGTCGTTATTTGTTAACTGCCGGAGGCTGTTACAACTTTTACGGTCGTCATTTCTTTTTATACGGAGGCTATTTGCTAAATTGGGGACACTATTCCATAAATGCGGGTCAGTATTTTACAAATTAGGGAGCTTATTCCATAAATCGGGGGCTTTATTTTAAAATAATTCAAGTTAATTGTAAAACCGCTGTTTTCAATTATAAACTTACAGTTCATTGTTTTTTTTGTTTCATGTTTGTACTGCACTTTCTAAGTCAGCTAAAAAACAATGTACTGTGACCGCTCTGCCTATTATCAAAAAGCTATAAAAGCCACTCAATGTAATTTCTAAAAATTGCACTGAACTTGCTGTGGCTTTTTTTGCTTTTTGGGCGTTTAAATGTCTTTATAAATTACTTTTCATCCATTATTGTTAAAAGCAGGTCAATGTCTGTTAACCGTTTTATTTCTTTACAACCTTTAAAAAACGTTTCTTTCAATTTTAAAGAATTCTGAATATAATTTTCTAAATCATTAGGAGTATATTTTTTGATTGGAAACCCAAATACGTGTCCGAGAAATTCTATTTCAGTGAAATATTCATTTGAATACAAATAATTCATTCTTTCAAAATAAAGTATTGGAGTCTCTAACTCATTTCCAAGCATTAGCATAACTCCAAAAGACCTATAGAAATAATATACCGGTAAATCGTCTAAATCGTATCTCGAAAATCCTCTAACTAATTCAAATGTGTTTTCATAACCAATACTTTTTTGCCTATTTAGCTCTTCAAAATATAATTTATACAATCCTCTTTTGAATGCTCTACATAGTTGGTTCTGGGAAACATAATCAAATCGAAATGTATCTTTTACTACGATTGTAAAGTGGTTCTTTTTTGACTTCAAATCAAAGAAAATTGATTTAAACTCACCTATTTTTCGTTTTGTTTTATCTTTTTGAATTAATCTAAATCTAGTTACATTGAATGTTTCCTTTAGAGCTGTTTCAATAGAATAATACTTGTAAGTTCTCTCCCCAAAATATTTATTACAAGAATCACATACATTAGGATTAAAGTTTTGGCCACCTAACGATTTTGGTATAGTATGAGCTTTAGTTAGAAAAGTAACTTCAGATTCTTCTTTTAAACACCAAATACATTTTTTATTCATCAATCTCGATTTTATCAATATCGGTCTTATGTCATAACTAAATAGTTTCAATTTCGGCTGATATTACTTCAGTCGTTTTCTTCTAGTCTTTTGCTTTTCTAAATGTCTCTTTCCGTTGCTGTATTTTTGTTTTGCTTTCCGTATTTCGGAATGAACAAATGTTTTGACTTCATCGCTTCCCTCGTAATGTTCACCTAACAATACCTTAAAATCTTCTACATTTTCTATTGTTTCATATTGTCCGTGGTGTTTCATAATTTCTGTCTAAAATCATAATTTTATTCTTTCAGTTTCTGCCGAGATTCTCACATTCGCTTGTTTTTTTATTTTTTATGCTTACCGCTAACGACTAAGGCTATGGGCATCCTGCGGTTTGCGGGCGTATTCACTGTCGCACTGCGACAAGGTGAATGCGGGCGCAACAACTGCAAAATGCACGTCAGCCAGCAGGTGACAATAGGCGCGTGTTAGCACCAGTTGTTTGGTTGTCAATCTGTTGTGAATTGTCATAATGGTTTAAAACCGTAAACTTTAATCATGTCATCTTCACTAACATTCATTATAGTCTTAATTTCTTTTCCTTTTTTGTCTTGAATTTGAATAGTATATAACACCTTGTTTTTAATTACAAGACCACCTACTAATATGCATACAATATTACCATTTGCCAATTTTGTTTTGTCGTCAAATTTATATTTTGGTTTAGTGGCTGGTATCATAAATTTGTCTTCATTCTCTATTAAAAAGACAAAATTATTAACTAAATAATCGAATCTTGAGGGATTCTCGTCGTAAAAATATTTAGGTGTCTTAATTCCTAAATTATATGAGAACTGGTTTTTATTAGAAATTGAATATCCAATATATTTCATTTCGAATTCGTAATCAAGCTCTTTTAATAAATAAGTGCATTTTGTCTCAATAGCCTCTCTATTGTTTACATATACTTTTCTCCAAGTGAAATCAGTTATCTCAGAATTTAAAGTTTTTTTAAATCCTTTTTTAACGTATTCTGCCATTCCAATTTCTTTATTGTCCCATATTTTCCAAAGACTAAAGTCTGACTTAGGAACTTCTTTTAACTCAATTACATTTACAGCAGCTAACATAAAACTATCTTTTTGACCTGCTCTAATAACAGTATGTTCTGCATTACCTCTGTCAAATTTCCAATTATCAGGAAAATCCATTGAAAAACCGTATTTAAAGTTCGAATAAATCATAGAAATAGAATCTAAGTGTTCTATTTCATTTCCTTTTAAGTAACTATCTTTAAATGAAGGTGCAAAAATCTGATTTGATTGGCAGTAATTTTCATTAATAAATAAATGCAGACAACATAATATTGACCATAGAAATGCTTTATTATTCATTTTTAATATTTTAGAATTTGAATTGTTTGGATAGTCTCTGATTTACAAAAAAATGTTTGTCTAATCATATTAAACTAAAAGTATTCAATTTTAATTGTTGTAATTCGACCAAATTTTGTATTTATATTGTTTGTTGAAATTTGAATACTTCTATTTGAATTTTCTGTAAAGTGCCAAATTTTCATTAAAGTCTTATCTTTTCTAATCAGAGTTTTTTCTCCAAGCCCGTTAGTGTTGCATATAGACTTTACTAGAGAATCAAAATCTCTTTGAATAAATGTTTTATTCTCGATATTGTAAATTTTAGTAAGGCTTCCCATGTACAGCTTTTTGTCTTTAAATTTCAGACATAAACTGTCAAATGTAAGTTTAAAAGCACTTGCGTTTTCGACATTCATTTGTTCCCCAATTCTGTCATAACCAATATATTTTATATTTTTTATTTTTGAAAGTTCACCATTTATATAATCTTTTTCATCACCAAATTTAAAACCCCAAAAGTCCTTAAAATTGTTAACGTTCCATTGTCTTTTATTATTTACATACAAATCATTAAGAGATTTCAATACAATATCAGTTATATCATAAGTTTTATTGGCAAAAAGTATATTATCCCCAGAAGTATTACTGAAAATAATTTCATATTTCATGATTTTGTTGAATTTCAGCAAAAAGGATTTTATCGAATCACGTAATTCAATGCTTGTTTTCTTTTGTAATTGAGTTAATTCTTGGCTTAATTTACCATCTAAATCTTGTAATGATTTTTGCTTTAATGTTAATCTATTTTGCTCTTTTTCGGCAACTTCACGACTTTGAAATTCATTATTTTCTAGTTTCTTTTGAAAGACACTCATTTCATTCTGCAATTGTCGAGCACTTGTGTTAATTGTCAACCGAGATTCTTCTTGTTTCCGTATTAAATTTTCATTAGTCTCTTTGGCAAATTGATAGTTCGACAGTAGTGTGTCAATATTAACGTATGCAATTGGTAATTTAATACTAGCACTTTCATTTTGTGAATTAACGAATTGAAACACACTAAAAAAAACAAATGATAGAAATAACTTTTTCATTTTTAGATTATTTTTTATTGTTTAAAATTTTTATCGACCAAACTGTTGCATAAATCAAATATCTTAAAATAAAGGCTGTAAATAAAATAAATATTCCAACATATACACTTTTGCTAAATAATTCATTTTTTGTCTTAATTTCGGAACTTGTTGTTCTAATTTTCTCATTAAAAAACTTTTTCTTTTTGTCTAAAGAATTTAAGGTGTCAATGGTAGATTTTTTAAATACAAAAAATTCTGGAAACTTAAGATTTATTTCATTTAATGTTTTGTATTTAGCAGTATCACATATTGTTGCGTAATAATCAAAAGACGCTTTTATCAAGATTGTGTCATTATTTAATGCTGGATATCTTTTAAATATAAGTTCTAAATCTTCAAAATTCGGATTGGCATGATAAAATTCCATTAAATTATTTAGAGTTTTTTGATTTAACTCACTGTGTTTTGGCTTTAATGGTGGAAAGGACAAAAAAGTATTTTTTTCATTTTTAACCTTAGTCAATGCCGTTTTTTGCTCGTTTAATCTGTTAATATTACTGATATTTATAAACGATAGAATAGCATAAAAGGAAACAGTTAGAATGATTGTGGCTAAAAGAAATAAGAACTCACGAGCAATTAATTTTTGATATTTTGTATTCATTTTGAATTAGGATTTACTGGGTGATTATTCTTTTAATGTTTTTAAGCTCCATTTGATACCATAGTAAATATATCGCAACATAAACAATATGATAAACAGAACAAGCAATGATTTTTTTAGAAAATCAATTTGCATTTGTGGAGATAAAATACTAATAGAATTAAAGTCCTTTTTTAGTATTTTAATGTCGTTATTAATGTTTTCAACTTTTTGTTTTGCTGAAGATTCAGATTTTGAGTATGAATATCTTTTTATGAAATTATTAAGGCTGTCTGGGCGAGAAAAACCTATTTTTTCAAAAAAAAGTGTAATATCATCTACTTTCCATTTACCTTTCCATTTTATTTCAATTGAATCATTGTCCGATATTTCCAAGAAACGATTCCATAAGACATCAACTCTATTTACATTATATACTTCATATTCAGTTGTTACTTGTTTATAAAACCATTCTTGAGCTGTTTTCTTTTCTTCAAATATTGACACTAAACTATCTCTTAAGCCTGTCAGTTTATTAATTTCTGTTGCTTTTTTATTCTTTTTATTTTCAAGATAATAATTGTACGGAAAAGTTGAGTAATATAAACCTACTCCTAATAGTAAAAAGATAATCGTGACTAAAAATTCTCTGGCTAATATTTTTTTTTGTTTTGTATTCATTTTGGTTGTCATTTAAACGTGCAAAAAATAAGAGGTTTATAATTAGAAATTAATTGTGTGGTGTTGGTTTTATTTTTGTCAACATATCTCTTATAATAATATCTGTTTGTTTAAAATAATTTAAACTGCTTTGTTTTGCTAAAATAGTCTGCAAAATACCATGTGCAGGTAATACATCTTTGGCAAACATAAATTTTTCTTCTCTGTCGTCAAATATCCTTTCAAAAAGTTTCTCTGGATTCTCTCCTTTATTTAACGATATAATCTTGCCTTTAATCATTCTGTCTTTTAATATTCCTGCGGATGACGCATGGGAGTATGGGTTTCTAAAATCATCTTTGAATTGCTTTAGTTGCTTTTTCTGTTCTTTTGTAATCAAAGCCTGTCTGCAAGCACGATTTATATTATCATCTAAGTCAAGTTTATCATATTTTTCAATCCCACTTTTAAATAAATCTTCCATTTGCGCTTCAGTATTTTTGTTCTCAATTGAGTACCTTATTGCTAAACACATCTTTAATGAAGATTCTATTAAGTGATTTGTCAAGGTGATAGCTGCTTGATTTAAGTTGCAAATTAAGCATTTGCAAATTTCACTTCTTACGGAATCTAGTTTGGGATAGTTGTACTGATAATTGAAAATATCCTTTATGTTTATATAGTTGTCTGACAAAGTGCTATTCAATTCTTCGATAAATTGATTCAATATTATATCATCCATTTCTTATCTGTTGTCAATGTTAATGTACTTTTCTTTATACGTAATGTCGTCTTATTTTTTTTACAATTGGTGCTAACGACCGAGGCTATGGGCATTTGGCGGTTTGCGGGAGCATTCGCTGTCGT
>JACDZJ010000328.1_pt1 | contig 15469 bp, 21 predicted proteins | sample 7365721 | NCBI WGS metagenome assembly JACDZJ01 (sample SAMN15143480, study PRJNA637477) | pond metagenome | biome: freshwater wetland ecosystem [ENVO:00000243]; feature: pond [ENVO:00000033]; material: pond water [ENVO:00002228]; isolation source: pond water containing pink berries ... | reverse complement strand
TTATTCCAGCATGTTAAATTAAAAAACCTTCTTCTTGGAGTTTTGCAAGAGGCTCAAAAGGGATAGATTTTCAAGTCGTTTATGGGCATGGTTAATGTTTTCTAATGATAATACAAAATGTTACGCCTTATATCTCTTGGTGTAACCGGACAGTAGTGAGATTGGCGATAGAAATTTTGAAATGACTATAAAAGCAGTAAGATGAAGCTTAAATGCGTGGAGAAGCGATCCATGACTTTTTTTGACAAGCGCTTCGCGGAAGCAAAAGAAACGGGTGATGCCACATGATTGCTGACGCTGATTTGAAGGAGATTAAACCAAAGGTGCCTTCATGTTTCCCTTCGTCTGCGCATGTTTATTCAGGTATACCCGTTCCCAAGGCTATACGTGTCAAAAATTTCAGCCCTGATGAATGGGAAGCCTTTGTCGAGGAATGGGCTATCAGCCTTGAGAGCTCGTATGAAAAAGTTCGTCGTTTTGGTGGTGCGGGAGATTGCGGTGTTGATATAGCCGGATTTTATACTGATAAGGGCTTTGAGGATACGTGGGACAATTATCAATGCAAACGTTATGCGCATCCGTTGCGACCAAGCGATATATGGGTTGAACTGGGCAAGATTATTTACTACGCCCAGATCGGCGAATACACACCACCCCGCAAGCATTATTTTGTGGCATCCCTCGGTGTCGGAACAACGTTGGAAAAAATTCTGAATAAACCAAACGAGCTTCGCAAAAAACTAAAAGAAAGTTGGAACGGACAATGTAAAAGCGAAATTACGTCAACAAAGGAAATCGAACTCAGCGGCGACCTCCTGTCTTATCTAGAAGCCTTTGATTTTACGATTTTCTCATCAAAGTCACACGTCGAGCTAATTGAAGCACATAGCCATACAGGCTTTCACTCGGTTCGGTTTGGAGGTGGTTTGCCTGAAAGACCAAATCCCAAAACGCCTCCTGCAGTTCCAACAGCATCCGAGAGCAGATACATCCGACAGCTCCTTGACGCCTATGGAGACCATCTAGGGACTCCGCTCCACGATACGAGCGCACTAGTCGCGCACCGCCCGCTTGAAAGGGATTTCCGGAGGCAACGCGAACGCTTTTACCATGCTGAAGCGCTGAGAAACTTTGCCAGAGACACGGTGCCAGAAGGGACATTCGATGACCTTCAGGACGAGGTTTATCATGGAGTGGTTGATGTTGCAGACGCAATCCATCCGAATGGATACGAAAGAATGAAGGCGACGGTGGCGCATGCATCAACTGTCGCTTTAACCGCAAATCCACTTGCATCAGCAATCAAGTCCCAGGATCGTCAGGGTATCTGCCATCAGTTATCAAATGAAGATCGTCTCAAATGGGTGATGGATGATGAATAATCGCTCGCACCCAACACCATTCAATAGCCCGCTGGAGACAGGTATCAGGTCTCTGGCAATTCTTGTCGCCGCACATCCTGCAGCTTTCGACCTGGAAAGGCTAGTCGAAATGGACTATCTCGTAGTGCACTCCGGTGATGCCAATGGTCCCGAAAGCCTTCACGCTGCTCTACCTATGAGGGCGGGAGAATTGCTGGTGCGGCGAGGGCTGATTGAGAAGGGCCTTCTATTGATGACGAGTCGGAACCTTATTCAACGGATACTTGCAGAAGACGGTTTTAATTATGTCGCTGGAGACGCAGCAGCGCCATTCCTTGCTTCGCTTACTTCGATCTATTCTCAGAGGCTCAAAGAGCGGTCGCAATGGGTGGTTGAGCGGTTTACTGATATGGCAACATTCGAGATTCGACAAATCACGCATCGACTATTCGAGAATTGGTCAAGCCAGTTCCAAACCATAAATAGGCAGCGAGGTAACCAATGAGCAACAATTACCTCAAACTGGGGCGGATTGCCTTTTCTGGACCAAAGATAACATCAGAAATGACATTCTTTAACGGTGTAAATGTGGTTTGCGGTGCATCTGACACTGGGAAATCGTTCCTGGCTGAATCGATTGATTTCATGCTTGGAGGGGCGGAACTGAGAGATATTCCGGAGCGAACTCCTTTCGGTGAAATCCAGTTTGATCTTGATGTAACCTCGGGTGCAAAATGGCGATTCTTTCGTTCCACTTCTGGTGGAAACTACAAGGTGCAAAATCTACTCGATGAAGATGCCGAGAATGAGGTTCTGAGGCAAAAGCATGTTCACGACAGAATTGACAATATGTCGGGATTCCTTCTCGATAAAATTGGGCTGCTTGGAAAACGCATTTTACGAAGCAAGAAGAAAGGTACGACGCAGAGCCTAAGTTTCAGAAATCTCGCAAGACTTGCGATTGTCCAGGAAGGAGAGATTCAGCAAATCGGATCACCCTTCTGGGGTGGACAATACACTCTGAAAACTGCCGAGTTGGCTACCATCAAACTCCTCCTGACAGGAGTTGATGACTCTAACGTTGTTGAAACAATCAGGGTTGGAACTGATGGAACAAAACATATCGATCTGATAGATGAATTACTAGCCGATATTAGAGAGGAAATCGCAGATGTTGGTGAAGAGGTGGACCTCAAAGATCAGATTGATCGGTTGGACGAGACTATTGAGCGTCGCAGAGAAACCTTGAATAACATTCAAGCGCAACTCGATTCCCTCTTAGTGCAACGTCGGGAGCTTGTGGATAACCGAACTGCGATTCAGAACCGACTGGACGAGATTGCGGATCTGTTGACCCGATTTGATTTGCTCATGAAACATTATGCTATCGATATTGAGCGTCTTACAGCAATCCAGGAATGCGGAGCGATGTTTGCTCATGTGGAAGCTGCACATTGCCCACTCTGTGGAGCATCGCCAGAAGAACAACATCATGATGCTGCTTGTGATGGAGACGTTGAGGCAATTGTCCAGGCGGCTTCCGCAGAAATTGCAAAAATTAAGCGGCTCAGAGACGAGCTCCAAGGCACTATTGCTGATTTAAAGACTGAGGCAGCTTCTCATGGACATGAGTTATCGGACAAGAACTTAGAGTATGAGAATGTTAACACTCAGATTCAGCAAACTGTTGCGCCTACGGTGAGTGAAGAAAGAACATCTTTCTCTGAGCTTATTGAAAAGCGGGTCGGAGCGCAGAAAGGGCTCGATCTTTATGCAAGAGCGGCAAGGTTAGAAGAGCGTAGAACATCTTTAGAACAAGATGAGGGCGAAGAAGGATCGTCTGGCGCTATCGTCTCCGGCCTACCTGACTCTGTTGCGCACGACTTTTCACTAAGAGTATCCAAATTGTTAAAGGCTTGGGATTTTCCCGGCAACTGCCTTGTACATTTTGATAAGGAAACTACCGATTTTGTCATCGATGGAAAGCCTCGAGGTAGCCGGGGCAAGGGACTTCGCGCTATTACTCACGCAGCGGTAACGATAGCTTTGTTAGAGTATTGTCAGGAAAATGACCTGCCGCACCCTGGCTTTGTCGTACTCGATTCACCGCTACTGGCTTATTTCAAGCCAGAGGGTGATGAAGACCAGCAACTGCAAGGCACAAATTTGAAAGAGCTTTTTTATTCTTACCTTGTCGAACACCATAGTACCGATAGCCAGATAATAATCGTTGAGAACCAACACCCACCTGATTCAGTATTGGAAGGACTAAGAATGACAGTGTTCACAGGCAACCCAAATGAAGGCAGGGAAGGTTTTTTATAGTTGTGCCTGATAGATACCATTCAGATGGTGTAAGATATGAATATTTTACAATATGGTTAGCGGTTTACTTGTGGAATAATATAACATACTGTTACCGTTGAAAAAATCGCATCAGATCTATTATGGCATTATCTTTCGATTCGACACTTACCAATGCAAAAGGTATTAGCAAAGTCATTCTATTTAAAGGGCTATCTCATCCCATTGTGTTGACTCCATGCCTAATTGGTGAGCCAGTATTTACTGCTCAACCCTTCTATTTTTTGAACGAAATGGACTGCGTAATGAGGATTCGTTTTGAAGATCCTCCAAATGATATGCCTGAGCATGAAACTAGTGAAGAGCTAAATGATTTCATAGAAAATCTTATCGATAATTATTTGTTCGAATATTCGAAAAAATATCCTTACTCAAAGGTCACAAGTAAAATAACCATATTCTCATACTGGAAAGACGATCTGGACAACCCTTATTTTCTCTGTGATCGTATGAATGTCCAATATCTAGCGTTAGATATATTAAATGACGAGACAATCATAAGCTGCGTCGACTCTGAAGATGGTTTTGGGTTTGATGATTGGTTCTTGCTTAAAAATTACCGAGAATACAACTTTGAAAAATACATAAATAGCCTAAGGGAATTATTGAAAAAACAAGTCTTGGTCGAGGTAGAAGATAATCGTGCTTTAGGAACAGGCAAATTTGAATTACCAGTTGTTAAAACCAACACAACTATGCTTAGTTACAATCAAGCCAAAATGTTTGATGTTGTAAGCATAAGAGATTTCAAAGAAGATAAAGAGTATTATGCGGTAAACCTTGGAATGCCAAGTACAAACAATTTCCGAGTTGAACAAGAAGTTATTGAAGCCACCAATTATCATGACAAAGAATTGTTGGCTTATTTTTTTTCGGCAATTCGAGATAAATCACCATTAACCCAATTTAGAAATCTTTATAATATTCTAGAGTTTTTCTTCGAAGAAGCTCCTCAAAGAATTGGAGCAAGTGCCAAGTTTGAACGCAATATGATCGAAGCAGTATTCGTTTGGGCAATTCCTGATTCAGAGCTTATTGCCTTTTTAAATCAGTTAAACACCGAAATTGTAGATGCTATAACCTCAACACAAAAGACAAGTAGTGGAATTGATATTCAGGGTATTAATTTGAGTTCGAAAAATATTCTCAAGGAAGTTTCAGAAAGGGTTTATGGTATAAGAAATGCCTGTATGCATTCAAAAAAGACTAGAAGAGGTAATCCAACACCGAGGTTTGTTCCTACCACAAAGGAAGAGGATATTTTGAAAAACGAGTTTTGGTTAATGCATTGGCTTGCGGTTAAAGTCATTGAGAAAGACACAGAAGAAAGATGCTAACAAATCGTTCCAGCGGAAACCGCAAACTGCGCGACTTTTGCAGAGCGCGGAGTTAGCAACATATGAGTTACGACATTGATCTTTACCTCCCAGTTGCCGGAGAAGACCCTCTGGTCACTGCGCAGAAGGACTCCGATATTGAGGTGCCGTTATCTATTGAGGAGAAACAGGGGGACAGACCACGAATGCAGTTTTCCTCAACAAGACAATGCACCATGTAAAACTGGTGATTTTGACGTTCGCTCACTTACAAATAAGAGTCAAGAATGAAGGCAGAATTCACCGCAATCATTTAAAAAGCACCTGAAGGCCGGTAGTTGGCTCTTTGTCCGGAGGTTCCCGGAGCAAACGGACAGGGCGAAACAATGGAGGAAACAAAGAATAATCTTCGCCAAGCCATCGAGTTGATCTCTGAAGATCGCATAGAAGACATCCTTCGTGGATTGCCTGATGATGGTATTCTAGATACGGTAATGGTTGGATGAAACTGAGGAAGTATAGGTAACCATATGAGAAAAGGGGGATCAGGAAGTTGCGTAAATGAGACAGTGTCGAATACCTGAAAACCGAGGAGGAAATGCCCTTGTACCTTGAGGCCTGCATTGGAGAGGGACTGGCCGATGCGTTCTTTCAGGGCCTGCGGGTTTTTGAACTTTCGGGGCTCCGGTCACGTTTCGTGGCGGCCAGCCCCTCAATTTGAACGTTGGCATCGGGCGGACTCACATTGAGGGCACATATAAAATATGATTGGGGGCGTTATGAGTACAAAAACCGCAGATATTCTAAGTCTGAGTGTTGAGGAGCGCATTCAATTGGTCGAAGACATATGGGACAGCATTACTGTTGTTCCAGAGGCCGTTTCACTCAGCGAAGAACAGAAAAGGGAACTGGATCACCGACTGGAACCGTATCACCGGAATCCCGATGCAGGGTCTCCATGGATCGAAGTTAAGGGAAGAATTCGGAACCTGTCGGGATTATGAAGAAACCAGTGATCGTCAGAGAGGAAGCAGAAGCCGATCTGACCGAGGCATACCAGTGGTATGAACAACAAGTACGAGGATTGGGCGGGAAGTTTCTCTTGTGCGTAGATGCTGTAATGACTTCAATCGAAAGGAATCCTTATCTTTATCCTGTTGTCCACAAAGGCGTTATTCGGCGTGCCCTCACCAAGTGGTGATTGTTCACCGGTGGGTGAGGGGGTATCGGAAATGCGAGTCCATTATGGTCCAGGCTATCGAGTGTATTTCGTACAGCGTGGCATGGAACTGGTGATCCTGCTGGCGGGGGGCGATAAATCCACACAGAGCAAGGATATCCTGACTGCCCTGCGACTGGCGGGTCAATTGTAGGAGGATAACATGACATTAAAGTTGCGTAAATGGGACAGTGTCGAATACCTGAAAACCGAGGAGGAAATGGCCTTGTATCTTGAGGCCTGCATTGCAGAGGCCGGCGACGATGCGGCCTTCATTGCCAAAGCCCTTGGAACCATCGCCCGTGCCCGCGGTATGAGTCAACTTGCCAAGGATACCGGGCTGGGCCGCGAGAGCCTGTATAAAGCGCTTTCCGGCGAAGGAAATCCAAGTTTTGCGACGATTTTGAAGGTGACTCACGCCCTGGGATTTCAACTGCATGTTCAAGGACAGGGAAAAGACATTCAAAAAATCACAAAAATTGTCCACCAATAAGCCACTTATCCCCTCCATCGGGGTTAGAACTGTTTCTGTGGGCACACTTACCATTGTGTCGCCTTATTTCCTCTATTCCAACGGCTTCGATTATGCTGGTCATTATTGATAATTACGATTCCTTTACCTATAATATTGTTCAGACCATTGCCGGGAACAGCGCCGCCATGGGGCAGAAGGCAGAGATCAAGGTCTTTCGCAATGACAAGATCACCCTGGCGGAGATCGAGGCCTTGCGCCCGGATCGATTGCTGATCTCTCCCGGCCCCTGTGATCCGATTCAGGCGGGGATCTCCATTGCTTCCATCCGCCATTTTGCCGGCAAGATTCCCATCCTTGGCGTCTGCCTTGGCCATCAGTCCATGGGCGAGGCCTTTGGCGGGGCGACGGTGCGGGCCCGGCGCATCATGCATGGCAAGACCTCGCCCATCCACCATGACGGCAAGGGGGTTTTCACTTCTCTGCCCAACCCCTTTGATGGCATGCGCTATCACTCCCTGGTGGTGGAAGAGGCCACCCTGCCCGACTGCCTGGAAATCAGCGCCCGCACCGATGAGGGCGAGCTGATGGGGCTGCGGCACAAGACCCTGGCCATTGAGGGTGTGCAGTTCCACCCGGAATCCATCATGACTCCGGCGGGGATTACTCTGCTTCAGAATTTTATGAGTCCTGATTATCTTACGTTGTTGAATCATTGACTGGAGCGGATCGAAAAATGGATATCAAACAGGCGATCAGCAAGGTCGTGACCGGTCAGGATCTTGCTGAAAATGAAATGATTGAGGTCATGGATGAGATCATGGGCGGAGCGGCAACCGCGGCTCAGATTGGTTCTTTTATCACAGCCCTGCGCATGAAAGGCGAAACCGTGTCGGAGATTACCGGGGCGGTGCGGGTCATGCGGCACAAGGCGACTCCCATTGTCACCGGCATTGACCTGGCGCATGGCGGAATTCTTGTGGATACCTGCGGCACCGGCGGGGACAGTTCCGGCACCTTTAATGTTTCCACCACCTCAGCCTTTGTTGTGGCCGGCGCCGGCGTGGCAGTGGCCAAGCATGGCAACCGTTCCGTCTCCAGTCATTGCGGCAGTGCCGATGTCCTTGAGGCTGCCGGGGTTTCCCTGAATCTGAGCCCGGAGCAGATTGGCCGTTGTGTGCGGGAAGTTGGTATCGGATTCCTGTTTGCCCCGGCGCTGCATGGGGCGATGAAACATGCCATCGGGCCGCGCCGGGAAATCGGCATCAGGACCATCTTTAATATCCTTGGCCCTCTGACCAATCCTGCCGGCGCCAACGTCCAGGTTCTGGGGGTCTTCGCCGCAGAATTGACCGAACCATTGGCCGAGGTTCTGGGCCGGCTGGGTTCCCGGCGGGCCCTGGTGGTGCATGGAGAGGGGAATCTGGACGAGTTGACCGTCACCGGCAGCACCAGGATTTCCGAGTTGAATCATGGCAAGGTGAACACCTATACCATTACCCCGGAACAACTTGGATTGCCCCGAGCCCTGCTCGCTGATCTCAAGGGCGGGATGACCGGCGAGGAGGCAGCCAGACAGATGCGGGCGATTCTGGAAGGAGAGCCCGGCCCCAAACGGGATATGCTGCTTGTCAACAGCGGCGCAGCCCTGATGGCTGCCGGGGTCGCGCCGGATTTGCGGGCAGGGGTGGCCAGGGCGGCAGAGATCATCGACTCGGGCAAGGCCATCGCCAGACTTGATCAGCTGGTGGCCTTCTGCGGTGCCTTGCAATAAGTCCATGAGATTGCCTATCTGTTTGAAATAAAGAGTTATTTTATTTGAGTTATTGCCATGATTCTAGATCGCATAGTTGCCAGAAAGAAAGAAGAGGTCAGCCTCCTGAAGGCCAGCGGGATTCATCTTCCGCGCCAGTTTGCCGACAGGCCCATTGATCCGCCTCGCGGTTTCCGGCAGGCCCTCATCGATTATCCCGGCGTCGCCATCATTGCCGAGGTCAAAAAGGCCTCGCCCTCCAAAGGGGTGATCTGCCCTGATTTTGATCCGGTGGCCATTGCCAGGGCCTATGAAGATGACGGGGCCCAGGCCGTATCGGTGTTGACCGATGAGCAGTTTTTCCAGGGCAGCCTGCTCTATCTCCTACAGGTTCGGGAAGAGGTGCAGCTGCCGGTGTTGCGCAAGGAGTTTATCATTGATCCAATCCAGATTGAGGAAGCCCATATCCATGGAGCTGACGCCATTCTGCTGATGGCCTCCATTCTTGATCCGCAGCAGTTGCGGGATTTTCAGGCCTGCGCCCGGGAGTTCGGCATGGATGCCCTGGTGGAAGTGCATGATGAGCGGGAGCTTGAGGTGGTGCTTGCCTCCGGCGCCACCCTGATCGGGGTGAACAACCGCAACCTCAAGGATTTTTCCATGGATATTGAGACCACCTTTCGTCTGAAGAAGCTCATTCCTGACGGTATTCCGGTGGTTGGCGAGTCTGGCCTGAAGACCAGGGCTGATCTTCAGCGCCTTCAGGAGGAGGGGATTACCGCCGCCCTGATTGGCGAGACACTGATGCGGGGCAGTTCCGGCGGCAACACCTTGCGCGGTTTGCGCGGCGTTTGAGTTGCTGTTTTTTTTATTATCTTAACAGGAGAGAGCATGGCTGCAAGAACGCGGGTGAAGATGTGTGGAATCACCAATCGTTACGACGCCGAAGAGGGTGTACGGGCCGGGGTTGATGCCCTGGGGTTTATCTTTGTGGAAGAAAGCCCACGGTATATTTTACCGGAAGATGCGCGGGAGATCATTTTTGAATTGCCTCCCTTTGTTGACTGTGTGGGCGTCTTTGTTGACCGTGACCCCGTGGAAGTCGAAGAAATCATTGCCTATTGCGGGCTTTCCTATGCCCAGCTGCATGGCAGTGAAGAGCCGAAGTACTGTGAGCGTCTGGCTCGTTCTTCCGCGCCCTGCAAGGTGATCAAGGCCTTTCGGGTGAGCGGGGATTCGCGGGCGGATCTGGTTTCCCCCTATGAAGAGGTGGCCCAGGGTGTTTTGCTGGATACCTACAGCAAGGGGATGGCAGGAGGGACCGGACTGGTCTTTGACTGGACGATTATCAGCAGCCTGAACCTGCGCTTACCCCTGATTCTGGCCGGCGGGATCGGGCCCGAGAATGTGCGGGAGGCGATTGATCTGGTGCGGCCTTTTGCCATTGATGTCAATTCCGGGGTGGAGCGGGCCCCGGGTCAGAAAGATTACGCCAGACTGCATGCCCTGATGGAGCAGGTCAGGCTGGCTGACCAGGGAGTGCGACAGGAGGGCTGATGTGTTCCCAGCCCCCTTTCTCATTGCTTCAGAGCTTCTTTTTTCACCGCATTTTTTTCCCGCTCTTCCATCTCGTAAAAATCCTGTAAACGCTGCCGGTAAAACATTCCCGCAGGCCCCGTTGTATGCGGGACGTAGGGCTGAAGTCCTTTATTGCCGGAGAGGGCAGGGACGGCGTCAAAGCGGACCCGGTGATTTTCATCAATCCATGAAAGATGAAGGTCAAGGATTGGCCGCATCACAAAGATTTTCCCCTTCTCATCCCGTCCAAGCTGTACCGTCTCCCAGCGGCGCATGGTATAGCCTTGATGCCATATTCCTTTCTTGGGCTCTCCGCTGATCTTGTCGGCCATGGTTGGCGGCAGGGTGGTGGAGGTGTCCGGGCTCTGGTTATGGGAGAGAATCTGCTCCACCTCCCAGCTTCCCTGGGTTGTCAGCCGCCAGAAGGTGTCCTGCTCACTGGTGTCATTGCGAAGCAGGTGGGTGCCGATATCATTGAAGGCCCACTGGGCATGGCAAACCTGGCAGTCCATGGAGTCCCGATAGGCGGTATGGGCCGGGTGCCGCATCACAGGGATTGCGTGGCGCATCCTGTCTCCCCTGGACTGGAGGAAGTATTGGCCGGTTTCCACGGTCACATTGGAGGGCAGGGCCTTTTCCAGGCTCTGCTGGAGATGGCAATCCTGACAGCGGATGGGATGTGAGGATGGGTGGTTCATAAGCTCGGCGCCGTTATGGCAGTCGATGCAGATCATCCCCTTCTGCTGGTGGATGTCCGGGACCAGTTGATGGTATTCAACCCCATAGGGGCGAATCGGCGGTTTATCGGCGGATGCCCGGGTGAAGTAGGGGGTCCGGTATTCTTCGTTGAAGTCATGCTCAAAACGGCCATGATAATCGGCACCCACCCAGTTTCCGTAGTGACATTGCAGGCATTGCTTGTCGGTGGGGGCAGCCAGGAAAGTATGGGTGACCGGCGCGCCGTCGCTAAAGTCAAGGTGACAGGCCGCGCACCCGGTGCCGTGCCCCACAAGGGGATAGGGATCGCCGCTGGAGTAGGGATGGCAGCGCAGACAACGCCGGCGCAAGAGGTCGTCCGCCAGTTGCAGGGGCGATTCCGGAACCTCGTGAATGGGGACCTGGGTGAGGTTGTCGAGAGGTGCCAGGGCGCCAAAGGCCTTTCGCGTCAGATTGATCTTGCCGGCCAGGGTAAAATGAATGGATTGCGCAACCCCTGCTGTCTGGTCGGGATGGCAGGGCCCGCAGGCCTTGACCATGGATGTCGGATGGGCGGGCCGGGCGACGAGATCAAGATGGGCGGCCTGCTTGTCATTGCTGGTGTCGTTGCCGCCATGACAGTCTGAACAGGAAAAGTCATGGGCCTTGTCTTGATGCACCGCGTGACAATGTCTGCATCCATTATGCTCAGGCGGAACAGCGACAGTTGCCTTGGCGGCGGCATCCTCGGGTTGTGCCGAAGGCGGAGGCGTCTCGGAACAGGCCGCAAGCCAGAGAGAAGAAAGAATAAAAAGGAAAAGATAGGGCATAATGAGAAGAGGAATTCCTGCGCTGCAAACTGAAGTTTCATGGGGGCTGCATTGATCCAATCTTGACACAGTACCATAAAATTGATAGTTAGTGGATCAACTTTCTCCTCGTCCACCATAAAGCCGACATAGCTCAGTTGGTAGAGCAACTGATTCGTAATCAGTAGGTCTGCGGTTCGACTCCGCATGTCGGCTCCAATAAAATTAGGCACCTAATCCACATCGGACTAGGTGCTTTTTTCTTTGGTGCTACCGTGGTGTTACCTTTTCCAGGAAAAATTCCTTGCTCAGGAAGCCCTTATATTGACGTATACCAACTGTGAAAATGTAAAAGAGACAGGATATCCCAGGTCGGGTGTCGATACTCGGGGCATTTTTTGAGCTTTGCTGCACAACCTCTATCGTTTCAAGAAAAGGTAGTGGAATTTTATTGAATATTTGCAGATTTTTGCCTGTTACATTGCTCGCATAAAAGTTGGACATTTCTTTCTGTGTTCGAGCCGCCCTTTGCAACAGGAATGATGTGATCATATTCTAATTTCTCCTGACTTCCGCACTCAACGCATTTCCCGCAGTCCCTTCTCCATACCGAAATTTTCACACTTTTAGAAATATATCTGTCATTGTTTGGGTCGGTTGTATCGTCATCCGTGTTTTGTTCAAAGGGAATAAAATCAGGCTCCATCAATAAGGGCAACACCTTAAGAAGGTATTCTATTTCGTTAATCAAAACGTCTTTTAAATACCAATGCTTTTTATTGAAACCACATTTCTTTAAATTCACCATTATTATTGATTCATCAAATTCTTCACCAAATGATGATACATGCGATTGCGACCGTAGTGGTATCATGTCAAATCCACATTGCGAATCATATCTAACTTGATCTAATCGTTTTGACTTGCAGTGTTTTAGAGTCTCTTGATTTGTGTAAATTATATGATATAAAGAATCCAACACAGTATGAACTTTAACAATTCGTTCTAAATTTTCCTTAAGCAAGAAAAGCCCTTTCATCTCATAACCATCTCCTATCAGTTTCTTTACATCAACATTTAAGGAGTTCAACGCTGCGTTATACTCTTCCTTTAATTTATCCATAAATGTAGCACCATTAAGCTCTTTCTGCTGGGCTACTAAGTTCAGCTGAATTCTTTTTTCTTCAGCCAATCTTTCATGCTCTTCTTTTTCATTCATGTCTAAACCCCCACTTACTTTTTGGTTGATATGTTCACCTATTCTGATTTTTTTGCGCCAGCAAAACTAAACAAGGGAGCAGGCTACCATAAAATCACCAACTCGCCACGAAGGAAAATGCAATGTCGCACAACGCTCAATTATGTTTGGTTGCCGTTGTGCGCGGTTTTTTGCGCACTAAACGAGCAACTAAAAATAATTTGACGTTATGCGAGGGCATGATAGGAGCGCCACGGGCGGTTGTTGCCAGCGCAGGCACTGCCAACACGCAAGGGGCTGCGCTGGCAACAACCGCCCGTGGCGTGACGACTGCCTTCATTGAGTTGGTGGATGAAACGAGGATATGGAAAGAACGGGCGGGTGGGGCCATTGCTGGCTTTTGTGCTTTGCGGCTCTTTTTGCCGCAAACACCTGAGTAATGCAGGACTTGAATAGAAGAGAAAGGAGCCTGGGCGGTTGGCCTATGGCCTGACCTGTCGGCCTGGCTGTAGAGGCCTGCAGGATGGGCCATAGGACAGCCGAGCCAGCGGAAGGGCTGAGATTGCACAACCAGCGGCAGGGCTACCACCAAAGGCGCTGTCCCTACGTGATGATTGCATGATAGCAGCTTGATTCTGACAGAGCGGTTACATATAATTCATGAAACATCTCAACTAAGGATGGATTTACGCAATGTAGAGATGTCCACTGGTTGTTTATATAAATTTAATTTGGCTCTGACCGTAAATACTCCTCCAAAACAACACTAGGGGCGTTTGCTATAACCTCAGGGATTTATCCTGCCTGAGTGTTGACAACCATATACACAATGGAGAGTGGAAATTAGGGAGTGTCCATATTTTCTTTAAAATACTCTTCAAGCAATCTGTATTTCCCTGGGTGCCAGCCTCGTTTGAGACCAATGAGTTGCACATCGGGTTTGTCGGCGAAGAATGTTATTCGGCGGATAGAACTATACCTAATAAGAAAATCCTCAAGACGATCAACACCTGCCCTAGAAACACCGGCAAGTACAGCTTTACTTGGAGAGATTTGATGATGGCCTTCTGCCATAAGCGACATGCTGTCCGTGGCTTTCCACGGTCCTTCTGTTTTGGCGTAAATAGTGTAAAGTTTCATAGTCGCATCTTCATTGTTGGTAAATATATGAAAGAAAAGGGGACAATCCTTATTTTCAGTTTTTATCGTTATAAAACTGGATAGTTACGGAAGGAAAAATTAAATTATTCAAGTGAGTGCCTCTGCACGGCAGCATCAGCAATTCTATAACGAAAACTTATAGTTGAGGCGGTTTTGTTTTATTCCAACATATTGAGAGGATATGTGAATGGATATGGAAAGTCAAAGGAAAAACAGGGCGAATTATTTTTCGAACCTTGATCTCAAGAAAAAAAGGGAGGGAACAAAAAAGGGTCCGTGTAGCTTTAAAGGAAAAATGGGGCAGATTTGCATTTGCACGAGCCCTTGAAAAAAGGTTCCAGAAGCATTCGATAATCAGCGTTTAGTACCTTGGTCAGCTTCTTTGCGCTTTCCTTACCGATAGGCCACTTCCCGTTTTCCATTTCGGAGATATGTCGTTGCTTCAAATTGTTTCCGGGCCAGTCGTTTGTCTTCATTCGGATCAACTCCCCGCCCCGTGTCGGCAAGTATTCCTTGAGGGCCGGTTCAGGGAGCCTGATTCAGGGGACAGGATATTTATCGTTGACTCTTCAGCACCTGTGCGGCTATACTTTCACCATGGCAAGAATCGCACGAGTCGTAGCCCCTGGCTGCCCACATCATATCACCCAGCGCGGGAATCGCCGCCAGCAGACCTTTTTCTGCGACGACGATTACCTGGCCTACCTGGAACTGATGGCGTATTGGTGCAGGAAATATGATGTGGACATCTGGGCCTGGTGCCTGATGCCCGATCATGTGCACCTTATCGCCGTCCCCCACACCGAGAAAGGCCTTGCCCGCGCCATTGGCGAAGCGCATCGTCGCTATACCCTGCGGATCAATTCCCGAGAGCAGTGGCGGGGGCATCTGTGGCAGGAAAGGTTCGCCTCTTTTCCCATGGATGAGCAGTATCTGCTGGCCACTGCCCGCTATATCGAGATGAATCCGGTGGCCGTGGGCCTGGTGCAGGATCCTGGTGCATACCGATGGAGCAGCGCCCACGCCCATCTTGCGGGCCGGGATACCGAACTGGGAGACGTGAAGCCCCTGCTTGAACTGGTTCCTGACTGGCGCCGTTTTTTGATGCTGACGCCGGAGGAGGAGGTCGATCTGCTCCACCGTCATGAGTCCACCGGTCGACCTTTGGGAGATGAGATGTTTGTCGATCAACTGGAAATCACAACAAAGCGGGTTTTAAGGCCGCAAAAACCTGGTCCCAAGAAAAACAGCAAATTTGAGCAATCCCGTCCCCGGAACCCGCATTGAAACTTTGGTTTCACTCTCGTCTCACATTGATCATCCTGTCGTCCTCTTTTTCTGGACGGGCTTTCCGAGCCGCGCCGAATCTCCGATGTATTCGTCAATCTTCTTGATATCCTGGCCGGGAACGCCGCTTTCCTGGTAGTACGCCCGCCTTTTTTCCACGACAGACCAGACTTCCTCGATAATATCCGCCGCCTGACTTTGCCGCAGGGCAAAGTTTTTTGCTTCTGCCAATAAATCCTCCTTGCCTGGATACCG
>JACDZJ010000327.1_pt1 | contig 15541 bp, 12 predicted proteins | sample 7365721 | NCBI WGS metagenome assembly JACDZJ01 (sample SAMN15143480, study PRJNA637477) | pond metagenome | biome: freshwater wetland ecosystem [ENVO:00000243]; feature: pond [ENVO:00000033]; material: pond water [ENVO:00002228]; isolation source: pond water containing pink berries ... | reverse complement strand
AGATCTTCGATCCGCAGGGGCAGCCGTTCTTGACCTCGGTCGAACTGGCCGCGCGGCTGCGTGATGAGGCGGCGCGTGCCGCGCGGGCGACCGCCAGGGCGGACCAGGCGACCGCCAGGGCGGAGGAGGAGGCCGCGCAAGCGCGGTCGGCGCGTGACAGTGTCGAGCGGGAGCGTTCCCGTGCGGAGCAGGAGTGTGCCCGCGCGGAGCAGGAGCGTGCCCGTGCCGAGCAGGAGCACGCGCGTGCCGAGCAGCTGGCCGCGCGGTTGCGTGCCCTGGGGTTGGAGCCTTGAGCCTTGGGTGCGGGCCGCCGCGGCGTCTGAGTCCGGAGTCCAAGGCTTCAGCCTTGGCGGCGCCACGCGGCGCAGCGGCATTGAGCCTGGGGGCCAAGGCTGAAGCCTTGGATTGCGATGACCGGGTCAGTGCCCATGACTGACGGGGTCCAGATCGCCGCGGCCGCAACTGACCCGTCCCCGAGGACCGCGGCCCCGGCGGGCCGACGGCGCCGTCCGCTGATCCGCTCGCTGCGTCTGCTCGGCGGCTTGTTCGTCCAGCTTGTCCTGGTGATTCTGGTGGTGTTGCTGCTGGTGCTCGGCACCCAGCCGGGCCTGCGTGCCGCGCTCGGGCTCGCCCAAGATCTGGCAACCGGCGTGATCAGCGTCGGCAAGGTGGAGGGCCGGATCCTGGGGCGGCTGCATCTGGAGGATCTGGAAGTACATCTCACCGACCTGGACCTGCGGTTGGGCAGTCTCGATCTGGACTGGTCGCCGCTGAGCGTGTTCGGCGGCACCTTGCGGGTCGCCCGGCTGGTGGCGCGCGACCTGGATATCGTCACCGTGCCCGGTCAGGAGCGGGAGCCGCAGCCCATTGCGTTGCCGCAGATCGGTCTGCCCGTGCGGATCGCGATCGACGAGGTCCTGGTGGAGCGGCTGCGGGTGCTGCGGCGGGGGAGCGCGGTGCCCGTTTTTGTCCTGGACCGCGCCCTGCTGGCGGGGGGGCTCGCGGGCAGTGACCTGGACCTCCTGCGGTTGGAACTCGACCTGCCCGAGCCCCGGCTCGCGGCGCGTGTCGAGGGCCGGGTGGAACTGCGGGATGACTATCCACTGGACTTGCGTCTGGACTGGGACCTGGGTCTGGGGTCGGCGGCGCAGATCAAAGGCCGGGGTCAGCTCAGCGGCGACTTCGAGCGGCTAGTCATGCAGGTCGACCTGAACGGCTCGGCGCAGGTCGAACTGGATGCCCAGGTCCAGGATTTGCTCGGGCGGCCGAACTGGGAGGGTCTGCTCCGGATCAAGGACGTACGGGTGCCGGATTTTCGGGCGGGCGCCCCGGCGGTGGCGGTGCGCGGGCGCTTGGAAACCCGCGGCGACCTGGATGCCGCGACCCTGACCGGTACGCTGGAGGCCCAGGCGCCGAATCTGCCTGACTTCGGCCGGCTCGAGATTGCGCTGGACGCCGCCTGGAACGATCGGGCGCTGGCGCTGCGCATGCTGCAACTGCATGAATCGGTTTCCGGGGCGGTGTTCAAGGCCGCGGGCGGCCTGGACCTCAAACCCAACCCCGGCACCTTCCAGCTCAAGGGTGCCTGGGAGCGGCTGCGCTGGCCGCTCTCCGGTGCTTTGGTCGCCGCGGCCCCGCGCGGCCGGCTGGACGCCTCCGGCACCTTCGGTGCCTATGACTATGCCGTCGCGGCCGCGGCCGAGGGCCCCGGGTTCCCGGCGATCGACCTTGACCTCAAGGGCAGCGGGACCGCCACCGGCACCCGCATCGCCGCACTGGTGCTGAAGACTCTGGGCGGCACCCTGGAGGCCGACGGCGACCTCGCCTGGGCACCCGCGCTCGCCTGGGACCTGAAGCTGCGCGGCCAGGACCTGAACCCGGCCGGCCTGGCTCCGGGCCTGGAGGACCGGATCAGCCTTGCGCTGGAGAGCAAGGGCGGGCTCGACGGCTTCAGCTATGACCTGCTGGCCGGTTCCCAGGGGCCGGGGCTCCCGCCCGCGCGGCTGTCCGTCGGCGGGACGGGCGATGGCAAGGGCACCGTGATCGAGACCCTGCGGCTGGATGCCCTGAAGGGCCGCATCGAGGGCCGCGCCCGCGCGGGCTGGGACCCGCAGGTCACCTGGGAGGCGGAGCTGACGGCCGGCGGGATCGATCCCGGCGCCTATGCGTCCGCGTGGCCGGGCCGCATCGACGGCCGGATCCGAACGCAGGGCACCCTGGAGGCCAAGGGGCCAAACCTCACGGCGGCGCTGGAGGGCGTGCAGGGCAATCTGCGCGGTTATCCCATCGCCGCGACCGGCCAGGTCGGCATGGCGGCGGGGACGCTGCGCGTGGAGGGTTTCACCGCGTCCTCGGGTCCGAGCATGGCGCGGGTGGACGGCACGGTGGCGGGCGAGTCAGTCGACCTGCGTTTCGAGCTCGCCTCGCCCGATCTGGCCAGTCTGCTGCCTCAGGCCAAAGGCAGCGTCCAGGCCAAGGGCCAGGTCGCGGGGACGCTGCAGGCGCCGCGGGTACGGATGGACCTGAGCGCCAAGGGCGTCGACGCGGCCGGCCGGCGCATGGCCGGTCTGACCGGAAACCTGGATCTGGCATTGACCCCTTCGGGGCCGCTCAAGGTCGAACTCGACGGCACCGGCCTGGCGGTCGGTGCCTTACGGTGGGACAGTCTCAAGGTGCGCGGCGACGGCAACATGCCGAACCATCGTCTGAGCGTCGTCTTGACGGGCGAACCGCTGGCGGTCCGGCTGGAGGCCACCGGCGGGCTCAAAGACCAGGGTGCCTACCAGGGCGCTTTGACCCGGCTCGAGCTGGACAGTCAACCCTATGGCAACTGGCGTTTGCAGAAGACCATGCCGGTCGCGCTCACCGGCCCCAGGATTGCCGCCGGACCCCTGTGTCTGCGCAACGGTAAGGGCGCGGGGGGCTGTGTCGGCTTCAACCAGGCCGCGGCGGGCCAGTGGACGGCGGAGATCGACCTGGACAAGCTCGGGTTCGAGTTGCTCCAGGGCTTGCTGTCCGAGAACCAGAGTGCCGAGGGCGCGGCGCAGATCAAAGGCCGTTTCCAGGCCGCGGGTCCGGTGCTGACCGGCAATCTGGTCGCCCAAATTCCAAACGGCCGGATCCGTCTGATGATGGCTGGGGGCCGGTCGGAGGTGTTGGATTTCTCCAAGACCCGCCTGACCCTAGACGCGGGAACCAAGGGCCTGGGTGGGCGTCTCGCTCTGCCGCTCAAGGGGTTGGGTGAAGTCAGCGGGTCGGCGGAGTTGCCGGGTTGGCGATTGGACAATCCGGCGCGTCCGGATCAACCCCTGCGCGGCGGCCTCAAGGCCAAGATCGACGGGCTGGCGCGCCTGGGCCGGTTGGCGCCGGATCTGACCGGGGTCGCCGGGAGCATCGCTGCCGATCTGACGTTGGGCGGGACCCTGGGCAAACCCGGGGTCAACGGGAATGCGGCACTGCGCAAGTTCGGCGCCGAGGTGCCGCTGATCGGACTCAAGATCGCCGATCTGAACATCAATCTCCTGGCCTCGACCATGGATCGCATCGATCTCCAGGGTCAGGGGCAGATCGGCGGTGGACGGCTGGAGCTGAGCGGTGATGCGCGGCTGGGTCCCGCTGGTCTGGTCGGCCGCTTCCTGATCGCGGGTGAGCGACTCAAGGTGGCCGACACCAAAGAGTATTTCGCCCTGGTCTCGCCGCGTATCCAGATCGATTTGATACCCCCTGGTGCCCGCGTCTCGGGCGAAATCACTGTCCCGGAGGCGCGTATCCGGCCGCGCACCATCCCGGCGGGTACGGTCTCGGCATCGCCGGACGTGGTGCTGGTCGATCAGGCCGGAGCGGCAAAACCACCGTTTCCGATCGACATCGATCTGCGTCTGCAGCTCGGCGACAACGTGACGCTCGACGCCTTTGGGGTGCGTGGTCGGCTGACCGGCGACTTGCGGGTGGTGCAGGCCCCGGGCAAGGAGATGCTGGGGGATGGTCAACTGGCCATCGTCGATGGGATCTACCGTTTCTCCGCCGGTTTCGGTCTGGGCGCCGAGATCGGCGCCCCCTTGACCATTGAGCAAGGGCGGTTGGTCTATGCCATGACGCCCATCGGCAATCCGGGCCTGCTGCTCCAGGCCCAGCGCGAGAGCGGCAACGCCAGTGCCGGCGTGCGGGTCCTCGGGAACATCCGCAAGCCGAAACTCGCCTTCTTCTCGGACAGTGATCCGAACTTGAGCCAGGCGGAGATCACCAAGTACCTCCTGACCGGGATCGCGCCCCGCAGCGATTCGGGTCCGGAGGACCAGTCGGTGTCGGTCGGGACCTATGTGGCGCCCAAGCTGTTCGTGGAATACGAAAGCGGCATCGGTGACCGCAAGGACGCGGTGAAGCTGCGGTATGACTGGAGCCGCAACATCGAACTGCAGACCGAGACCGGGGAGAATCCGGGCGGGGATATTTTCTACAAGTTCGAGCGCTAGCCGCTGGCCACGCCGGTACGGCAACCAGGGGGCCGTACGCGCAGTCGCCGCGCCGCGCTGCTGCCGGCACTCTAGTAAAGAGCGCGGTGGTCGCCGCGAAGCGCGGGGGGTCGTTCCCGGCACAGGCCCGTGCAAAGCTTGCGGACCCGGCCGAATTCGGCGAGATCCTCATCAAGACCCTGCCGAGCGGCGCGGCCGTGTGGCTCAAGGACGTGGCCCGGGTGGAACTCGGGGCGCGCAGCTATGATTCCGCCGGGCTCTTGGACGGCACCTATCCGGCGGCGCTGATGATCGTCAATCAACGCCGGGGGGGGGCAATGCTCTGGCCGTGGTGGACGCGATCAAGGCCATGCTCGATGAGTTGCGCCGGGACTCCCCGCCGGGGCTCACGGCCACCATGTACTACGACACCACGGTCTATAGCTGGTTCAATACCGGCTTTGCACGCCTCGGCAACCGCTACGGCGGCGCCGTCGGCTGGCTGGCACGGCGGGTGCCGCTCATGCTGCTCCTCTTCGCCCGAGTGCTGGGCGCCACCGTGCTGCTGTACGAGCGTCTACTCACCGGCTTCATCCCTCCGGAGGATAGCGGCAAGTTCATAATCAACGTACAGTTGCCCCCGAGGCCTCGCTGGAGCGCACCACGGCGGCCGCGGCCCGGGTCGGCGCTATCCTGAGCCAGACCCCGGGGGTCGATCACTTCATGACCATGGCCGGTTACAACGGCCTGACCCAGTCCTATTCATCGGCCAGTGCCTTCATGATCGTCATCCTCTCCCCTTGGGAGGAGCGTACCAGCCGCGCGACCATGCTCTTCGGTATCCTTCAGATCTTGAGTAAGCGCTTTGCCGCCGAGATCCCCGAGGCGGCGGTGATGCCGTGACGCTCTATCGGGCTGACCATCTTCGGCGGCATCCTGTTGTCGGTCCTCATCGGTTTGCTGCTGATGCCGGCCGCCTTTGTACTGATGGAGCAACTGGCCGAGCGCTTCGGCGCCGGTCGCCGACGCGGTAGCGGGGCAGCGGACGGCGGACCGTCCGCTTGAACCCGGTGGCGGCGATGCCGGTCATGACCGGGAGGTTCGGCGTCAGCCGCAGCAGGCACTGTCCGCCTTGGACCCAAGGCTGGCCGCGCTCGCGCCGCTGAAGCTGCCCGCGGCCTTGGCGCCGATCGCGATCCCGGTCGGTGGCGCGGCGCCGCCGCCGAACAGCCACTTGACCGCATCCCCACCGTGCGAGCTGGCGACCCAGCCTTGCAGCTTCAAAGGTGCATCCACGCTCCCGCTGCCGATCTCATGCCAGGTCTTGCCGTCGATCGCGTAGTAGCCCGTCGCCGATTTACCGCCGGTCGCGACCTCGAGGCGAATCCAGATCGGCGTGTTCTTGTCGACCAAGGCGCGGCCGTTGCCGCCCTTGGGGATCACCGCCTTGATAGCCTTCGTATCCTGGTCGACCGCGCCGCGGAACTGCACGCACAGCCCGTTGGCGCCGGTGCGCAGTACCGCGACGTAAGCGGCGTTGGCGGCCGTCGAAGCCCGCGCCATGATTCCGGCCTTGATCCAGCCGTCGATGTGCGATCCGGGGTTGCCGACGAACGCGACCCAGGTGCCCTGAGGCGCTGCGGCGCGGTCGTCATAGTGGAAGTAGCAACTGTCGCTCTTCTCCCAGAGGTCACCCGAATTGACGTCGATCGCAAACAAGGCGCCGCTCTCGACGAGGGCGTCGGTCGCCGCGGAGCCGATGGCGCTGAAGGGGTAGCCGGTCGCCGGCACGTCGGTGCGGGCCCATGCGTCCTTGCCGGTGTTGACCTTGTCGGTTCCCAAGTGGTTGGCGGATGACTTCCAGCCATTGCACCAGGCTTGCTTGCTCTCCAGGCCATAGGCACGGCTGATGAAGCCCTTCGCGAAGACGTCGGCGGCCAGCGCGGTGTGGTCAGCGTCGAGGTTGAAGACCACCGCGTAGTTGAACTTGCCGATCTCGCTGCTCGACTGGATCTCCGGGGCCACGAAGGCCAGGCGTTGGTTGGCAGTCCTGCCGTTATCGACGTATTGATTGAGGTGCGAGTCGGACGACGACAGGTTGCCGGTCGTGGCGATGAAGATCAACTTGCCCCGCAGGCTGTCCAGCGTCGGCCAGCCCTTGGCGGTGATCGCGGCCTGAAGGTTCGCGCTGTCGCCGATCAGGTCCGGAGCACCCCAGATGGCGCCACGGCCGAGCTTCGACACGAGCAACTGATCGAAGGCCTCCGGCGTATGGTTGCCGACGGTGGTGAAACCGTCCTTGAAATCGACCAGGATGGTCAAGACCTCGTGCTCGGGCACGGCCAGTTGAAAGGCGCTCAGCACGTCGAGCGCGTCCGAGAGTTTGTTGACGCTGGTCTCGTCTTGGGTCGCCTTGTGGTAGACGTACCAGTCACTCGTGAGTGCCGGCCAGTGGGAATGCGCGTTGCTGTGGTGGATGTCGATCTCCAGCGAGCGCACGCGCCAATAGAGCGCCTGGTCGAGGTAGCCCTCGGTACGCAAATAGGAATTGTGCGAACTCTTTTGGCGGACCTGATTGTAGCGAATGGTGGCCATGGACTTGTCTCCTGCGGGGATGGGACTTGGGTCGATCAAGGGTCACAGCCTGGCGGCTTGCACATGCATCCAGTCGTAGTTGCGAGTCCGTCCGAGGCTCAGCCAGCCTTCCTCTTCCCAGCATTGCCACCACACGGCGTAGTCCGGCCTTGCAAAATGGGCGCGGTCCTTCCCCCATTTCAGTTGGTTGTGTGCCGGGTCATAATCGATGGCGATACCCCAGGAATGCATGGACCAGTTGCTGCCGCCGCGCATCTTGCGCACGTTCAGGCAACCGCCCCAGAGGTCGAGGTGGAGCGCATGGATGCGCTCCGGCCCGTAATGGGCGAGCACCTTGGTCAGCACCCGCTCCAGGCTGTCATGGACCTGTTCGTGACAGGAGAAGCGGTTGACGACTTTCTCGAGGTCCCAGGCCAACCGGTGCGGGTAAGGCAGGTTGATCGAGACCTGGTGCGTTCCCGGCTCGCCATAGAACTTGACCAGTTCTGCCTGGGTCTGGCGCGGCCAGCGTTGGGCTGGTGCGGGCAGGATCACAGGGCTTGCCGCGGGCTCGTCATCCCGCCAGGGTTTGGGCAGTTGGCCGTGCCGGTCGCGATAGTCGAGCGATTCCACGGCATAGGTCGTTTGCGGACCCCAACCGCCATCAATCGCACCGGGGTCGATGCCGTTTTCCAGGCACAGCAACTGCAGATAGGCGACCGCCTGGCGTTGGCCGCTCCAGGTTTGCCAGTCTTTGGGGAGTTGTGCGGCCTTGGCCTGCAGCGCGGCCCGAACGGCCCGGTACGTCTGGTCCCCCAGGCAGCCGTCGATCTTCCCCGGATCGAGTCCGGCCGCTTGCAGTTTCTTTTGCGCAAACGTGATGGCCGTGCGCGGGATGTTCATGACTCACTCCTCTGCGGTGGCGGCGGTTGCAGGCGTCTTGCGACGCGGCAGCGGGCGGCGGCCGCCACAGTCGCCGTCGCCTGCGTTCTCTCTGCCTGGATGGCCGTGACCTGCCGCTGGTTGCCTTGCGAAACTTCAGTTGATCGACGTCAACTTGCCGCCCTCAATCCCGCGCTGGACGAAGGAACCGATAAAGGCGCCGAGGGTGAGCTTAGCGAACTCCATAAACTCGGGCTTCAAGAACGACAGGGCGCAAAACAGCAAAGTCAAGCCGACGGTCGCCAGCGGCAGACCGGAGAAACCGACCTTTTGAAAGGTGCCGGTGAAGCCGCTCAAGCTGCTGAGGATGACGTATTGCGCGATGGCGTCCTTGTTGGCGTCGCGAACCAGCGGCTCGAGCAAGGCCCGGTCGTCGGACGGGATGATGTTGGGGGCGGCCTTCCCCACCACACCCAGGAAGCGCCCGCCGACCAGGGCCAGTACGCTGGCCGCGATGGTGGAGATGGCCTGGGTGCCGTAGTATTGCATGAACCACGCAAAGGTTCCTTCCGGCCCCGGGGCCGGGGGCATGCCCTGGTGAACCAGCAATACCGGAATCACGGTCGCGATCAGCAGGAGGGAACTCGCTGCCAGCATGCCGTAGCCGGTCAGGGCCATCAGGCGGCGCGCCCGCTCGGCGGGGGACGCCGCTTGCGCGGTTTCCGCGCTGTGCAGTGCCGTGGGTTGGTCTTCTTTCTGCATGGAGCCCACCAATGGTGCGTTGCGCTGTCCGGCCGCCAGATGAGTCATTGCTGTTCACCCACCACGCACCCTTGGGTGCACAGGTCGAACCGGAGCGGGCGGTGCGTTGACGAAGCTATTTCCTGGTAATGGTGAACACCAATGGATCGCCTTTGCCGATGACCCCGGTGATCTTGTTGGCGTTGGCCCCATCCAAGGCGGACAGGATCATGTTGTCATTGCCGTTGATGCCGGTCTTGGACAGGGTGCCGTACCATTTCTTGGCCTCGCTGTTCCACCAAAAATGGGTGATCCAGAGATTGTTGTTCTCGATCCCTTCCAGGCGCGCGGCGAGCAGCTCGATATAGCCCTTATCATCATTGATCTTGATGTCATCCTGGTCGTCATCGCCGTTGAGCGAGATCTCGTCCACCGCCGTGATCGTATAGTCCCGCGACGCACCGGATGCCAGTTTACCGTCGTCCTGCCATTGTCCGTCGCGCTTGACGCGCAACGGCAGTTCCTTTTCGGACTTGTTATCTAAGCGCAAGACGTTATAGTCTGATGAAATCGGTCGCCCGAAGCCGTTGCCCTTTTTCAGCACCATGAGCTTGAGCGTCTTGCCGTCCGTCCATGGGACCAGGATCGCCTTGGTGCCGTCCACCGTATCCAGTGCGGTACTCAATTGCCAGAAGCCGCCGGTCCAAGTCAATAGGTTCGCCCAGGTATTCTTGTGTTTGACTCCCCCAACCGAGTGACTGTCGGCCTTGTACTCAACGAAGCCCCGGCCGTCGCGGATGATGACGTCATCGCTTTCACCGTCGCCGTTAAGTGAAATCTGGTAGTCCTTTCCACTGGGAATACTATAGCTGAGCGTTGCTTTATCGTTGAGGATGCTCTCGCGGTCGTGCGTGCTCTCCCGCAGCTTCAGGGCGGTGCCCAACTGATTCACGATCGCAATGGTGCTGAAGTCTTGGGAGACGTTGCGGCCGTAGCCCTTGGCATTGGCGTCATCCTTGGCATTGATCAGATCCTGGCCTTCGCCGGCGCACAGGTGGGTGCCGCTTCCCAATAGCAGCGCGGCGGCCAGCAGGTTACGCACAAAGGTCGTTGTCATAGCTTTGATCCTCGGTCACGAATGGATGATCGCTGCCAGGCCGCACCAATGGATTGGCATGACGATAGCGAGATTACGAAGCGCTGGAGCCGGTACGGTTCACCGGCCGGCGGAGCCGGTTGGGGCAGGTCCGCACGCACACAATTATTCGCGCGCGGGGCGCGGCGGGCAATGCCAGGGTGATACGCAAGGCGGACGTGCTTATATGGAAAACGGACCCGGTCCGCGCTGCGGTGCGCGGCATCCCGGTGGGCACGGCGGCGGATGATTTTCCTTGGCGATGGTGTGCGCGGATCGCCGGTGGCGACGCCCGGCAATGCTGTCACAGGACGGCCGTCATCAGGCTGACAATCGCTGCGCATCGCCACTATACTGCGGCGGCGGCGAACGCTGCTCAAGCCCCCAGGCCTCGACGCGGGCGTCGCGAGCGTTCCCCGAGCGGGCTGCGCCTGGCCGATCGCCCCTGACCATGACCTATCGATCACGCCCCTGAGCCGGTGGACCTGCATACGCCCGCGTGCCGCATCGCGAAGGGTGGGCCGGCGCTCTGCGCCCGGTGAGGGTCATGTGCGCCCCGGTGCGGGCAATGGTTACATCGACTACCTGCGCCGGCACTCGCTGCGGGTGTGGGGGGGCTTCATCGTACCGATCCTGGGCGTCATCGTTTTCTTCGGCGTCGCCTATGTGACGGTTCACCGCGCTGAGGAGGTGCAGTTGCTCAAGGCCGCCCGGTATGCCAACAATGACGCCGCGGAGCATTGCCGACAGGCAGCCAACCAGGTGGATACGCTCCTGCGTGCGGTGCGGGGCTATTATCTGCGGGTCAGCTCCCTGACCGACACCGCGGCCTTTATCCAGTCGCTTGGGTTCGACCGCTCCCTCATCGACGGCATTGCGCTGGTCACCGCGGATGGTCAGGTGGCCGACCTCGACAACCGTACGACTGCGGGTGGCCGCGTGGCGGATCGGGACTACTACACCTTTCATCGTGCCCGGCGCGAGGATCGTTTGTTCATCTCGGCGGTGGAGGACGCCGCCGGGGGGCGTTACTTTTATTTCACCCGGCGCCTCGAAGCGCCCGACGGTGGTTTTGGCGGACTGGTCCGGGCGGCCGTGAGGCCGGATGCCGTGGCCGATCTTTTCCGGAGGCTGGTCTCCGGGCCGCACAGCTTCGCCGCCCTGGTGGACCGGTCCGACCGGCGGCTGCGCGCCCGGCTACCTGAGCCGCCCGCGGACCACTGGGTGCGCCCGCTCGACTCGCCGCTCTGGGACGCGCTGGCCCGCGGCGGCACCGACCACTACGAGCACACCAGTCCGATCGATCAGGTGCTCCGGGTCGAGGTCTTCAAGCAGGTGCCTGGCTTGCCGCTGGTCATGGTGACCGGCTTTTCCCCTGCAGAGTCGATGCGCGGCGTTCATCGGCGCATGGTCTGGTTTCCGGTGGCCTTCGCGTTCATCGTCGGTTTCACCTTCCTGTTGGCCCTGCTGCTGGCCCTGGAGGCCAAGCGCCGCGACGAGCAGGAGCGCTTCATGGTCATGCTGAGCCATGAATTGAAGACACCGCTGTCGGTCATTCGCCTGACGCTCGGGGCCGCGGGGCTGCCGGCCGCGACCAAGGAGCGGGTCGGACGAACCGTCGCCGACATGGACGCGATCATCGAGCGCTGCCTGCAGTCCGACCGCCTGCGGGCGGGCCGGATCCACCCGATTCCGGCGCCCTGCCGGGTTGAAGATCTGCTCGCGCGGCTGCGCGAAGACCTGGGGGCACCGCCGCGGCTGCGCATCCACGCCGACCCCCTGCCCGTCTGCACGACGGACAGCGAGCTGTTGGGCGTGGTGCTGCGCAATCTGTGCGACAACGCCCTGAAGTACGGCAGCCCGCACGCAGTGGTGGGGCTGACCGCAACGCTCGCCCGCTCACGGGGGCGGGCGGGTATCCGCATCGCGGTCATCAACGCCCCCGGTCCGGCCGGGATGCCGGATCCCAGGCGGGTGTTCAAGAAGTACTATCGTGCCCCCGGCGCCCATGGTAAGACGGGTTCCGGCCTGGGGCTGCACATCGCTCAAGGCTGTGCCCGCCGGTTGGGCGGCTGGCTGTGCTATCGCCCGGCAACTGCTGAGGTCAGGTTCGAGCTATGGCTTCCGGTCTGAACATCATCGTGGTCGAGGACCACGACGACTTGCGCGAGGTCACCGTGGAGGCCCTGCAGGGTTTGGGGCATCGCGTCCGAGGCCTGGCCTGTGCCGAGGCCTTGGACGCCGCCCTGAGGGCCGCCCCTGCCGACCTGCTGGTGCTGGATTTGAACCTGCCGGGTGAGGATGGCATCAGCCTCGCCCGCCGCGTGCGTGTCGTTCGACCCGAACTCGGCATCATCATGGTCACGGTGCGCGCGCAGGTCCGCGACAAGATCGAGGGCTACGGGAGCGGCGCCGACCTCTATCTCGCCAAGCCGACCTCGATCGAGGAATTGGAGGCGGCCATCAAGGCCTTGGCACGGCGTCTGCCTACCAAGGTGCCGGCTGCCCCGCCGGGTAAGGCCGCTGGCGCCGCGGGCGGTCTGGCCGTTCTGGATCAGGCCGGCCGGTGTTCAGCCTCCGGGCCGGGACTCACGCCCGAGCAGCGGTCGCGCGAGCGGCTGCGCCGACTGCACGATGACCTTATGCGCATGGAGGGCAAGCTCCCCACCCTGGAGGCGCTGGCGGCGCGCGTCGGGCTCTGTGCCCGCCGTCTCAATGACGCCTTTGCCCGCGAATACGGACTGCCGATCCACGCCTTTGTGACCGACCGGCGGCTCACCGCCGCCTATGCGTCGATCCGCGATACCGACATCCCCTTGAAGCAACTGGCCAGCCGCCTGGGTTATGCCCACGTCAATCATTTCAATGCTGCCTTCCGCAAAAAGTTCGGGCTTCCGCCTGGGCAGTTGCGCCGTGAAGGACGCGCAGAAGCGCAATGAAGGCCTGGAGGCTGTCCAGGGCCACCGGAAGCCGCTCGCCGGACCGACGCCGATTGTGCGTTGCCTTGGCGCTGAGCGCGCTGCTCGGCGACGCCGGCGGCGCGGCGGCGGGGGAGGGTGCCGCCGCGCTGATCGGTTTCGACCTGAGCCGGCTGAACGCGTCCGGGCTCCAGGGTCCGCCCGACGGCCTGCGCGCTCTGGACTATGAATTCTGCATCCCGGATGGCCCCGCGTTCCGTGCTCAGGTGGCGGCCATCGACCCCAGCGCCCGCTTCCATCCGGGCCGCCGCGGGCGCAGCGGCTGCACGCCTGATCAGGTTCTGGTCCTCGGCAATACCCATCAGGACGGATTTCGGGCGATACTCCACGCCCTTGCCGGCCTGCCCTATGTGGCGCGGATCGCCGAGGCCGTGTTCGAGTAACAAAGCAACCACGCTGTTCAGATGTCAGATACGCATGCGATGGGTGATGGCAACGGGCTCCGGCACCCCCGCCACTGGCCGAGCTGGCTGGTGGTCGGTCTCGTCTATGCGTTGGGCCGGCTGCCGTTCCCGCTCCTCTGGACCCTGGGTCAGGGGTTTGGACGGGTCGCTTATCTGCTGGCGCGGGAGCGGCGCGCGGTGGCGCGGCGCAATCTGGCGCTCTGCCTTGCCGCTGCCGCGCCCAAGGAGCGCGAGCGCGTGCTGCGCGCCCATTTCGGCTGGCTCGGGGTCGCCGCCCTGAGTCAGGGGGTCGGGTGGGGCATCTCGCGGGCGCGCTTGGGGCGACTGGTGCGCGTGCGCAACCGCGCGTGCATCGACGGCTGTATCGCCGCCGGGCGACCGGTGATCGTGCTGGTCCCGCACTTCGTGGGCCTGGAACTGGGCGGGGCGGCTTTTACCGGCCTGGTCCATTCCGGGGTCTACATGTATCAGAAGATCCGCGATCCGGTGGTGGATTGGCAGGTCAAACGGGCGCGGCGCCAGTACGGCAGTGTCTCGATCGAGCGCAGTGACGACCTGCGCGGCCTGCTGCGCGTCATCAAACAGGGGATTCCGTTCTTTTACCTGCCGGATCAGGATGCCGGGCGTCGGGGTCTGTTCGTGCCCTTCTGCGGGGTGGCGGCTTCGACGATCCCGATGCTCGGACGCTTTGCCGCCATGAGCGGCGCCCTGGTGATCCCGACCTTCGCGCGTTATCTGCCCTGGGGGCAGGGTCTGGAACTGATCTTCGATCCGCCCCTCACGCCCTTCCCGAGCGGTGACCCGCAGGCCGATGCCGCCCGGATGAACCAGGTGATCGAGGCGCGGATTCACACCATGCCGGAGCAATATTTTTGGGTGCACCGCCGCTTCAAGACCCGCCCGCCGGGCGAGCCGCCGATTTATCCGCCGAAACAACGGCGCCGCTGAGCCAGGACGCTACCCTGGGTGCGTCCGCGCCGCCAGGTGAGTTGCGGCAGCCTCCCGACCGCGACGCGGCGACCCTGCGGCTCGGCCGGCCGCGCGATTGGGCCATCGGTGCCGGACTGCTCGTCGCCCTGATCGCCGCGGTGCATTACACCGTCGGCTGGGGTCTGCTGCTCGCCCCCTGGCGCGCCTTCTCCCCGACGCTGATCGCCTGGCTCGTCCTGCTGGCGGCACTGAGCTATGGCGTGCGGGCGGTGCGCGTCTCCGCCTGGTTCAGTCCGCGGTTCAGCGGGCGGTTCATGCCGCTGCTGCGTCTCACCATCCTGCACAATGCGGCCAACAATCTGCTGCCGATGCGCACCGGTGAACTGGTTTTCCCCTGGCTGATGCGCCGCTATTTCGGCTTCGGTGTTCTCGACGCCGGTGCCGCGCTTCTGTGGATCCGCATCCTGGACATGCACTTCCTGGGTCTGATCGGCATCCTGATCCTGTATTTGCGCGATCCCGGCTGGCGGTGGTGGGGGGCCGGTCTGGTCTGGATCGGTGCACTGTCGCTGCTCGCCCTGATCAGCCGTGCGGGAACCTCGCCGCGGCTCGCCGGGGGCGGGCGCGCGCGGCGTTTGGTGCGCACGGTCGCCGCGGCGGCTCCGCGCGACCCCTGGCGGATCGTCCGGGTCTATCTGTGGACGGCGGTCACCTGGACGCTGAAATTCATCGCCTTCGCCAGTGTGCTGGCGCATTTCGTTCCGGTCGATTTCTGGCGGGTCATGGCCGGAGTCATGGGGGCTGAACTGTCGAGCGTCCTGCCCTTCCACGGCATCGCCGGCAGCGGCAGCTATGAACTGGCCGCGGTCGCGGCCCTGATCCCTTTGGGGGTGGACCCCCGCGTCGCGCTTGCCGGAGCGGTCAACCTACACCTGTTCGTGCTCGGTACGACCTTGCTGCTGGGCGGGTTGGCTTTGCTGCTGCCGCGGCCGGGGGGTATGCGGTAAGTAACGCGTCGGAAATGAGTGAAACACTCGTTGTCGTTGTCGTAATCGGATCAGCGATTCAAGTTTGGTTTGGCCCTCACAAACTGCATCACTGCTGATCACGCCCGGCCTGACGCCCCGGCTCCCGCGTCGGGAAACCACTGCTTGCGCAGATAACGCAGCTTGGCCGGCAGCCAGCCCGGCGTGATCAGCCGCCGGGGCAGATTGCGCAGGCGCCGTGTGCCGTTGTAATAGGGCAGAAGACGGGGGTGCGCGACCCAGAACCAGAAGCGGCGCTCCGCTTGGCAGGCGGCATGGCCCGGCACCACGCCCGGCGGCCACGGCTGACCAAAGAGCCGCGTGCCCGCGAGCAGATAGGCGCGGACCGCCTCACCCAGTCCCAAGATGCCCAGGCCGCCCCACGCCGGCCCTGGTATCAGGGCGTGCTGGACTGGGTGAT
>JACDZJ010000326.1_pt1 | contig 15579 bp, 15 predicted proteins | sample 7365721 | NCBI WGS metagenome assembly JACDZJ01 (sample SAMN15143480, study PRJNA637477) | pond metagenome | biome: freshwater wetland ecosystem [ENVO:00000243]; feature: pond [ENVO:00000033]; material: pond water [ENVO:00002228]; isolation source: pond water containing pink berries ... | reverse complement strand
CGCCGGCGCTCGGGCTGGCGGGGGTCAGGACGATGCCGGTCACCACGAAATCGGGTGTCGGCCGTCCAAAGGTGGTGTAGGCCCGGGTGAACTGGTTATTGGTCTCAGTGGTTTCGGCGGTCCGGCATTGGCTGTCGACGAAGACGCGCAGGGTCTTGGCGCCGCCCGTTCCGGCCGACAGGCCGTTGATCGTCACCGTGCGTTTGGCGCCGACGGCGACGCGCCCCAGGGTGGCCGCTTGGTCCCCCACCGCGCTGCAACCCTGGGTGCCGGCCTGGTTGGCCCAGACCTGCAGGGTGCCGAGCGTCCCGTCGACCGTGCCCTGGTTCTGCACTGTGATGGTGGCGCTGAACGTGCTGTTGGCGAGTGGATCAAGCGGGTTCATGCTGACACCGGTCACCACGAAATCGGGGGCGTTCGGCCCCACGAACCCGACAACCGGCACCGGCTGCAGACGACCCGTAGTGGTGCCGTCGCCGAGCTCGCCGAACCGGTTGATTCCCCAGGCCCAGAGGCTACCGTCGGTCTTGCGGGCTAGGGTGTGATCGTAGCCGCCCGACACGGCCGCGACACCAGTCAGGACCTGGACCGGCGTATAGCGATCGGCGGTGGTGCCGTCGCCGAGCTGGCCGGAGCCGTTATCTCCCCACACCCAGAGGCTGCCGTCGGTCTTGATGGCCAGGGTATGTCCACCGCCGGCTGCCATGGCCGCGACCCCGGTCAGGACCTGGACCGGTGTATAGCGATCGGTGGCGGTGCCGTCGCCGAGCTGGCCGGAGCCGTTATCTCCCCACACCCAGAGGCTGCCGTCGGTCTTGATGGCCAGGGTATGTCCACCGCCGGCTGCCATGGCCGCGACCCCGGTCAGGACCTGGACCGGTGTATAGCGATCGGTGGTGGTGCCGTCGCCGAGTTGGCCATACCTGTTGTCTCCCCAGGCCCAGAGGCTGCCGTCGGGCTTGATGGCCAGGGTATGTCCAAGGCCGGCTGCCATGGCCGCGACCCCGGTCAGGACTTGGACCGGTGTATAGCGGTCGGTGGCGGTGCCGTCGCCGAGCTGGCCGTACCAGTTGTTTCCCCAGGCCCAGAGGCTGCCGTCGGTCTTGAGGGCTAGGGTATGTCTACCGCCGACTGCCATGGCCGCGACCCCGGTCAGGACCTGGACCGGTGTATAGCGATCGGTGGTGGTGCCGTCGCCGAGTTGGCCGGAACCGTTATATCCCCAGGCCCAGAGGCTGCCGTCGGGCTTGAGGGCCAGGGTATGTGCACTGGCTGCAATGGCCGCGACCCCGGTCAGGACTTGGACCGGCGTCGCTCGAGCGGTGGTGGTGCCGTCGCCGAGTTGGCCGGAACCGTTATATCCCCAGTCCCAGAGGCTGCCGTCGGGCTTGAGGGCTAGGCTGTAACCCGCGCCGGCAGCCAGCCGCTGCATCTCCGGAGTGTCGGCCGCGGCAACGCTCACCGCCCAAGGCGAGCCCAGCAGTGCATCCAACCCGGCGCTATCGACCCGCAGGGTGAGGCTGGCTGAACCGGCGGTGCGCTCGACCCTTTCGTAGGACCCGGCCGGCAAGGCGAACAGCAGGTCCTGGGCCGTCTGCTCCAGGTCATCCGCCGCGACCGACGCCGACGCGCGCAGTTCCACCCGCACCGCCAGTCGGCCCGCGCCGGCCACCTGCGTGCGCAGGGCGTCGGCATGCAGCGCCGCCGCGTCACCGGGCGCCATCAGTCCGGCCGCGGCCTGGCCCAGGGCCAGGACCAGGATCGAACACACAAGAAACAGCGCCGCGCGTTGACCACGAGGCTCTGGAGGGTGTCGGAACAGTTCAAAAATCATTGATATTTCCTGATTTTTTTGTATGGTTAAGCAAGTGCGGCCAGAGCCTAGCATACACGCGCTTTCCTGGTCTACCGCCTCCGTATGACGGCCGCGGGGGGTGCGGTGAGGAACGAACCGCTCCACCCCGGTCGCGATTGGCGCGGTTCGTTAGGGACCGCGCAATCCGGCTGCCAAGCGACCGTGATAAGCTCATCGCGTCTCTGCCGCTCACGAGTGACGCCATGCGTTTTTTCAACACCGAGGGTCCGGTCCGATCCGCGGATCACTACTGCCTGCCGCCATTGCACCGCTGGGATCTGGACGAGGTGCTGGAGCTGATCGACCAGAAGAAATACTTCCTGCTGCACGCCCCGCGTCAAACCGGCAAGACCACCTGTCTGCTGGCGCTGATGGAGTATTTGAATCGAGCGGGACGCTACCGGGCCGTTTACGCTAATCTGGAGGGAGCGCAGACCGCCCGCGAGGATGTCGCCCGGGGGATGCGGACCATCTGCGGCACCATTGAAGCCGCCGCCCGGCTGTATATCGGCGATACCCGCCTGCATGCCTGGACCGAGGATGCCTGGCAAACGCGCGGGGCCGACGGCGTGCTGACCGGCCTGCTTGAACACTGGAGCCTGAACAGCCCGACACCGCTGGTGCTGATGCTCGACGAGGTTGATGCCCTGATCGGCGACACCCTGATCGCGCTGCTGCGCCAGTTGCGTGCCGGCTACCCGCAGCGGCCCACCGCCTTTGCGCACACCGTCATCCTGTGCGGGGTGCGCGATCTGCGCGACTACCGGATTCATGCCCGCTCGGAGTCCACTCCCATCACCGGCGGCAGCGCCTTCAACATCAAGGCCGAATCGCTACGGCTGGGCGACTTCACGGCAGCCGAGGTGACGACGCTGCTCGGCGAGCACACCGCCGCGACCGGTCAGGTGTTCACCCCGGAGGCGCTGGCGCGGGTGTGGGACCTGACCCAGGGCCAACCCTGGTTGGTCAATGCCCTGGCCTATCACACCTGCTTCCGGATGCCCGCGGGGCGCGACCGCAGCCGGCCGGTGACCCTGGAGCTGATCGATCAGGCCAAGGAGTATCTGATCCTCAACCGGGTCACCCATCTGGACCAGTTGGCCGACAAACTGCGCGAGGAGCGGGTGCGCCGGGTGATCGAACCGATGCTGGCGGGCACCCTGATGGACGCGGTACCGGAAGACGACCGCCAATATCTGGTGGATCTGGGTCTGCTGCGGCGCGATGACGGTGGCGGGCTGGTGGTCGCCAACCCCATCTACCGCGAGGTGCTGCCGCGCGCGCTGGCCGGCGGTCCGCTGGATACCCTGCCGCGCATCGCCCCGACCTGGCTGAATGCCGACGCCACCCTCAACCCGGTCCGTCTGTTGGACGCCTTCCTGGCCTTCTGGCGCCAACACGGCCAGCCGCTGCTGGGCAGCGCGCCCTATCACGAGATCGCCCCGCATCTGGTGCTGATGGCCTTTCTGCATCGTGTCATCAACGGCGGCGGCAGTCTGGAGCGTGAATACGCGATCGGCTCGGGCCGCATGGACCTGTGTCTGCGTTACGGCAGGGTAACACTCGGGGTGGAACTCAAGGTCTGGCGCGACGGCGCTTCCGACCCGCTGCCCGAGGGACTGGTGCAATTGGACGGCTATCTGGCCGGATTGGGTCTGGACAGCGGCTGGCTGGTGCTCTTCGACCGCCGCTCGGGTCAGCCGCCGATCGCCGAGCGCACTGTCCACACGGAGCAACGCAGCCCTCAGGGCCGGTGTATTGAGGTGGTGCGGGCGTGACTGGCGGCGATTTCCTGCGAGCAGACCCTGTACGAGCAAGCCCAGGCTTGCCAGGACGCCTTTGCAAACGCTCTGTTGCAAGGAGCCGGGGTCGCGAAGCGAGCCGGAGCCAAGCTGCCCGGGTTGGAAACGCCAGCCGCGTGCGGTGGGGCGAAATTGACCGCCTGCGCCACGGCGGCCTCGATCATCGTTGCGGCCACCGCGAAGCGGCCAGTGTTCGTAGAAGCGCCATCCTGGCGCTTCAAAGCGGCTGGAAGCCGCTTTTACGGCCGAAACTACGATCGAGCCCGCCGCGGCCCTCATGGCCGAGCAGCCGTGCGACAATACGATCTCTTTCGCCGCAAAGCCTCCGTGGTGGCCACGGCCAATGAGTATCTGGCTCAGCTCGACGCCCCCAAAGCCAATGCCTATATGATCTACCGCGCCGTCCAGGCCGCCAAGATCGACTTCGACGCGACGCCGAAGGCGTGTACCCGTGTCTCGCGTTATATGGACGCCAAAGGAATTCCGGTAACGAGTTCCGGGGACAGTGCGGCGTAGTGATGTCAAGTGGTCTAGTGCAGCAAAGTAGCAAAAGGGGCCAAGCAAAAGTGGCTAGGCTCACTTTAATTCATGCTCTCGCCCTCCGGAGCATTAATTGCCACGAAAAATTCGCGATCTACTACGGGATCTGAGAGACGCTGGGTTCAAAGAAATATCCGGCGCAGGAAAAGGATCCCACCGAAAGCTTGTTCACCCGAAGTTTCCCGGTGCGGTCACCGTCAGCGGAAAACTCGGTGATGATGTGAAACACTATCAAGAACGGGAAGTCACCATCGCCATCGAGGCCGTCACGAAATGAAAGACAGCGACCGATATCACAAATGGGTGGAGTGGAGCGACGAAGATCAAGTGTACATCGGCAAGTGCCCTGATCTGATTACCGGAATTCATGGGGACGACCCCGTGTCACTGTACAGTGAGTTATGCTCGGTGGTCGAAGATGTGATCGTCCATTTCAAGGCGGAGGCTCGGAGTCTTCCAGCAGCGAAAGTCCGGCCCATGCGTGAGGTCGCATAGCGCCTGACGATGGTATGGTCCCTGGCACGGGGCGCGAGACGGGAAACCCGGCTCTCGCAAGCCCTCATGGCCGAGCAGCCGAACGACGACCGGGGTGGCATGGCGCGGACCCACCGGGGTGGCAGGCACGATGCAGCTATAACAATCAGGCCCCATGGATGGGAGCGGAACATTTCGGTCTCTCCCGGGTGTCGATATACTGAGTCGTTATGGAATCGATCCACTCCATCAACCCCGAACGCATCGCGTGGTGCTGTGCCGAGCATCGCATCACGCCGGGTGAGCTTGCGGCTCAAGTCGGCCTCTCCGCAGCCAGCATCGAACGGGTGATGACGGGCAAGAATAGTCTGACGTTCAACCAGTTGCGTAAGATCGCCGACTATTTTGGCCGAGGTGTGCTGTTCTTCTTGGAGGCTGGGCCGGTCGACGAGGCGCAAGTGCATACGCCGCAGTTCCGCACACTGACGAACCAGCAGCCGGAGTTGTCCGCCAGACTCAGGGCGCTGATCGAGCGGGTGGAACGACAGCGGGCGGTGTATCTGAGCCTGCGCGAGGACTTGGACGACACCCAGCGGCCACGTTTCAGTCCGCCGGACTTACCCGAACACGACCTTCGTTCGGCGGCCTGCATCACTCGCCGGTGGCTGAGCCTGGCCGAGGATAACTGCTTCGATACTTACCGCGCGGCGGTGGAAGCAAGGGGCGTACTGGTCTTTCGTAGTAACGCCTATATCGGCAAGTGGCAGATCGCCAAGGAAAGCCCGATTCTCGGCTTTACTTTGTACGACCAGGACTGCCCCATGATTGTCGTCAAAAAACGGGCCTCCGAGACGCAACAGTCATTCACACTCATGCATGAGCTTGGTCACTTGCTGTTGCACAAGGTCAGCTCGATCGATGACGAGCAGGATCTGCAATCGCTCGAAGGCCGGGAACGTGATGCAAACGCCTTTGCCGGGCATCTGTTGGTGCCCGACGCTTTCCTGGCCGGCATCGACGACGCGCAGCGGCCTGACGAGGTGACGCAGTACGACGATTGGCTCAAGCCGCAGCGCAAGGCATGGGGCGTGAGTGGTGAGGTGATCCTGCGCAGGCTTCTGGATGGCGGGCGTTTGTCGCGCGAGCAATATAGCGCTTACCGGAAGTGGCGGGAGCGAGTGGTCGAAGCACCAAAGGGCCTTGATCGCAATCCCGGCCAACGGCGTGCGTAGTCAGTGCTTCCAGCCCTAACAGTGTCAGGCCAGGATGGCCTGACTACCCACCTGGCGAGCCCAAGTGGCCGCAATCTTGATCGAGGCCCGAGCACCTTTGCCGGACTTCTTGCAACCGATACCGAAGCTTTGGCTATCGCCCGTCGTCTTTCGCCGCATCAAGGCGGGCGAGCAGCAGGTCGCTCCCGGCTCGCTGCCATTCCATGGCGGCTTCGATGTTGTCGCTCATGGTCTCGCTCCACAGGCGCTGCCATTCGCGCAGGGACGGGCTGGTCGAAGGGATGCCGACCACCCCGCCGCCCTTGCCGAAGGCTCTGCAAGCAGCAGTCAACCAGAACTCGGAGACCATCCAGCCGAGGCGCCAGGCCTCCCAAGGATTGGCGATGGGCGTCGGGCACAGGCCCATGGGAAAGTGAATTTGCTGCGCGGACATGGCTTAAGTAAACCTCAATGATAAAAATTGATGCATTGTTGGCAGCGGACCGGGTCTGAGTCCATCGTCGCTGCTCAATCCTCTGTATTAGCAAATAGGTCGGCAATCGCCGGACTCAAGCTCGCGTTCGGCCGGACCGGAGCCGGCAGACCCAGATGCAGGTAGGCGGCCTGAGTCGCCATGCGCCCGCGCGGGGTGCGCATCAGATAGCCTTGCTGGATCAGATAGGGCTCCAGCACGTCTTCGATGGTGCCGCGCTCCTCACCGATCGCCGCGGCCAGACTTTCCACCCCCACCGGTCCGCCGTCGAACCGCTGGATCACCGCCGCCAGCAAACGCCGGTCCATGTGATCGAAGCCCAGCGCGTCTACCTTAAGCATAGCCAGCGCCTGGTCGGCAACCGTGACGGTGATCTGCCCGTCGGCGCGCACCTGGGCGAAATCGCGCACACGGCGCAGCAGTCGGTTGGCGATGCGCGGGGTGCCGCGTGAGCGGCGGGCGATCTCGGCGGCGCCGTCCGGTTCGGTGGGGATGGCCAGGATTTCGGCGGACCGGCGCACGATGGTGGTGAGGTCCTCCGCCGAGTAATACTCCAGCCGTTGGACGATCCCAAAACGGTCGCGCAGCGGCGAGGTCAGGAGTCCGGCGCGCGTGGTGGCGCCGACCAGGGTGAAGGGCGGCAGGTCGAGCTTGATCGAGCGAGCGGCCGGCCCCTCGCCGATCATGATATCGAGTTGAAAATCCTCCAGGGCAGGGTAGAGCACCTCCTCGACCACCGGGCTCAGCCGGTGAATTTCATCGACGAACAGCACATCCCCGGCCTCCAGGTTAGTGAGCAGGGCGGCCAGGTCACCCGGCTTCTCCAGCACCGGCCCCGAGGTCTGGCGCAGGTTGACCTGCATCTCGTGCGCGATGATGTGGGCCAGCGTGGTCTTGCCGAGCCCCGGCGGTCCGAAAATCAGCACATGATCCAGCGCCTCGCGCCGGGCGCGCGCGGCGCCGATGAAGATCTCCATCTGCTCGCGCACCGCCGGCTGGCCCACATAATCCGCCAGCCGACGCGGGCGGATCGCCCGGTCCAGGGCGCTGTCGTCGCCGGCGGCCAGCGGGCTGATCAGACGATCCGGGTCAGTCGACATACAGGTCTCAACATACCTCAGTGGCGATTGCCAGTTTGCGGTTCGCGCCGCGTTCGATCAGCGAATCCGGCGGTAACACCGCGAATCCGTAGGGTCCGCTGTGCGGACCGACAGCCTCGCCGTCAGTCGAAACGGTCGGGTTCATCCAGCGGCCGAATGTCGATGGTTGCGGTCCGGCAACTGCCGGTATTCCGAACAGCGTTTCGGGGTCGGGATGCCCTTGCCCGGATTGAGCAGTTCTTCCGGATCGAAGGCGCGCTTGACCGCATGGAACTGGGCCAGTTCAGACGGGCTGAACTGCACGCACATCTGGTTGATCTTCTCGATGCCGACCCCGTGCTCGCCGGTGATGGTGCCGCCGACCTCCACGCACAGCTCCAGGATGCGCCCGCCCAGTTCCTCGGTGCGCTCCAGTTCGCCGGGCTTGTTGGCATCGAACAGGATCAATGGGTGCATATTCCCGTCTCCCGCGTGGAAGACATTGGCGACCGCCAGACCATACTGCACCGACAGCTCCGCCGTGCGGCGCAGCACCTCCGGCAGGGCGCGGCGCGGGATGGTGCCGTCCATGCAATAATAATCGGGAGAGATGCGTCCCACGGCCGGGAAGGCCGACTTGCGCCCCTTCCAAAACCGCAGCCGCTCGGCGTCGTCGCGCGAGGTGCGCACCTCGGTCGCCCCGCTGGCCAGCAACAGGTCGCGCACTTGGATAGCCAACTCAGCCACCTCGGCCTCGGTGCCGTCGATCTCGCAGATCAGGATGGCCGCCGCGTCGATCGGATAACCGGCATGGGCGAAGGCCTCGGCCGCCTTGATCGCCGGCCCGTCCATCATTTCCAGCCCCGCCGGGATGATCCCGGCCGCGATGATCTCACCCACCGCGTGGCCGGCGCGCTCCACATCGTCATAGGCGGCGAGCAGCGCCTGGGCACGCTCCGGCACGGGCAGCAACTTGACCGTGACCTCCACCGTCACGCCCAACATCCCCTCCGAGCCGATATAGAGCGCCAGCAGGTCATACCCCGGCGCGTCGGGCGCCGCCGAGCCGAGTTCGAGCAACTCGCCCTCCATGGTGACGAACTTGATGCCCAGGACGTTATGCACCGTCAGCCCGTATTTCAGGCAGTGCACCCCACCCGAGTTCTCCGCCACATTGCCGCCGATGGTGCAGGCGATCTGACTCGAGGGGTCCGGCGCATAGTAAAGCCCATGCGGCGCCGCGGCCTCGCTGATCGCCAGATTGCGCACCCCCGGCTCCACCCGCGCCCGGCGCGCCGCCGGGTCCAGCTCCAGGATGCGGTTGAACCGCGCCAGACTCAGCACGATGCCGTCGCTCAGGGGCAGGGCGCCCCCGGACAGCCCGGTGCCGGCCCCCCGCGCCACCACCGGCACCTGTTGCTCGTGACACAGCCGCAGGATCCGCTGGACCTCCGCCACCGTGCGCGGCAGCACCACCAACAGCGGCAACTGGCGATAGGCCGAGAGCCCGTCGCACTCGTAGGGCCGCACCTGCTCCTCCTGCTCCAGCACGGCATCGGCCGGGAGGAAATCACGCAGTGCGCCGACCAGCTCGGCGCGGGCGGACGTCAGACCAGGCGCATGGAAGTCGGTCGTGGCGGTATGCAGCAGGCTCATGTGGACCTTGGTGGGGCGCGGTGCCCGGCTGGGTGTTGGACGCGACAGTGATCGCAGAGGCTAGAGCATTCGGGCGCCGCCGACAAATTCCAGCCCCCCGGGTCGCGAAACCCTTCGCCCGGCGCCCGTAACGCGGTACACTCTACACTCCGCGAAGGGCAAGCGCCCCGCGGATTCCAGCCAGACGCCGGCGTAGCTCAGTTGGTAGAGCAGCTGATTTGTAATCAGCGGGTCGGGGGTTCGAATCCTCTCGCCGGCTCCAATAGAAACAAGGGCTTAGCCGTAAGGCTAGGCCCTTTTTCTTTCCCCGTGTAGCACTCTCGTAGCAGTAGCACTCAACGCGCTACAACAAACACCCCCGCATCCGCCGCCCCCAGGGTGTTCGATCACCCAGCGCCAAACCCGCGCCCCTGGCCCGCTTTCGACCCCCGTTTCCCTGTCGAGTGCTACAGGATTGCGACATTGCCCCGTGTAGCACTCAATAAATATATTAAAAACAACTACTTAAAAAGTATAAGCGCTTGATTGCTTATCATGTGTTGTACATGTTTGCGCTTAGTTGTAAGCTATTCACTGTCGTTGAGACGAACAGGCCCCGAACCGGCGGCAACCGATCCGAGGCCCTGACCACAACCCAACCTGTGAACGAGGTTCGATCATGGCTACCCCCGATTATACCGCCCGCATCCCCGCGACCCTGGGAACTTGACCCATGGCCAGCATCATTGAGCGCAAAGGCGTCAACGGCGCAATCGCCTACCGGGTCGATATCCGCCTGAAAGGGCACCCCGCGCAACATGCCACATTCGAGCGCAAGACCGACGCCAAGAAGTGGGCTGCACAGACCGAGGCCGCAATCCGGGAGGGGCGTTACTTCGGCACGGTCGAAGCGAAGAAACACACGCTCGCCGACCTGATCGACCGTTACACGCAAGACGTGTTACCCAGCAAGAAGACCAAGACCCAAGGCCCCCAGGCACAGCAATTGTCTTGGTGGAAGGCCCGGATCGGCTCCCGGACCCTGGCCGATGTGACCCCCGCCCTGATCGCTGAACAGCGCGACGCCTTGCGCCGTGAGCCCATCCCGAGCACGGCGAAAGATCAGGGGAAGGCCGGACCCGAGCGCACCCGTTCACCGGCCACCGTCAACCGCTACCTCGCGGCCCTGTCGCACTGCTTCACCGTGGCCGTGAAGGAATATGGTTGGCTCGAATCGAACCCCATGATGAAAGTCACCAAGCCCAAGGAACCCCGCGGCCGGGTGCGCTTCCTGGACGATGACGAACGCGACCGCTTCCTGACCGCCTGCCGGGAGTCGAGCAACGGGGACCTTTACCCGGCCGTGATCCTGGCCCTGTCCACCGGCGCGAGACAGCAAGAGATCTTAGGGTTGCGCTGGCCCCAGGTGGACCTTAACCGCCGGGTTGCGACCCTGAACGACACGAAGAACGGAGAGACCCGCGTGCTACCCCTGGCTGGTTCCGCCCTGGAACTACTGCGCGAGCGGTCTAAGGTCCGACGCCTAGATACCGATTTGGTGTTTCCCGGACATACCAACCCGGCCAAGCCTATCGACCTGCGCGCCCCGTTCGAGGCCGCCTTGAAGCGCGCGGAGATTACCGACTTCCATTGGCACGACCTACGCCATACCGCCGCGTCATACCTCGCCATGAATGGCGCGAGCCTCGCGGAGATTGCCGAAGTCCTGGGGCACAAGACCTTGAGCATGGTTAAGAGGTATTCCCACCTGTCCGAAGCCCATACAGCGGGCGTTGTCGAGCGGATGAATAGCCGGTATTTCGGGGGATAGCACATGGATTGCCCTTTTGCTCTTGCGAACAAGATAGGCGAGGCAGAAAGCGGGGATGATGCCGCCGAGCGTGAATTGTGCGCTCAAGCTGCACGACGGCTAATGACCGGACAGCCTATGCCCCCTCAATTGTTGTCTTGGCTAGCGGGGGGGTTGGTGCGACGCGCACAGGGGGGGACATGGATAAGGGCTTTCGCACCAAAGGGACGGCAAGACCCGGAGACAACCCTTGCGCGTAAAGAAATGCAGGATGCATCTATTGTGCATTGGGTAGACCGCGCCATCGATATTGACAAGTTGGCCACATCAAAAGACGGCGAGCCGGGTCCGGCTTTCGATGCTGTAGCCAAAAGCATTGGCATTACTCCCGGTGCCGTTCGCGACCGCTATTACAGAGCTAAGAAGCGCAAGCGTACCAAACCTGATTCGTGATTCCTGCATTTTCTGCGAATTTTCGGAATTTCAACCCCCGTTCAACAAGCAAATAATATGCACAACGGGAGACAATTCGTCTCCCGGCCCACCCCTTGGGAGTGCATCATGTCCCGCACGCTATTGACCGTCCGTCAATTCGCCGAAAAGCACCCTGCTTTCACCCAAGGCGGGTTGCGCTGGCAGATTTTCCATGAAAAATCAAACGGCCTGGCCGAATCCGGCGCTATTCTGCGCGTCGGCGGCAAGGTCCTGATCGACGAATCCCGGTTCTTCAAGTGGATCGACTCGCAGAATGGATTCAGCCACATGCAAGAGGCCGCGTGAATGGACACCCCAGGCCCCAAGCGCGACCTTGACCGCCAGCCGTGCCCATTGCTTGACCGCGAGGATGAGGACGATACCCGCGCCGAAGAACAGCGAGCGGCGGCTGGCCTGTGCGCGCAATTCCGCCCGAGCATGTACACGTTTGACGATTGGCAGGGGGACGAATGAGCGCCCCACCATGATCGAACACCTTCAGGCCGCACGGGATGCCCTGCGAGCAACGTTGGATAGTCATCAATAGACACTAAGGAATGAAACAATGAGAACCACACCCGATGTAACCGACGCAGCCGCATTAACCTTGGTGCAAGCCGTCGCAGATAAGTTCTTTGACGGGCACGTCACCTTGCTGAAGTTCACTACCAATTGGCGAGTATCGCTCGGTTCAAACTTGGCCTTTGGCGAACATCATGGTGAGACTTTGGATAGGATACGTGCCATACCACAGGGTGCCACCCTGCTGGAAGCGGTTATTGAGGCAATCAACGCGACGCCGGATGCCGCTGTGCGTGCATTCCGTAACGCATTGGCTGATGTGCTAGAAGCGCAGGCAAAGAAAAAGGTCGATCCGGGTTGCCAATCCTGATCGACCTTCGGGCTGCTTGACCCCGACACGGTACCGGGGGAAGGCAGCGAAAAGTAACAGCACAGCGGGACGGGGAAATTAACCGGAGCCCCCGACCCACATAACATGGTCACAACCCATGTCGAGTACAAATAGTAACACGGACCGCGTTGAAAATCAAGCGGAAACAGGCGCGGAGGGCGCCCCTGATCGCGCAATGGCTGAGCGTCACCTTACGCTCTTGGATGAAGGTGCGGAGAGCTTTACATTCGCGACCTTTACCGACACGGGGAAAGGCCAAGCAAAGCCTAACCCTGACCCGCTGGCACGTGTTTTTAATGGGACATTGGATGAACTTTGGCCCGAACTCGTAAGGCGCAACAATGCAGGCGCGGGCGTGTTTGTTACGATCAACGAAACCGACATGACCGGCAGGAAGAATGAGAACATCATTCGCATTCGCGCCCTTTGGCAGGAAGCAGACCGCGGCGACGAGCCCGCTTTGCCCATTGAGCCGCACATTACCATCGAATCGTCACGGGGCAAGCATCATCGCTATATCCTGACAGAGTGCGACCATCTGGACGATGGGGTATTCGAGGCGGTACAGATGCGCCTGGTAGACGACTACGGCAGCGACCCCAATGCAAAGGACCGTAGTCGCGTGTTGCGCCTGGCCGGATTCTATCATCGAAAAGACCGCAACGCGCCGCATATGGTGCGCATTGTCGGTGAGTCGGGCGAGCGTCCATTACCGTGGGAACAGGTCAAGCAGATATTCCCGCCCGTGGAGCGGACCGCCCATCGGGGCAACGTGGTTGATCTTCCCGCCCTGGGTACGCCCTTAGCCAAGATTGCTGAGATTGCATCGGCACTCGCCGTGCTGCCGTCCGACATGGGGTATATGGATTGGCTCGTTGTCGGGATCGCACTGCATTCGACGGGAGCCGGGCGGGAAGCCTTCGACCTATGGAACGACTGGAGCAAGCTCGGTGCGAATTACCGAGATGGTGAATGCCGTTACCGCTGGGGCACCTTTGATCGGCGCGAGGGAGGGGTGACGTTGCGATCCCTGTTCGGCATGGCGAATAAAGCCGGATGGGATAGCCTGATTGATCTTACCCATGTGGATGGGGAACGGGTAAACATGCAGCGGCAGCGGATGCTTGAAGCGTTCGGCAATCAACATGCTATCGCGATGATCCAGGGTGTCGCCGTGGTTGTCTGGCGGGAACTGGACAAAAACGTTGATCGCATGACAACCCGCCTGACCCGGATAAAGGATCTCACTCTCAAATACGAGCCTGACATGCTGCCCTTTGTTGAGTACAAAGGCAGAGGGAAAGTTAAAGAGCCCGTAGTCGTCTACAAGCCATTGGTTGCGACGTGGCGCGCTTCCCCTGCCCGTCGGACCTATGACCAAGTAGTATTCAAGCCGATACCCCGCCTGATCGCGGGGAATACCCGCCTGCCAGAGGGAAAGGTGTTAAACCTATACCAAGGGTTAGCAGTCACGCCGAAAGCGGGTGACATTGACCTGATCCTAGATCACATTCGGCAAGCATGGTGCAGCGGTAGCGAAGTCGGTTATCGGTATGTCATCGGCTGGTTGGCGCGCATGTTTCAGCGGCCGGGGGAGCGCGGTCATACGGTTATCGTGCTGAAGTCCGGGGAGGGCACGGGTAAGAATCTTATCGTTGACATGTTTGTTAAAGCCTTTGGCGAACATGCAATGGTCGCCACCAAGTCGGAGGACCTGACCGGGAAGTTTAACGATCACCTGGCAACGTCGGTACTGGTCTTTGCGAATGAGGCTGTTTGGGGTGGCGATAAGAGCCGAGAGGGAGCATTAAAGAGCCTGATCACGGATATCGACATACCCGCGGAGCCTAAATTCCTGCCTAAATACCGCGTCAATAACTGCGTCCATATCATTATGGCGACCAATAGCGATTGGCCCGCCCCCATTGGTATGGACGACAGGCGGTATGTTGTGCTGGACGTGGACGAGTCTCACAAGGGGGATAGCAAATACTTCGATCGGATGGCCGCGCAAATCGACAATGGCGGTACCGAGGCCATCGTTCATTACCTGTTAGAGTATGACATTTCAGACTTCAACCCGCGCACACTGCCAGACATGGGTCTTAATCAGGTGAGCAAAGGCGAGGCGAAGTTACGTGGTGCGGATAGCGTAACCCAGTGGTGGGCAGGATGTCTGTATGCAGGTGAGATATTGCTTACACGGGATTACGGTGACAGGCGCAGTCGGGAGAATATCGCGGACGGCTGGGGCAGTAAGGAAATTGCGATATCCAATAAGGAATTTTACCCCGCTTATGTGGAGTGGGCGAAAAGCATGAAGGTCCGGATTGAGCTGGATGCAACATGGGGTAGGAAGATCAAGCAATACGCCAAAGTGGGCAGGAAAATGGATAAGTACAAACCAGGGGTGAGTGACCGCAACGCCCGATATGTGCTGCCCTCCCTATGGGACTGCCGTAAGGCGTTCGAGGCTGCAAGCAAACAGTTGGTCGATTGGCCGATATTTGAGGATGACGCGGAGCCGGAGCCGGAGCCGGACAACGGGGATGTCCCGTTCTGAGCGATCCGGGTTACAACGGGGGACTCCCGTTGTAACTCTTTGATTGCATTAAAACAAGGGTAGTACAGGGTTGGAGTTTTTATCTTTGTGCGGCTAAGTCTTTGAATACACTGAGTACATAGGATACATAGGTTAAATTTAAATTAGATACAAAAAACTGAACAAACGACAAACACGATTTTTGCTAAACGATTTTCCCGACCCCCCTGTTCCGCTGTACTAACGCAATCAAAGACTTACAACAGTTTGCCCTTGTTTGCCCCTGTACTGCATAGTAATCAAAGAGTTGTAGAATGAAACAAAGACTTACGAACAAATCGACCGCCGCGCACCCTTGTACCGCGGGTTTGACCGCGGGTTTGACCCCCGTGCGCGACCCTGCGAGCGGCCCCGCGGACCGCCCCGCGACGCTTCGACCGGACCTAGAGCGCGAGCGCGCGTACGGCCCGCACAGCGCGCGACAGCAGGGGTTGCGGGTCGCACCCTGACCCCTGTTCAACAACGGAGATCAAGAATCATGGCATTTCAAAAAGGCGTGTCGGGAAACCCAAAAGGCAGACCGACCGGTATCGCAAGCAGTGAGGGACTTCGCGCAACCATTGCGGAAGAACTGCCCGACATCATCAAGACCCTGGTCACAGCAGCCAAGGCAGGCGATACGCAAGCCGCCAAGGTCTTAATAGAATGGGAAATCCCCCGGCTTTGCCGGGGGACCGAAAAAGTTTGACAT
>JACDZJ010000325.1_pt1 | contig 15594 bp, 8 predicted proteins | sample 7365721 | NCBI WGS metagenome assembly JACDZJ01 (sample SAMN15143480, study PRJNA637477) | pond metagenome | biome: freshwater wetland ecosystem [ENVO:00000243]; feature: pond [ENVO:00000033]; material: pond water [ENVO:00002228]; isolation source: pond water containing pink berries ... | reverse complement strand
CCTTATAACAACAATAAATTTTTAAATACCGCTTTTAGCGGACAACAATGTTTTAAAATAATGTATCAATGATTTTATAACTTATATAATGTCTATTATTTCATATTTAATAATTGAAGAACTTGTAACAAGATATCTGTGTCGGATGAATATAACTTATTATTTTACAACCATTTGGATTATTTTTTACTTACAACTTACTATAAATGAATATTGCAACTTTACCTTCTATTGTGTAATGCTTTCGCAACTCAAAGTCCTCACCTTTGCAACGTGAAAATTCTTTCACAATAAAATTAAAAAACATAAAAATTAAAAAGCTACTTTCAAAATCTTTACTTATTTATTTATTTTTGTTGGGGTGAATCATATAACATATTTCCAATGTTGTGTTCAAATTCCCTCTTTCTACCAACTACCTTTGTTGTGCTAGAAATACTTCTATAATAGTCTTTTTTTCGATTAAAATGCTTTATAGTTGTAATAAAACTACTTGAACTTTTTAAGCTCTACTTCCATCCCTACCCCCCTCTCTCCCGATTGCAGGAGGGATGAAGATCTAGGGAGATGTCTGAAAACTAATGCAATAGCTTTAAAATCCATATAAATTATAATACAAAACTAATAAAATGAAAACATAATTACTCTCTAAATTAAAAGCAGTTTTGATGTTGTTAATTCCAAATTTAATTTTCGGGCAGACAATTCATCTGGGAACTTCTTCGAATTTCGAACTTTTTTCAAACAACTGGCTGTTAATAACTCATGTATAACTCAAACTACAGGGAATGTGGGAACTAACAATGGTTCTAGTACCGGTTTCGGGAATGTAAACGTTGTTATGCACGATAAGGATAGCGCAAGTGTCCAATATGCCGCCTATATACTAATTGCCTACAATCAGTTGGTAGCCATACCAACTGACTTTATTACTCCGCTATTGGTAAACGATGTCACTCTTTTTACCGGAGTTTATTCCATACCAAATGCTGCCACTTTGAATCAGTATATGACTCTCGATGCCAAAAATGTTCCAAATGCCAAATTTATTTTTCAAATTGTTCAAGAGATGTTGAATGCAGCGTGTCTACATTTTTATATGATGCGTGAATTATGTAATTTTCATTTGAAATTATGTAATATCCAATATCAAAATTCGGTTCACCTTTGCAAATTAAAAATTATATAATATAAAACTATAAAATTATGAACACATCAGAAATGAAAGGCAACTGGGACCAGCAAAAAGGTAAACTAAAACAAAAATTTGCAACTTTAACAGATAATGATTTATTATTTTCCGAAGGCAAGAAGGAGGAAATGTTTGGGCGACTACAAACCAAATTGGGTAAAACCAAAGAAGAATTACACAATATAATTTCCTCACTTTAATTAGTACATTCTCCAACATTTATAATCTAATCAACATGGGCTATCTACTTTATTTAATCGCGTTAATTTTAGTTTTTTTGGGTAATCGGATTTTTTGTATTTAACTTAGGCGGTCTAATTCACCTTCTGCTCGTAATTGCAATTATTTCCATTTTGTTCAGAATTATTAGAGGAAGTTAATTTTAAACCTCCCGAATAACTAAAACAATAATATCGCTAAAAGTTTAAAATTTATTGAGATACTTGATATGCATAAAATTGTCTATCTTTGCATAAACAAAAATTGAATAATCAATAACTGATAATGCAATGGAACAAATTAAAATCAGACTTGCTTCCCTTCGCGAAGTAATGCAAAAAGCAGGTATTTCTGCTTGCATCATTCCCGGAATTGACCCTCATGCAAGTGAATATATTGCCGATTATTGGAAAGAGCGCGAATGGATTTCGGGTTTTGATGGTTCTGCCGGAACTGCTGTTGTAACACTTCAAAGTGCCGGATTGTGGACAGATTCTCGCTATTTTCTTCATGCTGCCGAGCAATTGGAAGGTACAGGATTTGAATTAATGAAACAAGGTTTGCCCGAAACCCTTGAAATTTTGCCCTGGCTTGCCACCCAACTTAATTCTGGTGATCGGGTAGGTGTGAATGCTCAAATGCTTTCCGTGAATGCTTATGCTTCTATGAAATCAGAATTAAAAATGATTAAAGTAGAATTGATTTCCATCGATTTACCGGCTTTGGTGTGGACAAATCGACCATCTTTGCCATTGCAGCCATTCTATGTTTTTAATATCTTATATGCAGGCAAATCTACCATCGAAAAACTTGCCATGTTAAGAGACGAAATGAAGAAAGTACACGCCGATGTTTTTGTTATTTCTGCACTTGATGACATAGCATGGCTGTTCAATATTCGAAGTAATGACGTAAATTACAATCCTGTAGTAATAGCTTATGCTTTGATCGAAAATGAAAAGGTAACATTATTTGTTGCACCGGAAAAAATAACGCCCGAAACCAATTTATATCTTAAAAATGAAGGTGTTGAAGTGGCGGCTTACCTCCAAATTTACGAAACCCTGAAATATCTTTCAGGTACAAAATCGGTATTGGTGGATGGTAGTAAATTAAATCATGCTTTGTTCGAGTCCATTCCATCCGATTGTGCCATTCGAAATGCTATGTCGCCTATTTTTAAACTTAAAAGTATTAAGAATGAAGTGGAAATGGCTGGGGTACGGCGTGCTATGCAGAAAGACGGCGTAGCATTGACCCGCTTTTTTATGTGGTTGGAAGCAAATCTGGCAAGTAGTAAGCTTACCGAAATTACCATTTCCAATAAACTACGAGATTTCCGTACACAACAAGAAAACTACGTAAGTGAAAGTTTTGGAACCATTGCCGGTTTTGCTGCACATGGAGCCATTGTACATTATGGAGCACAACCAGGAACTGAATCGACTTTGAAAGCTGAAAATATATTGTTGCTTGATTCGGGAGGGCAATATTTGGACGGAACCACCGATATTACTCGCACAGTGGCACTTGGTAATCCTACCGAAAGGCAAAAAACAGACAATACACTAGTGCTAAAAGGTCACATTGCATTGGCAACAGCTCAGTTTCCTGTGGGAACACGTGGCTCTCAACTGGATATTCTTGCACGAAAGGTAATGTGGGATTTGGGTCTGAATTACGGTCATGGAACAGGACATGGTGTAGGGCATTTTCTTTGTGTTCATGAAGGTCCGCAAAGTATTCGGATGGACGAAAATCCGACTGTTTTACAACCTGGTATGATGATTTCCAACGAACCAGGAATGTATCGCACCAACGAATATGGTATTCGTATAGAAAATCTGGTTCAAGTTGTTCTTGCACAAAAAACCGAATTCGGACAATTTTTGCAATTTGAAACACTTACACTTTTTCCGCTGGATCAAGAATTAATTGATGTTTATATGCTAAGTGATAAGGAAGTTGATTGGGTCAACAATTATCATAAAAAAGTGTTTGAAGCACTTTCGCCTATGCTCAACGAGGAAGAAACCAAATGGCTTGAACTGAAATGTAATATTTTATTCAAGATTCCTTTTTGATAATGATTTTCAACATAACTATGGTAAAGTAATTTTTGAAATAGACAAATTTGAAAATGATATGAATCAATGATTTTATGTTTGTAGAAACCAAAAAAGATTGTATCTTTGCAGTCGCTTTACAAAGAGCGGCTGTGGCGTAATTGGTAGCCGCGCCAGACTTAGGATCTGGTACCGAGAGGTGTGTGGGTTCGAGTCCCTTCAGCCGCACAAAAAATCCAGATAATCAAACGATTATTTGGATTTTTTTATGAATTGGTTTGTTTATTCAAACATATTTCTGAAATGAGCGAAAAAATTTCTCGAAGCAGATGCATTGGGTTTCACATTATTTGATTTTCCGAGTTTTTCCATTGCTGATTTTTCTTCTTTATTCAGATTTTCGGGAATATAAACGCCAATATTTACCAATAAATCACCTGTTCCATATCTATTTACACTTGGTAAACCTTTACCTCTCAATCTTAATACTTTTCCAGGTTGTGTGCCTGCTGCAATTGTAACTTTCACTTTTCCTTCCACTGTTGGTACTTCTACCGAACCACCTAATATGGCCATAGGAACTGTTAGCAATAAGTTATAAATCAAATCATTTTCATCCCGAATCAATTCGGGATGTGCTTCTTCTTCCACCAGGACCAATAAATCGCCATTAACACCACCTCTTCGTGCTGCGTTTCCTTTTCCGCTAACCGAAAGTTGCATGCCTTCCATTACTCCTGCAGGAATATTGATGGTGATTACTTCATCCTCACGAACCGTACCTTCACCATTGCAAAATGTACATTTTTCTTTAATAATTTTGCCATCACCTCCACAAGTTGGACATTCGGCAGCTGTTTGCATTTGTCCCAATATTGTTTGCTGTACCCGTGTAACACGACCCTGACCGTTACAAGTGTTACATGTACTTGTTGAAGAGCCATTGACAGCTCCAGTACCATTACAATGCGAACAGGAAACTTGCTTTTTTACTTTGATTTTTTTTTCAACACCTACAGCAATTTCCACTAAATTAAGTTTTACTTTAACCCGTAAATCTGAACCTCTTCGTACATGTTGACCACTACTGTGTTGTCCTTTACTGCCAAATCCACTAAAACCACCACTAAAATGACCACCAAAAATATCGCCGAAATGAGAGAAAATATCTTCCATATTCATACTTCCGCCCCCAAATCCGCCATTACCTGAAGCGCCACCTACACCGGCGTGTCCAAATTGGTCATACCTTTGTCGCTTTTGATCATCACTGAGCACTTCATAAGCCTCAGCAGCTTCCTTAAATTTTTCCTCCGACTGTTTGTCACCTGGGTTTTTGTCGGGGTGATACTGTATGGCTTTTTTACGGTAAGCTTTTTTAATTTCTTCTGCAGAAGCTGTTTTGGAAACTCCCAATACTTCGTAATAATCTCTTTTGGACATATTTTTTAATTAGTTGATAATTGAAAGTTGATAGTTATCAGTTGAAATTAAGAATAATAGAGTAGAATGTTAATAAAAAATATATTTCTGCTGAAATCATTCACCAACAACAACTTTCGAAAAACGTATCACTTTATCGTTCAGTGTATAACCTTTCGAAGCACAATCAATAATTTTACCTTTCAAATCTTCGGTTGGTGCCGGAAATGTTGTTATTGCTTCATGTAAATCGGTATTAAATGTTTCATTATCAGTAGGAATGGTTTTTACTCCATTCTGAAGCAGAAAAGCAATAAATTTAGTATATATCAAATCTACTCCATCTTTTACTGCCTGAATTTCTTCCGAAGTTTCGGTAGCCTTTATTGCGCGTTCAAAATCATCAATCAATGGAAGCATACCTATCAAAACATTTTCACTCGCTGTTTTCAACAAATCTATACGTTCCTTAAGGGTACGCTTTCGGTAATTATCAAATTCAGCCATTAAGCGGAGGTTTTTGTCATTCAACTCGATGCATTTTTGAGCCATCATTTCCAACTCATCTTCTATTTGATCTGCAGCTTGTTCTGTAGATTCAATGCCTTGTGCATTTTCAGAATTATCTGCAGTCCCTTTAATTTCCGGGTTTTCGTCTGTATGTTTTTTATTTTTCATTTTGTGATAATAAATTTGAATTCAGTTTTTTTCCAAAAAACGGAAAAGAGTTCGCAGTTTCAACTCAATAATTTTGCCAAAACACCCGATTCCCTTTTTTGGCAGAAATCGGGTAGCAGAATGGCAGAATATTTATGAATTAACAATTAACAGTTGTCAGTTAGCAATTGGTGAAAACTATAATCAATTGACGTCTTATTTATTTTTCAACCACTTCACAAAATTTGCCGGATTTTCGTCAAATGTATAAGCTTTATTGAGTGGTTTTCCGGCATTGTCGAGCATCACATAAAACGGTTGTGCATTAGCTCCAAATTTTGTGCGTTGAAGATAACTCCATTTATCACCCACGGTACTGATAATTCGGGTTCGACCGTTTTCTTGTACTTCGTAAGGTTTGGCAAGTGCTGTTTTATCGTCAACAAACAAAGAAATCAGTACAAAATCTTTATTAAGTAATTCTTTTACAGTAGGATTAGTCCAAACCGAAGCTTCCATTTTTCGGCAATTTACACAACCAAATCCTGTGAAATCGACTATGGCAGCTAACATTTTTTCTGCCGCAAAAGCCATTCCCTGATCAAAATCGGTAAAAGCAGGATGAACTTCTTGGTTATACAAATTAAAATCCTGTGTGTATAGTGGTGGAGAGAAGGCACTTATTGCTTTAAGTGGTGCTCCCCAAAGTCCGGGAATCATATAAACTGAAAATGCAAAAGAAATAATCGCTAAGAAAACTCCTAAAACTGAAGTTTGTTTAGATTCACTATCATGTAAAAACTTTAATTTTCCTAGTAAATAAATGCCTAATAATGCAAAAATTACAATCCAAATTGCTAGAAATACTTCGCGGTCTAGAATACGCCATCCGTAAGCTAAATCTGCAACTGATAGGAATTTAAGAGCTAATGCCAATTCGAGAAAAGCCAAAACTACTTTTACAGAATTGAGCCAACCACCAGAGCGTGGTAAGGTTTTAAGCCACGAGGGAAACAGAGCGAATAAACTAAATGGAATAGATAATGCCACTGCAAAACCCAGCATACCAATGGCTGGTGCTAGCAGCGAACCAGTGCTCGAAACTTGAACCAATAAGGTGCCAATAATTGGTCCGGTGCATGAAAATGACACCAAAACTAAAGTAAAAGCCATAAACAAAATGCTCACAAATCCGGTAGTTGAATCGGCTTTAGAATCTAATTTTGTTGACCAAGATGCCGGCAATGTAATTTCGAACGCACCAAAAAATGAAATTGCAAAAACCACCAATAATGCAAAGAAAATAAGATTGAAAATTGCATTGGTGGACAAACTGTTGAGCGCGCTTGCACCAAAAATCAGGGTAATGAGAATACCCAAAATTATATAAATAAAAATAATTGCTAAGCCATACAAAATGGCGTCTCTTTTTCCACTCACTTTATTATCAGAACGTTTTAAGAAAAAGCTCACTGTCATAGGAATTATGGGCCAAACACATGGAGTGAACAATGCTAGAAATCCACCAAATAAACCGGCCAGAAATATTAGCCAGAGCGAAGTGTTTCCTGCCGTACTTTCGGTATTTCCAAAACTATTTAATTCATTAATTACAGGTTTCCAATAATTAGTCGTTTTAGCAACCATTGGCGTGTTAACAACTGTTGCTTTTTCAATACTTGGAGCTCCAATAGAAAATACTTCCTGAGTTGGTGGTAAACAACTTTCATCGTTGCAAGCCATAAATTCGACATAACCTTTGATACTAACTTTGGATGCGTCAGAAAACGAAATTTTTTGAATAAAAACAGCATTATTTGCATACCAATTTAACTCCATATCAAAGTTAGCATCATACGCCTTAAGTAATTTTGATGGAGATTGGATTTCGCCCACTTTTTTTGCATTTCCCAAAGTTTCGAAAACGATAGAAGTTGCACGTGGACCGTCTTTTGGAAGATTCAAAGCATATAAGTGCCATCCTTCATCGATGGTAGCACGAATTACAATATTCGCAGTCGATTCTCCTATTATCTTTAATTCATGTTTCCATTTTATGGGTTCATAAATTTGAGAAAAAGCACTTAGGGTAAATATTGTGGCTATCAAAGCCATTAAGAATTTCTTTTTCATAAAATTTTTTTTACAAAAATATCAAATCAATATGAACAAATGAATAAGTATTCATTTGTTTTATTTATTTTAAATTTTATTTTTTTATTTTCACAAAAACAGGATTTAGAAAATGATAAAATGGTAAATAGTAAAATCGTTAACGTGTTAACATAAACTTAAAACTTACTCCAAAATTTGTTGAAGAAACAGGATACGAAGATGATATTAGTGGCGAACTCGTTTGAGTATCATAAAATAATTGAATATTCAATTTGGAACTAAATACATAATCGGCAATCACTTTGAGTGTAAACAGTTTATTCCCACTTGATGCTTGGGTTATGTTTTCTTGAATTTTACGCAATAGTGTTTTGATATCTTTATAAGATATGTCGGCACTTAATTTCAAATCGTTTTTTACTTTAGTTTGTCTTTCATTTTTTAGTTTCAATATTACATCAAAATCTTTTAATATATAGCCAATACCAATCACATATTCATCGGTTACTGCTTCTATCAGTTGAGTGCTCGAAAGGTTCAGTGCTAAATTACGTTGCTTGCGATATTCCATTTTGGTAGTCATACTATTATTCATGACTGTATTAATTCCAATGAGCGGACTGAATTGTTCCGAAAGCGAAACACTCGATATATCATAAGGCGACGATGGAATTGGAAGGTCTGTTTTCACATCACGTACATATCCCAAATTATCGTTATCACCACCCATTGCCACCCAAGTTGAGTACGAAGTATAAGAATTTATACTGTATCTGCAAGTATAAGCATGTGTCAAACTGATAGATTTGAAATGATCTTTAACCCAAGTAATTCGTGATAATCCATCATAACTTATGCGCCAGTTAGGTAAAATGCTGAGTAATGAGAGAAATGGGTTTGTTTCCATTGTATTTACATCACGACCGGTATATGCTGCCAAAAATGAAGGAATTAAAACATCGGCTGAATTCAAAGTGTAAGCACCATTCGCACCATTATAATCACCTAAATTCTTGCCTTTTAAAAAACCCTCATTAGGATAACGAGTTCCGGAATATTTAGCATTTAATTTATTCACAATTACTTGCCGATTTGTCAGGAAATTATTAAAAAGTTCGGAATTATAATTTTTTTCTGCAGTGCCAATTGGCTTAAATGCAGTTGACAATGCCATAATTGTAATATTATAACTTCCAGTATATGTGCTTGGCATATTGCCAGTTAATGAGTCTCTAAACATGTATTGAATTGAGGTGTTTTTTGCTTCATACCGTTTAGCACTCAGGTCAATTTTCAATCCTGGAATTGGTTCAATGGATACTTTTATATCCAAATCGGAAGTAAAAGCTTTTGTAGCTGGTGTAACAATTGTGGTATCTCTATTTAACCAACCATTTTTTGTAAAAGTTTCAAAAATATCTGAATCATAAAAACCAAAGGCAAACTTATATCCGGGAGCCGAAATGCCATTTACATCTTTTTGACCTAAAAATCCGGCTTCGGGATAAAATCCTGGTAAAACCATACTATTTGATACACGATAGGTAAACGAACCACGGCGAGCCATCATGAGGGTACGCATTATAAAATCAACAGTTGTTTTAGTTCCACTTTTTAATTTAGGATCCAAACTTGAAATGGTCACAATAATACTGTCATATTTATCCATTGGTGTTATTTCAATTGTAGATGCATCCTTTGTTTTGAATGTAAGTGTAACAAGTTTACCGCTCTTATCCGTAGCTGTTAATTTTAACTTATCACTTCCTAAACGGTGAATAATAGTGATTGGTTTGTTTTTTTCAAGGTTTACTGTCTGATTGTATGTTTTTGATTGGAATTTTGGTTTATTTGCATTCGATTGGGAAGAAAAACGCTGGTTTATTTCTTTCAGATACTTTGATTTATTGTATAAGTTTTCAAAATTAAACGTACCATCACTTTGCCACGAACCCATGCTGGACGCAATATTTCCTGTTTGTGCTTCACCTTTAATTTTCGCCATCCTATTCCAATCATAAGTAGAAGTATATGAGATATTTCCTGTTACCCAATCAAAAATCGGAATTTTATTGATTGGCAGATTCCACGATGCATTGAATGTTTGCTGATAGGTGTATGGTGTTCCCAGTTTTCGTATACTCGACCAAACCGTATCGCGCCATTCATTGTAATAATCTGGGTTTATTTCGGGCGACTTATTAATTGGCTCATGTATGCTTGCATTCATTGCAGTTTGTAAACTGAATTTGATGGATCGTGTTAAGTCATATTTAAAATCGAATTGTCTGTTCCACGTAAAATCCTGACTATATGTCAAATCCAATGGCTGAGATGAAGCACCAATTCCTGTATAAATTGCACTAAGGTCACGTAGTTTAACCTGAGAATATTGTCGATTCATATTAGTATTGAACCCAAATGATGCAGGTAAATAATATAAATTAAAATCTTTTAGTATCTTAAATACAGGTTTATTTAAAGCTTTTGCCATTTTAAAAGGTTCCCATGGAGTAGAATTAAAAGAAAAATTATAATCTATTGATGCTCGTTGGTTTTTTACTAAGTTTTGTTCTACTTCAGCATTGTGTTGATTTGATTCTGTATAACTGTAGGTAAAGCTCACGTTTGCAGGGTCATAAAATTGTGGTGTTTTACTCTTTACATTCAACTTGGCACCGGTGATATTAAAACTTTTTGTCGAATTAACTGTTTGTGAAATAGAAGTTAATGAATCGCGTTCCGCCCTATTATTCAGGTTATTCAAAGCATCTGTTAGCAAAATGTCTTGATCGAGCGGATTGTATTTGGGCGAAACGGTTTCGTTGGAATAAGAAAAATAAGCAGGTATTTGCAATTTGGCTTTTTCGGGTAAAAAACGTCCCAATTCCAATGATGTAGAGAAATTCATTTGATTCAAATCGTCCATACGTCTATTGGTTACATTACTTTCAATACTTCCGTAACCAGCAGTTTCAGTTCGTCCCGAAAAATTAATGGTACCAAGATCAGATAATCCTAACGCTAAATTACCCATTGCTGCCCAACCTCCAGATTCATCAAACTCAGACATTCGCAATTCATTCACCCATATTTCGCCCGATTTATTGGCATTACTTCCGCTAGCATTTCTAATACCAATCATAATATTTTGTATATCCGATATAGATGGATTTCCCATTATCGATATTTTGTTCAACGGTTTATCTGGATCGTAAACCGTGAAGGGAATCAGATTTGATACATTAGTTGTACCGCTTTGTTTGGCTTTATTTCTTTTCAATTTGGCATTGGTAAGTGTATTAAACGAAAAATTGAACATGTTTTCGGGATACCAAACAATTTCCCTGTCGGAATTCTTCTCACCAATATACACACCGGTTGGTGTTATTCTGAGTGGAATTTCATACTCGTAATAGTTCATTTTCATGTCTGAACCCAATCGGATAAAACAAGTTAATTCACGATCTTCGAGTTGATTTGCTCCCAAGTCAGACGGTAAACGTTCAGCATGAACAAACATTTGTAATCGTTTGTACTGACGCATATCATAAGTAGTATTTTTATAGACTGCACGGGCATCGCCCGGTGCCAGATTATTTACCTGCAATACCATCGACTGCTCGTTTTGTTGTAATAATTGAGGTTGTCCGGGGTCGGTTTCGCGCGTTATTCCGGGAGGTAAAATATAATTTATCGGCGATCTGTTGGCGTTTTCCTCAATATTGACAGCTTGAACATCCAATTTTCCATCAGGAGTACGAATAGAGCCAACAGGATTCAAATCTTTATTATAGCTACGCCACTCACCCCTAACCAAATCCATTGTAGCAAAACGTAGATGCATTTCTTTTTCAAAATTTGTCAGAAACATGCGTATAAACCGTATGGATTTGAAATTACGAATACTACCAATTTTTTCTGCACTATCGCCTCTTATTGGAATTTTAAACTGATACCATTTTACTTCTTCTACTTTACCATTGGTGAGTTCAACATTTGAAGTAATTTTATCGGTTATATAATTACTTCCAATTTCCATTTTATTACTGTTAATACGAACATGGTATTGATAATATTTTTCATATTCATTCAAGGTATTATCGTTGTTAATATCTTCAATATCAGGTAATGAGGTAGCAGTTGTGCCATACGTTTCGGTAACATCTGTAGCATCGGGCGAATTTCCTTCGGTGCCATTGTAGTGTTTATAACGGGTTAAAATATCAACTTCAGCAACATCGTAATCACTGCCGCGATAAAAATGATATTTATCGCCTGCAGGGTCATTCAACGGAGAAAAAGGGTTGACCTGCATTTTTTGACGGGCTTCGGTTGAAATATTTGAATTTATTTGATTGAAATAATTTTTATAAATGGGAAATAGAAATTCGTTTTCGTTGGTTAAACCATCCAACCCAACATCCTGATTTTTGCGGGCACCCACTGCATTATCAAATGCACTTACAGTCGATTGTGTTTTTGGAACACGTCCCCAAACTGTTCTATCAGTTTTGGTGGTGTCGCCATTGAAGCTCAATCCATTTTCGAACGATTTTTTTCCATCTTTCAAAATATCTTCACTAATATCACCCAGGTTGAAGTATAAGTCACCACTTTCGCTAGGTTGCATTCCGCCTTTTACATAAGGATCCATCATCCAAAATTCGATATACTCTATATTTGAAGTTTCAAAATCTGTAGCATCCAATTTACGCATAATTCCACCCCAGCGTTTTGTAGGATTACTCAATGTTCCATCAGTATTCATGTGACCCACACCCACTGAATCCATGTTATATGGACCACGCTCTGTTGGATAATATGATAAATTCATAATGGTCATTCGCGAAGTTTGCGTAGCCAAGGTTTGTTTGTTAGGAAATATTTCTTGTTCCAATACGTTTCTGGTCAAATGATTTGATTGAGCATCGGGGTTATTGCGCAAATGAGCAGGTGTAGTTTTTGTATCTCCATTTAATATTGGATCTACATAGTACCAAGCCAACAAAGCACGGTTTTTTCCATATTCAATATTGTTGCTTAATTTGGCTTCGGGAAATAGTGCTTTTGTTGATGGATCGTATGGTGTACTAGCTAAATACCAATTGGAAGGATAATGTATATCTATTGTCGTTTTAGTCGATTCGAAATCATCAAGATAGGCTAGACCTGCAGAACTTACTACACTTGAATGTCCGGGTATTAACTGTGCGTATTCTGCATTGATTGCTAATGTAGATGGTTTTATAGCATTTACAAATGGCAGTTTGTCTAGCATATTAGTCAACCATTGAGATTCAGTACGCCATGAGGTATTCATTCCCCAAATCGTATTGGATATGGGTTCACTTCCAGAATTTACTTTAGTTGTAAGTGGCATTTCGGAAAGATGCATAATCGTTCCGCCTAGACTAAAATCTTTATTAAACTTATATTCTAAATGAGTACCTAACAGTGTTTTACGCTGCATACTATACATCGATTGATTTTCGAGCTTCACATCTATCTTTGTGCCCGATTCCACTAATGATTGATTAATAATGGTTACACTTCCCATGGTATAATCAACCGTATAATCAACATTTTCTTTCAAAGTAGAACCTCCGGCAGTAACAGTAACCGAACCACGAGGTACATTCATAGCATTGAGCTTAATTTCCGCACCGGATGAAGCTTTATATTCCCCAACCAAACGAAATTTATTTTTTTCGCTAAATTCTTGTGCCACTATCAAGGTAGAATCGTATAATTCCTGATAAACGTATTTTTTAACTAAATATGAAGGTGTAATTTTAGGATCATATCTTGGGTCAATAGCTTTTGCAAGATGATACCCAAAAGGTTCCAATACAGGAAAAATAATTCGACCGGTTGAAGAAAGTGCTGTATATCCTTCCTCATAATCAAATTTTCCATCTGGTATAGTATCTTTTTTGGAATTCAGGTTGTCGAGGTTCATTACCCGAAGCAATAATTTATTTTTAATATTGCCTTCAGTAATATATTGCATATCAGTACCTATAGAGTCATTTCGGTAAACAACATTCAATTTGAAATTTTCGGATTGAATCTGCATTGCTCCTAAACTATATACATTTTTTAGCATCAAATCCCATGATTTCAATTTGGGTGATTGGGCTGTACCCTTCAACAATTTTATTATTAAAGCATCAGGAGCTGTCACTGCATCTGTCGAGAATTCTCCCACCTGATAAACTTGTCCACCATAAGCATATTCGAAAGCTACACCCAGTACTTCGTCAGGATTCAGCACATTTCGCAACGATACTATTCCTAAAGTAGTATTCAATGTGTATTCCGATGGCTCAAGTTTTCGTGCACTTTCAATTTTTTCAAAGTCTTCGCCACCATTAAAATCAATAATTCCTTTAATTAATGCATAATCGGATAAGGCAGAATTAGTCTTTTGTACTTTTCGTACATCATTAATTCCAATAACATCTCCATATAAAGTATTGGCTTTATTGGCAGGTAGTTTGGTTAACTTTTTCCAATAATTATTATCAATCGAGTCGGTTTCACCCAAATCCATAAATGCCACAATATTCCTAGCTTGTTCATAGTTTCCACGTTTATTGGTCACCCAAACTTCAACCCGATTGATGGTAACTCCAGATGATATAAATGGCAGTTTGCTCATAGATTTTTCGTATTTATCCCGAAAATAATGTCCTAAAAAAAAGTGTCGATTATCGTCATAATTATCAATATTTACATCAAAATTTGTAGTTTGAGTGCCACCTTTCGAACTTACTGTTTGAGTTTCAGATTCTTGTTGTGAAGCAATTGCCGAAATATTTAATCGTCCGAATTGTAATTCTGTTTTAATACCAAACAAAGCCGTACTACCGGTAATAAGCGAACTATTAAGTTGCATACTGACATTTCCGGCTTCAATGTTTTTGATAATATCGTCTTCTTTCCCTTTAAATGCCAATTTTACCATCTTTTGGTCAAAATCAAAACTAGCTTCGGTATTGTAATTCAACCCGAAATTTACTTTATCTCCCACATTTCCGGTTACATTGAGTTGAATTTTCTCATTGAAGTCAAAAATACTTGTTTTGCGCATCCGTTCTGTTAAAGCTGGATTGTCGATATTATTGGTTTTTACACCGAACACCAATTCGGCAGAACCCTGGGTTCTAATTTGCACACCTCCAGGTCCAAATACCTTATCGGCAGCACCGATATTGAACTTCATATCCGAAACCGAAAATTTATCTTCATTATTTTTATCGGATTTGGCATTTTTCTCCTTCCAATAACTTTGCTTGTCCTTTTTAGCAGAAAAATTCCGATATTCTTGTTCAGTCATCAAAAATGGTGTTGAAATTTCCGTTTCGCCTACATACGTTCTTAATACATAATTGCCTGATTTTGTGTCGTATTCTACAACCGATTTAATGTTTTTCGGTTTTGGAGCATCCATTGGATAATGGGTACTCAGTTCTTCGTAAGTGTTTTGAGTAAATTTTTTTATTGGAAATGTCGGAGGTTTTTGCTTATTTGTATCGATATCTGTTATTGAATCATTGCTTACCTGCGTATCTGATGCAAAGTGTTCTCCGGCAGTTACATAAGCAAAAACTGAACTGAGAACAATGCCACAGATTATTATAATAGGGAAAGTTTTATATGAAAAAATCATAAAAAGAAAAAGTTAGAAATGTTTCGTTTTTCGTCTTAAGTAATACGAGTTTGTTCCTTTTGAACCCAATTGAAAATGTTTTATTATTGAGTTCTCTCTGAAAATCTAATATTTGCACATAGAATACACTAAATATACAGATTATCACTTATTATTTTACATAATTATTTTCAATTATTTGATAATTAAATAACATGAGTATCGGGTGTTGTACCTAAAATTCATTTTTATAGCTAACACAAGCAATT
>JACDZJ010000324.1_pt1 | contig 15628 bp, 10 predicted proteins | sample 7365721 | NCBI WGS metagenome assembly JACDZJ01 (sample SAMN15143480, study PRJNA637477) | pond metagenome | biome: freshwater wetland ecosystem [ENVO:00000243]; feature: pond [ENVO:00000033]; material: pond water [ENVO:00002228]; isolation source: pond water containing pink berries ... | reverse complement strand
AGCACGGTTCTGTGAGAGGTTTAGGGGTGAGATTCCCCTTTACCTACTCGATTTCCTATTCTGAAAAATGTATAGAAAATTGTATAGATGCAAAATCAGCCACATACATTTTACTGTAAGTGGCTGATTTTCAAGTCGGGGTAGCGGGATTCGAACCCACGACCCCCTGCTCCCAAAGCAGGTGCGCTAACCGGACTGCGCTACACCCCGAAATATGTTTTTTTTTGCGGGATTCGAACTTGGAACTTTCCCGATTTCAATCGGGATGCGCTAACCTGACTGCGCTACACCCCGAAATATTTTTTTTTGCGCGGGATTCGAAATTGCGACTCTCCCAATTTCAATCGGGATGCGCTAACTTGACTGCGCAACACCCCGAAATATGTTTTCTTGTGCGGGATTCGAAATTGCGACTCTCCCAATTTCAATCGGGATGCGCTAACCGGACTGCGCTACACCCCATTAAATTTCATTTCTTAAAAAGCGAATGCAAAGATACGCTCTTTTTCCGATTAAACAAACTATTTATAGTATTTTTGTTGTCAAATGTTGGCAAAATAATATATTGTTTGCCAAATCGTTGAAATATAAAAACTTAAAAATGGCTGGCATTTATATTCATATTCCATTTTGCAGGAAGAGGTGTATTTACTGCGATTTTTACACAGAAGTTGCACCTCAATTAATCCCAAAATTGATTGATACAATTGTAAAAGAGCTAACAATTCGGAGAAATTATCTGAAAAACGCAACTATCCAGACAATTTATTTTGGCGGTGGAACTCCTAGTATTCTGAATCACGACCAGTTTTCAAGAATTTTTGAAGTTATTTATAATTTATATAAAGTGACAGAAGATGCTGAAATAACATTTGAAGCCAATCCTGATGATTTAACAATTGACTTTTTATCGTCTTTACAATCTTTGCCTTTCAACCGCATCAGCATAGGTATTCAATCGTTCGACGATTCGGATTTGAAGCGAATAAACCGCAGGCACACTTCTAAACAAGCCATTGAAGCAATTCAAAATGCAAAAAATAGTGGATTTAAAAATATTAGTATTGATTTAATTTATGGTTTGCCTTTTCAAACCTTAGAAGCATGGGAAAAACAACTTGAAATGGTATTTAGTCTTGAAGTTCAGCATATTTCATCATATGGTCTCACTTATGAAGAAGGAACTGAATTGTGGAGACAACGAGAGAATGGAACTATTAAAGCCGTTGAAGATGAAACACTTATAAAAATGTATAAAGTCTTGGTTGAAAAAACGAAAATTAAAGATTTTGATGCTTACGAAATTTCTAATTTTGCAAAACCGTCATTTCAATCACGCCACAATACATCGTACTGGAAACAAGAATCCTATTTGGGAATTGGACCATCAGCACATTCTTATAATTTAACATCCCGCCAATGGAATATTGCCTCAATAACCAGCTATATCGATGCTATTGAGAAAAATACAATATTTTTCGAACAGGAAGAATTGACTATCAATGAGCAATATAATGATTTTGTAATGGTATCTTTGCGCACTTCGGAAGGCTTAAGTATACATAAATTGGAAGAAACTTTTGGTTCAGAATTTAGTTCGTATTGCTTACAAAATTTAAAAAAATATATTAACAATAAAAAAGTAGATATAATTGATGGAAAACTCCGTTTAACGCCGGAAGGTATTCTGATTTCAAACCTTATTTTGATTGATATAATGAAAGTTTAAGTTATCAAAAAAAATAGTACTTTTGTAGCTTGATCTATATAATTCAGATTATGGAAAAAATAACTCAAAAAGGCGGTATTCGCTCGAAATTTTTACGCCTGTTTTGGCTATTATTTGGTTTTGGTTTAGTTTGTATTGTACTTATGTTTGTATTCATTAATATCGGATGGATTGGATATCTTCCACCAATCGATGAATTACAAAACCCCAAAAACAAGTATGCTACTGAAATTTACTCATCTGATTTACAATTACTTGGTCGTTACTTCTTCAGTAAACAGAATCGTGTTGGGGTTCATTACAATGATATTTCCGAAAACGTAGTAAATGCACTTATTGCCACCGAAGATGTTCGGTTTTACAAACATTCGGGCATCGATGGCATAGCTTTAACCCGCGCCGTTATACTGACAGGAGTTTTTCAACGTAAAAGTTCAGGTGGTGGCAGTACACTCACCCAACAATTAGCCAAACAACTTTATTCGCCTCAAGCCGACAATTTTATTGAACGGGCATTGCAAAAACCAATAGAATGGGTAATTTCCATCAAACTTGAACGGTTATACACCAAAGAAGAAATAATGACGATGTATCTCAATCAGTTTGACTTTTTGAACAATGCTGTTGGAATAAAATCGGCGGCTCAAATATATTTCAGCAAGGCTCCCAACAAATTGAAAATTGAGGAAGCAGCTACTTTGGTTGGAATGTGTAAAAATCCATCCTTTTTTAATCCAGTAAGGTTCAATGAACGTACGCTTCGCCGCAGAAATGTTGTGCTCAATCAGATGCGAAAAGCAGATTTCATTTCAAACGAACAATATGATTCACTAAAAGTACTACCGCTCACACTTCATTATGTAAAAGTAGACCATAAATCGGGATTAGCGGCATATTTCAGAGAGTATTTACGCCAAATGCTCTCGGCAAATGAACCTGATAGAAGTGATTATGCAAGTTGGCAACAACAAAAATACGATGAAGATCGTTGGTCTTGGGACAATAATCCACTTTATGGTTTTTGCAATAAAAACAAAAAACCGGATGGATCACCATATAATATTTATACCGATGGACTTAAAATATATACAACCATCGATTCGCGCATGCAAACTTATGCTGAGGAAGCTGTAGAGGAGCATATTCATTCACTTCAAAAAACTTTCTTTAATGAAAAGAAGAACAGAAGTTATGCTCCATTTTCACGAAAAATGAAGCCGGAAGATATTGATTTAATAATGAATCGGTCGGTAAAACAATCGGATCGGTATTTAAGAATGAAAGCTGCCGAGATGACAGAATCGGAAATTGATGAGATTTTCAGAAAACCCATCGATATGAAAGTATTTTCGTATAATGGAGACATAGATACTATTCTTTCGCCATTTGATTCAATTCGTTACCACAAATATTTTCTGCGTTGCGGTTTTATGTCAATGGATCCACACAATGGCAATGTAAAAGCTTATGTTGGTGGTCCCGATTTTGCTCAATTTCAGTATGATATGGTGAATGTTGGCAAACGTCAGGTAGGTTCTACTGTGAAACCTTATTTATATACATTGGCTATGGAAGAAGGAATGTGGCCTTGCGATAAAACTACTTGGCAACCAATAACCTTAATCGATGGAAACGGAAAACCATGGTCTCCGAAAACCACAACTAAAAGTAGAAAAATCGGAGATATTGTTTCTTTACGTTGGGGACTATCCAACTCAGATAACTGGATTTCAGCATATTTAATGAGTTTATTTTCGCCCGAAGCAATGGTAAAACTGATGCATTCGTTTGGAATTAAAGGTCAAATAGATCCAGTAGTTTCGTTGGCTTTGGGACCATGCGAAATTTCTGTTGGTGAAATGGTAGATGCTTATACAGCTTTTGCAAATAAAGGAATTAGGGTTGACCCTTTGTATGTAACTCGTATTGAAGATGCCAACGGAAATGTGATTGGAAAATTTTCACCACAAATGCACGAGATATTCAGTGAATCAACTGCATATAAAATGATTTACATGATGCGGGCTGTTGTTGATGGTGGTACAGGTAGTCGTATTCGTAATCGTTATGGTCTAAATATGCCTATGGGCGGTAAAACGGGTACAACGCAAAACAACTCCGATGGTTGGTTTATGGGATACACACCTTCGCTTGTTTCGGGCGTTTGGGTTGGTGGTGAAGATCGTTCCATTCATTTCGATAATATTCGTGAAGGTCAGGGAGCAAGTATGGCACTGCCAATATGGGCTTTGTATATGAGAAAAGTACTTGCTGACCGCGATTTGGGTTACTCATCAAGCGAAGAATTTGATATTCCAAGTTCATTTAGTGCTAATGCAGGTTGCGATGTGGAAATAACGGAATAGATTAAATGTGTTTCGTGTTTTGAGTTTTGAGTTTGAAGTGTCTAGTAAAAGCGGGATGTCTGCTTCGCTATCATTTGAAAAGTTTTTATTTTTAAAATAATTTAAATTGAAAAAGTATATCATTATATTTGTTTGTTTTCTTAGTCAGTTTTCGGCTATGGCACAATGGAATACAGAACGTATATTGACTATTGGACAAAATGCATTGTATTTCGAGGATTATGTACTTTCTATCCAATACTTTAATCAGGTAATTAAAATTAAACCTTATTTAGCCGAACCTTATCTGTATAGAGCGATTGCTAAATTACAACTTGGCGATTATCAAAGCGCTGATCAGGATTGTACCGAAGTAATCAAAATAAATCCATTTATGCCACAAGCATATTATGCACGGGGTTTTGCACGTAGAAGTATGGAGTTTTACAATGAAGCTATATCCGACTTTAGTAAAGCACTTGAATTTAGCCCAAATAGTTTGTATTTACTAATGAATAGGATGGATACACGTGAACGAATCAAAGATTATGAAGGAGCTTTGAACGATTTGGAAACTTACAGAAGGTTAAGTCCAAAAACAACAAATATTTATTACGAAAAGGGCAGATTGCAATTATCCCTAAAAGACACCATTGGAGCTACTTTAAGTTTTGATAAATTTCTTCAAATGGACAGTACCAGTAGTTTGGGTTGGAGTGCCCGTGCATTTCTGAAAATGCAAATGAAAGATGAAAATGGCGCTTTGAAAGATTACACCGAAGCCATTAATCGAAAGTCAACTTATGTAGGTGATTATATCAATCGTGGTATTCTAAATGTACAAAAAAAGAATTATAATCAGGCTCTAAGTGATTATTATTCAGCAATTAAACTTGATAAAAAAAACGATTTAGCTTACTATAATCGGGGATTATTGCGCGCCAATTTGGGCGACAATAACAATGCACTTACAGATTTACAAACTGTTCTTCGATTAGATTCGACCAATACAGAAGCCCGATTGAGTAAAGCCATGCTAGAAATAACTCTCAAAGATTTTAAAAACGCTATCAAGGATTTTAAAAAAATAATTGAAAAACACCAATACTTTATTCCTGCATATCATGGCATTGCGGAAGCAAACGAAAAAATGGGAAATAAGAAAGAAGCATTTAGATTCAGACAATTAGCAGCAAATATTGAAGCAAATAAAGATTATATTCAACGAAAAGAAAAAGAAAATATTGTTACCAAAAATAAAATGGCTGATAATACCCAAAAAACAAGTGCTAGCAACAAAGCTGAAATGTTCAACCGTTTTGCAGCTCAAAATATTGAAGATGCTGAAACTGAATCGAAATATTCCGAAGCAACACGTGGAGCCGTTCAGGACAAATATACCGATATTATCAATGAAAAAAACTTTGTATTGACTTATTATGCCAAAACAGATGAAATTCGTCGCACTAATTGCTATCATCCTATTGTTGATCAGTATAATAAGGAGAAAAAACTAAGTTCAATTCTAAAAATTACCAATAATGAATTAGCACTAACTGCCGACATGATAAATAGTCATTTTGAAGCTATTAATAATATTTCCACTCAATTAATAAAAGACAACCCAAATCCGGATATATACTTTAATCGTGCGTTGGAATTTGCCTTGGTACAGGACTTTAACAGCGCTATTGAAGATTTGAATAAAGCAATTGAACTTCGACCCAATTTTATGCCTGCTTATTTTTGTAGGGCAAATATTCGAAATAAATTGGTGGAATATATAAAAACTACAATTGACAATACCACATCCGAGAGTAAAGAGAAAAGAATATCTGAAAAGAAAATTTCTGCAGAAAAACAAGCGGGATTTGATGTTGAAATGATAATGCGCGATTATGAAAAAGTGAATGAGTTAAGCCCTGATTTTTCATTCAGTTACTTTAATAAAGCCAACATCCTTTGTACACAAAAGGATTTCAGAACAGCTATTTCAAATTATTCAAGAGCAATAGAGGTAGATCCTGATTTTGCAGAAGCCTATTTCAATAGAGGTTTAACGCATGTATTTATTGGCGAAGAAGCCAAAGGATTAACTGACTTGAGTAAAGCCGGTGAATTAGGAATTTATAAAGTGTATAATTTGATTCAGAGATTTAAAAAATAGATTTGCTGAGTTATTACAATCGAATGGCAAATTTCTTTAACCTTGCATCCAACATTTGCACCGGAATTATTTGTTTAATACATTCAGCCACAGCATTTAGGATACCTTCACGTACAAAATCGTGACGAATTACTACCGAAACTTCGCGGGTGGCTTCCGGTTTTACTATTTCGCGCAAATTTAATTTTTGCTTTTCGCTCAATAACTCTATATGTAATTCAGGAATAACCGTATAACCTCCATTTACGTCCACAATTTTAATTAAAGTATCGATACTACCGGCTTCGTAAGTAGTAATATGTTGTGTTCTTTCGTTACAAAAATTAAAAACCTGATTTCGCAAACAATGACCTTCTTCCAGCACCCATAAATGATCGAGTGGCATATCTGAAGCCGAAAGTTCTGTTCTATTGTAAATCGTTTCTTTGGGTGAAATATATGCTGTAAACTTCTCGTAATAAAGCGGAACTTCAAATATTTTTGAGTTTTCGAGTGGTGTGGAAAGTATCGCCATATCAATTTCGGCCAATCGCAATTTTTCAATAATGGTGCTGGTGTGCATTTCGCTTACCTTCAGTGATATTTCAGGGTAGGTTTTTTTAAAAGTTGCAATAAGCCTGGGCAGCAAATAAGGTGCAATGGTAGGAATAATGGACAGATTTAATGAACCTGCTATTAATTCTTTTTCTAATTGAACAGTATCTTTGAGTTGATTAGCCTGAATAACAATCTCCTGCGCCTGACGAATTATTTGCTGTCCAATTTCAGTAACTTCGATTGGATTCCTCGAACGATCGAAGATTTTACAATCCAGTTCATCTTCCAGTTTTTGAATCATGGCACTGAGTGTGGGTTGTGTTACACCACTTAATTCGGCTGCCCGAACAAAATGACGGGTTTTTTCTAATGATAATACATATTCTAGTTGCTGCAAAGTCATATTCGATATTAATAAAAAAAATCAAATACAAAGAATCAATCAAATGCAAAGATAATGATTAAGTAATTAACATTGAGTAATTAATAATTAATTTATATTTTAAAATCGGAAATTGTACTATAATTTAACACAGAATAAACCGACAACCAAGCTTTTATATATCTTTGTTCAAAATAATCAATTTACCTTTCCATGAAAAAAAATATACTTATCTTCTGTTTGTTTTTATTAAGCATTCCAACTATTAATGCACAATTACTGTGGAAAATAACCGGTAATGGATTAAAACATCCTTCCTATTTATTTGGTACACAGCATGATATTCCAATTTCATTTCTGGATAGTATTCCGGGTTTATACAAAGCATTTAATGGCTGCGAAATGGTTATTGGTGAAATGGTATTGAGTAATATTGATGCAACAGTTAAAATTCAGCAAGCTGCAGTTATGCCTAATCATATCAAGATGAATGATTTATTAAGCGATGATGAATATAAGTTGATTGATCAGGAATTGAAAACTGTTTTAAAGATGAATTTAAAGGATGTTTCTATAATGAATCCTTCTTCAATTTTGATCCTGTACGAATTAGAACTTTATAAAAAACGTACCAGTTTTAGCGATGATATTCAATCTGATTCTTATTTTCAATTGGTTGCAATAGAAAAAAGCAAGAAAGTGATTGGTTTAGAAACAATTGAACAACAGATATCTTTCTTATTTGAAAATGGAAGTCTTGAACGGCAAGCCGATAAATTAGTAGAAAGTATTAAACGTAAAGATAGTATAATTAAACATATCGTTTATATAAACAAGCTATACAAAGCCGGTAAAATTGAAAAATTGAATGAAATTGCCAGAAAAAACGGCTACATTTCCTCCATGAACGATGAAGAATATGCCAAACTTGTAGATAATCGGAATGCCGATTGGATGACAAAACTACCTTCCTTTTTCAAACAATCACCTTGTTTTGTGGCTGTTGGATCTATGCATTTGGGAGGAAAAAAAGGTCTTATCAAATTGTTGGAGAAAGCCGGATATAAGGTTATAGTACCTTAAAATATTTTCCTATAAATATGACAATAAGGCGTGCCATGTTTTTTATCATAATATTCTTGATGATAATCTTCTGCCGACCAGAACTTTGGAGCTTTTTCTAACAAAGTTGCTACCTTAAAACCTTTTTGGGAAAGAATGTTAATATATTTTTCGGACACTTGTTTTTGCTCAGACGAAGTAAAAAAAATCACCGAACGATATTGATCTCCTATATCCGGTCCCTGACCTCCTACCTGGGTGAAATCATGTGTTTCGAAAAACAATTTCACCATAACATCATAGGTTGTTTTTGTAGTATCATAAACAACTTCTGTCGTTTCGGCATGACCGGTTTCACCCGTGCAAACTTCCTTATATGAAGGACTTAAAGTGTGACCACCCATGTATCCAACAGTAGTTTCAATCACACCTTTTGCTTTCATAAAATGATATTCAGTTCCCCAAAAACATCCTGAAGCAAAATAAGCTTTTTCAATTACTTTTTTCGTAGCCGGAATAAATTTCATTGAAATTGAATTCACACAATATCGGGTATTCTTTTCCGTAAAACCTTCATTAAGAAATACATGACCCAAGTGTGCGCCACAATTCTTACACATAATTTCGGTACGTCTTCCATCGGCATCAATATTACGGGTTACTGCTCCGGGAATTTCATCATCGAAACTGGGCCATCCACACCGCGAATCGAACTTATCTTCAGACCGATACAATGGTGCATTACATTGTCGGCAGATATATGTTCCGGTTGCCTTATTATCAACATATTCTCCTGTGAAAGGTCTTTCGGTGCCTTTATTCAAAATCACAGCTTTTTCCTCGGATGTAAGTGAATTGTATTTCATTTGTTTTGAAGTTTGATTACATGCAGTCTGAGTGAAAAGTAGTTGCACGAGGGTGGTTAGTAAAACAATATTTGATTTCATTATTGTAATCCATTTTGAGTATAAACAGTTGCAGATAATTTTTTGTTCAAACAGACTTAAATCTATTAATCATTTTCTGTATGTATTTAAATTTTAAACTAAATATTGACCAATAAGTATATAACATTAATGATTTATATAGAAACAATTACAGATAAAAAAACATTTAATTATATTTTAGTGATTTTTGTTTAACTGATAATCTTGGTGAAATTTAGTGCCCAATACATTTTAGATGTCAATCTTAATTCTCTTTTTTTTGAGCACTTTAATCTTTTTAACAAAATTAAATCTATAGTTGACATTTCATCTAATGCAAATATATCAATTTGGACATCTTTCAATGAAATCCAAAAATTATCTTCGTTCTTGAATTGAAAATGGAATTAACTGCTTATCCCTTTCGATAAAGGTTAAAAAGCACAACAGCCATTATGTCAATGAATTAGCTTCGATTTCGCCATTTATATAAATGCTTGAAATATAGTATATTAGCAAAAACACTTGACCGAAGTGGATAAGCACTTGGAATTATTAAAAATTTATGGGATAATTTTCATTTGTATTCATTTTGCAAAAAATAAACCATAAATTTGTGAATCATTTCTTTTGAAATTGGAACTTTGCTTTTTTTTAAGACGAATTTTCAATTTTAGTTAGAATAAATCTTTTCTAATTAACACTAAATCAAAATATCACAATTTCAGCAATAATCCCACAAAAATGGAGCGAGGCAAAGAAGGCCCATAAACAAAACCAGCATCTCTAAATTCTCCTTTATCAAAATCCTTTTGATAGCTATTCAGTATATTCTGAACTCCAGTACTTAGTTGCACTTTTGTGCTCTCTCTAATTTTAAGGTCGTAGGCCAATCGTAAATTCATGTCAAAAAATTCGGGCGTTGTTATTTCTGCATCTTCAGCCACATATCCTGCATAATGTTGTACAAGCATTTTACCTGTGTAAGTGCCCGAAAGTGACATTGTAAATTGCTTTAACGGGGCAAAGGTCAAGGTTAAATAGCTGTATTTGTTGGGTGTTCTAAACATATTTTTTTGCGGCGTTAGGTTTGGATTTTCGCTCCATTGCTGATTTTCTTTATACTGACTTTTCTGCAAAGTGGCACCCATTTGAAGTTGAAGTTTGGAGCTTGCCATTACTTTCGCTTCCACGTTAACTCCTTTTACCACTGCGCCGAAGCCGTTTTTCCGCATCAAAATAGAATTTCCATCTGCATCCACGCCATCTTCTTCAAGCACAAATACGTTATTGAGGTCGGTGTAGAATCCTTCAATCAATAAAATGGTTTGCACTTTTCCAAATTGTTTGTAAAAATCGCCCGAAACACTAAAGCTATTCGACCGTTCAGTTTTTAAATTTGGGTCTAGTTTAATAATTTGTACTTGTCCAGCCACAGCAGTTATGTGTAAATCCTCGTCGAATGCTTGTGGTGCTCTAAATCCACTACCATAACTGGTACTGAAGTTGATAAATTCAGATGGGTTATAACGCAAATTCAAACGTGGACTAAGAATTGGATTTTTTATTAGATTATGCTTGTCAAATCTGCCGCCAAGTAAAATACTCCAGAATTTATTTTTCCATTCATTCTGAAAATATCCACTGTATGTATAAACCGTTTGGTTTATTTGTCTGTCATAGCCCAATTGTTTATCCACCATTTTATTGTAGCTATATTCACCTCCAAGGGTCAGTTCAGCAGGTGAAAACAACAGTTTTTCCAAAGAATACATGTATTGTGCACCCGAAACTGAGGATAAATCGTCGGTGGTTCCGTACGCATTGGGGTCTTTGCCAGCACCATAATAGCTTTTACGTTCAATTGATTGTGCTGAGGTGAAAATATTTAAACGATGCTTATAATCTGTTGAAAATAAATCATATTTCAAACCTCCACTGTTGATATTATGTTCAATTTGCTCGGTTACATCAGCTTGATGCGCTGGTAAATCAAGGTTGTTTCCACCACGCCTAAATTCACCTAAATTATGATATTCAGCTGTCAATTTACTTTGTCTACTCGTTTTGTAATAGGATCGAAAGCCCACGTTTCTACTTTGAAGTACCCCAATTTCTGTATAGCCATCTCCATCGGCATCAAATGCGCTTCGATGCCTCGAAGATGCATACAAACTCACTCCTGCTTTATTGTCATCCGATACCAAAGCTGCATTTAATGAGGTGTTCACATCCGGATTATTGCCACCAATAAAATTTGTTTGATTGGATAAGGTAGCCAAATTATTCAGCGGTTCTTTGGTGATAATATTAATTGTTCCCGCTATAGCATTGGATCCAAAGAGGGCAGAACCACCACCGCGTACAACTTCTACGCGCTCTATCATGTTGGTGGGAATTTGTTCAATGCCATACACACCAGCCAATGCACTGAAAATGGGGCGGCTATCAATGAGTATTTGTGTGTAGGGACCATCCAAACCGTTGATGCGAACTTGCTGAAAACCACAATTCTGACAATTGGTTTCAATGCGCAATCCTGGCTGAAAACTCAATCCTTGTGCTAGACACACAGAACTAGTCGTTTCAAACAGTTTTGGACTCATAATGCTCACAATATTGGATGCTTCTCGTCGAGTAGTTTCACTTCTATTGCTGCTTACCACCACTTCATTTAGCTGCACCAAATCTTCGGACACTTCAAAATTTAATTCATTTGATTTACCTTTAGAAACTATAATTTCTTTTTCTAATGGAATATATCCAACTCCTTTGGCAATAACTGTTTGTTTTCCATCGGGCACATTACTCAATATATAATGTCCTGACGCATTGGTGGCAGTACCTTTATTTGTACCCTTTACCATAATTGTTATAAAGGGTAGATGTTCACCTGATATAGTAGTAACAACATGTCCTATTATGTTTGTATCAGCAGCAAACATATAAACTGAAAAAATACTGAGTAATATAGTTATTTTTAATTTCATGAAATTCTTATTTATTGGGTTTAAAAAACATTGATTTAATTGCTCTTTTTCATTTTTTTAGGTTGAAAGTTTATTCTATTGGCAAATTAACCCAAATTGTCCATTAGAACCACAGTTACCTTTTTAAATATTATTAGCACTCAAAAAGAACTGTTTTTGATAAATTAATGCTGAATATCCATTTTGATTATCAATATGTTATATCACAAACTTTCTAATGGTGTCCATTAGAAAAATATAGTTTTATTAACATATACCCCTAATGGACAATTTGGGATTAAATCTGTGTTTTCATCCTAAATGATTGGTGATTAGATGTTTATATTTGTTGATTTTAAATTTCAACGTAAAATGATTTTAATTAGTAAAATAGATTGAGAACCCACACAGAAATAAAAGCTGCATTTAAAATGTTGCAGTTTATCTTTGTGCAAATTGCATTGTTGTTACTTTGCCTAAATCATTTTTAGTTTCCAGTAATTTCTATTTTTTATCACGGGAGCGGGGCTAGTAATTTTTTTTTCAGCAGACAGGAGGAGCTCTGGAAGGAAGACGAAATTGGATAGAAATAATAATGTTAGCGCTTTCACTATTGCGTGAAATGGAATGGGCAATACGCAATGGTTGCTCGTAAGGCATAGTTGCCAATAATTCTTCGCTACTCATTTTATTCAGGTCATGAATTACATCATAAGCTGATAGGGGATGAGTATGCTTCTTAACAGGTGTTTTGTCACTTGCATCAGATTTGTAATAGTGAGAATGTGCAATCACCTGACCATTAATTACATGGACGTGGTAAAACAAAGTGATACCGCTATAAAACCCAACGAAGAGAACTATTAGCGATATTTTAAAAAACTTTGTAATGGATTGTTTTAAACTCATGATGCAAAATTACTGCGAAAGAATGGATTTGGCAATACCTAAAAAGGGGATTTCTAAATTTAATTAGATTGTAATAGTACCTAAAATGAGTTAGAAAAAAGAAAAATGAATTTTGTAGAAGAAGAAAAAAGATTACTTGAACAAATTGTTGTTAATTTGAAAACTTTATACCCACAAAAAACGAACGTGGCAGCGAAGGACCATAAATATAAGTTGCATCCCTAAAAGCACCTAGATCTAGATCTTTTTGATAGCTGTTAAATACGTTCTTTACACCACCAGTAAGTTGGATTGCATTACCATTGAGGCGAAAATCGTAAGATGCTTTGAGATTAATATCTGCAAACGAAGGTGTTTTTTCCAATCTGTCGGCAGCAATATAGCCCGCAAAGTGTGGCGAAAGCATACTTCCAGTGTAAGTGCCAGTTGCGTTAAGTAAAAGCTTTTTTGTAAAGTTGTACGACAATGTAAAATAGCCATACTCAGATGGTGTCCGCATCATTTTTCGTTCGGCGGCTACATTTAAATCATCCGACCAAGTTTCGGCTACATCGTACAAACTTTGTTGTAAAGTAAATCCAAATTGCAACTGATATTTTGGCGATGGCACTACTTTTGATTCGATATTAATACCACTCACCCGTGCCCCCAATCCATTTTGTCGTTTCATAACCGTTTGACCATTCGTATTTTGCCCTTGATCTAGAAGAATAAATATGTCGTTTATTCTTGTTGAGAAACCCTCAATTAAAACATCGGCTTCCGTGTTTCCAATTTTGAAATCGTAATCGAAAGAGGTACTATAGGTATGTGAGTATTCGGGGCGCAAATTGGCTGCAATTTCAATAATTTTGATAGTTCCACCAATTGCTTCTAAATGTAAATCTTCGTCAAAAGCTTGAGGCGCACGAAATCCAGCAGCATAAGAGCCTCGCCAATTGAGGTTTTCTGTGAAATTGTATTTCAAATTTATTCGCGGACTAAACACCATGTTGGATAATAAATTATGTTTGTCAAATCGCCCTCCAACCAAAATGCTTAACGATTTGTTGTGCCATTCGTTCTGAAGAAACAAACCATTTGTTTGCGTAGTTTGTTACAAAAGTCGATTATAGCCAGGCATGTGGTCGTCTATATAATCATATTAATATTCGTAGCCCGTTGTAAACTCTGATGGCATAAACAGTAAATTATTAAAATTATACACGTATTGTATTCCACCCACAGCAGTAGTATTGGCCGTATTTCCATATGCATTCAAATCTTTTTGAACACCATAATAGCTTTTGCGCATCACATTCTGGACTGAAGCATAGGCATTTATTTTTTGCTTACTATCTGGGCTATACCAGTTGTAAGCCAGACTACCTCCATTAATTTCGTGTTCGAGCTGTTCGGTAATTTCTGTTTCGTGCGGCTGCAAATCGAAGCCATTGCCTCCACGTCTGAACTCGTTGATATTGTGATATTCAAGCGTCAATTTGCTTTGCGAATTTAATCGGTAGTGCGAGCGCATACCAATGGTGTGATTTAGTAATTTTGCTGCTTCTGAAAATCTATCACCGTTTGCGTCAAATGGAGCTCTATTGCGATAGTTACCATACAAATACATTCCTGCTTTATTATCTCCCGACACAATGGACGTGTTTAAATTTATCGAATTATCGGGTGTGTTTCCATTTTGCTGCAAATTATATCCCGCCGAAAAAGTATTATTCAATGCTTCTTTGGTAATAATATTGATAGTGCCTGCAATAGCACTTGAGCCGTACAAAGCTGAACCACCTCCACGAATTACCTCTACGCGTTCAACCATATTTACAGGAATTTGTTCTAATCCATAAACGCCTGATAATGAGCTAAATATATGGTGGCTATCAATCAAAATTTGCGAATACTGACCTTCGAGACCATTAATTCGAACCTGAGTGAAACCACAATTGTTGCAGTTATTTTCGACCCTCACGCCAGGCTGAAAATTTAGCCCATCGGCCATACACACGGTATTAGTTGCCAAAAACATCTTTGGACTAAGTAAACTTACTATTACCGAGGCATCTTTGCGGTTTGTTTCGTTCCTATTGGCACTCACCACCACTTCGTCGAGTGATAAGGCACTTTCTTCTACTAAAAAGTTAAGTTCGATGGTTTTTCCAGATACAATAGTTACTTGCTTTTCAACTTGCTTATATCCCATTCCACTCACTCGAATGGTATAAGAGCCTATGGGCAAGTTTTTTAAAAAATAATGGCCAGAATTATCAGTAGTAGTTCCTATAACGGTATTGTTGACTGATACATTTATAAAAGGAATATGTTCACTGGTTTTTTTATCTTTTACATCGCCCACAATATTGGCATCAGTATTTTTTTGAGAAAACAGATTAGTGCTACTGATAGCAATCAATAGTATGATAAGAATTTTTGATTTCATAATGAATAATTTTTTATTAAAAATAAAATAGGGTATTGCAGCTAAGTTTTTGATAAATATAGCTGTAAGTTAAATGAAAATTGAAAGTATTTTGTAAAATAATCTAACTATAGTAAGCGACTTATATAAATGCGGTTAATTTGCTCAAATCATCATTTGGTTTATCGA
>JACDZJ010000323.1_pt1 | contig 15677 bp, 6 predicted proteins | sample 7365721 | NCBI WGS metagenome assembly JACDZJ01 (sample SAMN15143480, study PRJNA637477) | pond metagenome | biome: freshwater wetland ecosystem [ENVO:00000243]; feature: pond [ENVO:00000033]; material: pond water [ENVO:00002228]; isolation source: pond water containing pink berries ... | reverse complement strand
ACTCCTATGATACAACTTTTTGACACACTTTCTTATCCCGAACTCAGGTTATTATATCCAATTTAAACGTAAAATTGATACGAAAAAATAAATTAAAATGGCTTACAATAAAATACTTAAATAATAAATGCCTGCAAATTATAGCGACTATAAGAATTGATTTACAGAAATTTGTACATACAATCAAAATTGCAGAATAATTTATTAGTTGCAATTTGGAGACTTAAAAAAGTTTGATTTTTTGTTTCATCCACAATAACCAAATACAAAGAATCTTCGTTTTTGTTATAAAACTTTACGTTACTGTCCGATAAAAAATTATTTTGATTGCAATAGTTTATATCTCTCACTTCGTTTGGGATGATATTCAGTTCGTAATGCTTGTTTGTTGTTGATTGACGGCAAAGCCGCCAATCAACAACAAACAAGCATGAATTCATCGTATTGCATTGTCATACTGAACGTAGTGAATTTAATATTTTAGATTGGACAATAATAAAAAAACTATAGATAGTAGCAAACAAACACATAAATCACTCTATATAAATATCAAATATCCATTTTTTTTTTATAAAGCAGATTTGCAAAAATGTATATTAAGGTTGAGTATATATATCGAGTATTGCTGGATACCGTTTTATCTGAAACTCTAATTGATGCAATGAAACAATAGGGAAAAAACGAAATATCAGTCTTTACGTTGATTTTCAAATTGAATTTGTATGCTTTAGAATCTATTGATTTGTGAGTTCCAGATGACTTTTAAAAATAATTTTCTAAATATAAAACCCTATATATTATATTATCTTTCAAGCTATTAAAATAAAATTCGTAACCTATGTAGGGTTATAATAGGGTATCGATTTGTTTTTAGTGGGGTTCTTATTGGGTTTAAATATTTGTTTAATGATAATTAATTCATTTACTTTGTATTAAAAAATAATACAGAGGATTTACGAAAGGGGATGACAAGAAATTTCATCTTTATGCTCATTTAAACTTCAATTTTGTTGGTATATGTCGAGCAATTAAACATTCTGAATTAAAAATCAATCAAAAAAGCGATTTTGTGTTTATGTTTTTGATATATAATGTATTAATTAGGATAAATCTTTAATATTTCAGTGGTTGCAATGTAATCGGTCAAACTATTAAGCGTTTTTGTGAATGATATTTGTAAAGTACATTTTTACAATATATTCAATATATATAATTACTTACATTTGTAAACTTAAAAAATTGAAAAGAATCAAGTTTAAAAATACCATTTTTTTAATTTTATGTAATTCAAAGTTATAAAATTATTTCTCATTTTCAATGGGGAAATGTTACAATGAGAAATGTGGTTACTGAAAAAAAGCTCCTACTATCAGTTTTCGAAGAAATTCTCCATATTATTTAGATCTGCAAAATTTGACAAGCGCTCATAAGAAAAATTATAATTTGAAGCTAAGAATAAGGCTTTTTAAAATTAAAATTATCATTTTAAATTACCAATAAACAATTAAATCTGTTAATAATAGTTAGGATAATAATTATAGATTAAATCAATTGGTTGAAAATTAGCGTATTGATTATCTAGGAATTGTAAAGATTACAATTAAAAATAAATACATTAGCAAATAGTCAAAATACTAACTTTATGAAAAATTCATATTTAATTCTTTTATCAACTTTTCTATTCTCTTCAATTTTTGTATATAGTACTCAAAAATCGATTGGTAAATATATATCTAAAGGAAAAATTGATTTTAAACTTTCAGCAGAAGATGAAAAAATGCTGGACTCAATACAGTATAAAACATTTCTGTATTTTATTAACGAACATCATCCCGAAAAAGGAATTGTACAAGACCGAGATAAAAAGGGCTCTCCGGCAAGTATTGCGCCTACAGGTTGGGCTCTTGCGGTTTATGCTGTTGGAGTTGAACGGAAATGGATTTCGAGAGAGAAAGCGGCTGATATTACGCTCAAAACTTTACGCTATTTTGCAAACTCAATTCAAAGTGCTACCGACCCTAAAGCAATTGGCTACAAAGGATTTTATTACCATTTCATTGGAATGGAATCAGATAAACGTGAATGGAATTGTGAATTATCGTCCATCGATACCGGACTATTAATGATGGGGGTAATTTTTGCTCGAAATTATTACAACCAACAATCTGCAGAGGAAAAAGAAATAAGAGAATTAGCAGCTAAACTATTAGGTAGATTAGACTGGAGCATATTTTATATGGATGAAAACTCAAAACAACCTTATACCATTTCAATGGGTTGGACACCCGAAGAAGGAACGATTAATTGGGGATGGCATGGGTACACCGAAGGATTATTTCTTTACGTTTTAGCCGCAGGAACAGGCATCGAAAATCCTGAAAGAGCTTACGATGGATGGTTAAGAACCTACACTTGGAAAACTCCCTATCCTGGTTTATCGCATGTAACTTTTCCACCCCTTTTTGGACATCAATTTTCACATACTTTCATCGATTTTCGCGGGTTGGCTGATCCCTATTTAAAAGATAAAGGAATTGATTATTTTGAAAATTCTCGTCGTGCTACCCTTACCCAACAACAATATGCCATTGAAAATCCAAAAGGTTGGGTTGGTTATGATTCTTTAACGTGGGGTTTCACAGCTACTGATGGTCCCGGAAAGGTTTATAATTTCGGTGATAAAAATTTTGAAGGATATGCAGGACGTGGCTCAAGCGGCAAGGACGAAACTGTAGGAGAGGACGGAACATTAGCACCTTATGGTGTACTTTCTTCACTTCCGTTTACACCTGAACTTTCATTGGCTACCATTAAAAATATGATTGCTAAATATGGGGATATAATTTTAGGAAAATACGGATATTACGATGCATTCAATCCTACTGCAAAATGGGTATCTAAAGATTTTATAGGATTAGATCAAGGACCAGTGGTGTTAATGATTGAAAACTTCCGTACAGGTTTGGTGTGGAATTATGTGATGAAAGACCCTATTATACAAAAAGGATTGGAGACGCTTCATTTTGAGTATCTTAAGAAATAATATTTATAAATAAGCCCCCCAACCTCCGAGGAGGGAATTCAAGAGCGTTATTCAATATTAAATCATTCATTAAATTTCAAGTTATGACTTTATAATTGTCATTTTAATTAGACACTTGGTACAAAATCAATTTTCTGTACTATTCGATTAGTGCTGAATAGTTACAAACCTTTCGTTACAAGTTTATTACAGATTAAAATATTCTATTGTTATGAAACGCACATTAGACCTGTCTTTAACCAAAGAAAAAAAAAATATAGATCAAGTCTTTAAGTCCCCCCTCTTACTCACCTCTCCTCAAGGAGAGGGGTTGGGTGTGAGGTCGGATTTAGGGGGGCTGATGCTCAAATTATCCATATTAATCATTTTATTTGCTTCAAATACACTTTTTGCACAGATAAACATATTAGACGATTTTAATTCCACTGATGGTTGGAAATATATTAAGTCAGAAGGTGGGGATGTGAAAATGAATGTCTCAATAGATCAAGGTCATACAGGAAAAGCCATAAGGTTGGATTATGATTTTACAAAAGGAACAGGATATAGTGGGTTTCAAAAATTATTTCCTATAAATCTACCTGAAAATTACGAAATTACGTTTTGGATGAAAGCTAATTCTCCTTCCAATAACTTTGAATTTAAAGTAATTGATGCTTCTGGAGATAATGTGTGGTTTGTAAATCACAGAAGTTTTGTTTTTCCTACCGAATGGAAAAAATTCAAAATCAAAAAAAGAAATATCGATTTTGCGTGGGGACCAAATTTTAGTGCAAAACCTCCCCGAATTGACCGACTTGAATTTACAATAGCCTCCATGGTTGGAGGTAAAGGTACAATTTGGGTTGATGATTTGAAATTTGAACAACTTCCACCCGAAACTTCAAGTTATCCTAAGCCATTGGTTACATTTAAACCAAAAGCTAAAATGACGTCAGATGCAATGTTCGATGGAAAACCCGAAACATCGTGGACATCGAAAAATGGGAAAAAGCAATCGATTTTAATCGACTTTACACAGAAACGTGAAATTGGGGGATTAAACATTGAATGGGTTAAAAATCAGTTTGCATCCGATTTCGCCATTCATTTATCAGATGATGGAAAAACCTGGGAAAACGTTTTTACAAATGCAAAAAACGGGAACCAGAAAAATATCATACTTTTTGAAGGTGCTGAACCTCGGTATATCAAAATTGACTTGAACAAATCGAGCAGTCAGAAATTTGGGATCAACGAGCTGAAATTTATTGATGCTAAGGACGTGGATGGGCGCAATAAATTCATGATTTATAACGCCTTGAATTCCGAAAAAGGCAATTATCCAAGTTATTTCCTAAAACAATCTTCATTTTTTACCATTACAGGCGTGAATAACGATGTTCAAGAAGGTTTGTTAAGCGAAAACGGTATAGTAGAAGCCGAAAAAGGGGCATTTTCGTTAGAACCTATGATATTGCAAAACGGAAAATTGTATAATTGGAGCAATGTGGAAGTATCTCAAAGTATGGGAAATTCTATCAAACCTCAGGATTTCCAATTTCTTCCGGGTGTAAAATGGAAATTGGATAATTTGAACTTTGCTACTGAAGTAACTTCGGGTGGTGAAGCCAATAAAAGTTCAAATCTCTACATCAAATATACATTTACAAATACTAACACACAAGCCCAAAACTTCAATTTTTTAGTGCTTTTACGGCCTTATCAGGTAAATCCATATTATCAGGACTTGAATTTAGTAGGAGGAGTTGGTAAAATTAAATCTATACAAGGTATTGATAATAAGTCAGTTGATGTAGATGGAAAAACAGTTTATTCTACACTACCTTTTCAGGATTTATCAACCTATAGCATAAACGATGGCGACATGGTTTCACTGCTGAAAGAGCAAAAATTTAATCGTCAAACTTCCGTTACCGATGATGCGAGTTTGGCATCGGGTGTAATGCGCTATGCAATGACTTTACAACCGAGTGAAACAAAAGTGTTGTATATCAAATCTCCGTATTATAATACCAAATCGAATTCGGCTGAAATAACGAACGAATTGATTTCTAAAGAGTTTGATAGTTCGGTAAGTTATTGGTCGAAAAGAGTAGATTACGTAAAATTCAACCTGCCTGCTTCAGCCGACAAATTGATTGATACCTATAAATCTCAATTGGTTTACATTCTTATAAACAGAGATAAAGCCGGTTTTCAACCTGGATCTCGGAGTTACGAAAGAAGTTGGATTCGTGATGGGTCTCTTACTTCATCAGCACTGTTGAAAAATGGAATTGTAACAGAGGTAAAAGATTATCTTAATTGGTATTCAGGTTATTTGTACGAAAACGGAAAAGTACCTTGTGTGGTTGATCAACGAGGACCCGATCCAGTTCCCGAAAACGACAGCCAAGGGCAATTTATCTATGCCATAAGGGAGTATTATAATTTCACAAAAGACTTGGATTTCCTGAAAAGTCAGAAAAAAAATATTCTTTCTGTAGTAAATTATATGAAGCAGTTGATAGATGAACGTAGTACCGATTATTTCAAAAATGGTAACGATAGCATCAGGTCATTGTATGGGTTAGTGCCTGAATCCATCAGCCACGAAGGATATTCGGCAAAACCTATGCACTCTTACTGGGATAACTTCTTTACCATTAAAGGGTTGAAAGATGCTACTGATATTCAGTATATTTTAGGCAATGTGGAAGATCAAAAACGCATTGCTGAAATTCGTGACAAGTTTACGAAAAATCTGTATAACTCCATCAATTTGGCAATGAAAAACAAGGGAATTAATTACATTCCCGGATGTGCTGAATTGGGCGATTTCGATGCAACTTCAACCACCGTATCGTTAACTCCTTGCAACGAATTTGTAAATCTTCCTAAACCACAGATTTTCAATACATTTGATAAATATTACGAAAATTTTACCAATCGCAAAAACAATACCATCGACTGGGTAAATTACACCCCGTACGAAAACCGTGTAATAGGTTCATTTATAATGCTCAACGAGCCTGAACGCGCGCACGAATTGATTGCTTATTTCCTTAACGATTTGCGTCCACAAGGTTGGAATCATTGGGCTGAAGTGGTTTGGAAGGATTATAGAAATTCCGGTTACGTAGGCGATATGCCTCATACTTGGGTAGGTTCTGATTTTGTAAATGCCATCCGCACCATGTTTGTGTACGAAAATGAGTATGATAGCGCTTTGGTGTTAGCCTCAGCATTGTATCCCGATTGGATTGACGCTCCGCAAGGAATGTCCGTAAGCAAACTCCCAACATATTATGGAGAAATTTCATACAGCATAAAAAGAGTTGACAATGCTTACCATTTCAATATCACAGGAGACTTGAAATTGCCTACAAATGGTATTAAAATTCAGAATTTCAACGGCTCAAAACTGCCCAAGAAAGTAAGTGTAAACGGAAAAGAAATCAAAACATTTACTGATAAATACATTCAGATCATGCAGTCACCGGCAGAGATTGTGATTGAGTATTGATATTTTTATTCATCAATAATTTACCATTTAAATGTATCATATATACATGAAGTTGAAGATTGCAAATGAAACGTTTTTTAATATATTTTTTGTTGGTTTTTGCTGCGAATGTTGCTTTTAGTCAACCCAAAGTTATCGCTCATAGAGGATTTTGGGATACAGAGAATTCAGCACAAAATTCAATCACTTCACTGTATAAGGCATCGGAAGCAGGTTGTTATGGGTCTGAATTTGATGTCCAAATGACTGCTGATAGTATATTAATCCTATTTCATGACAGCGATTTAAATGGAAAAAGAATAACGAAAACAACTTACGACTCTTTAAGAAATTACCGTTTGAAAAATGGAGAGATCATTCCTACATTGGAACAATTTTTAATACAAGCTCGCAACTATCCTACTATAAAGTTGATATGTGATATTAAAACGAACAACGATATTTCTTCCGACGAAATTGTAAAACTTGTTTCGGCTACCGTAAAGCTCATTGACAAATATAACTTGCAAACACGGACTGAATACATAGCGTTTAATTACGAAGTTTGTAAAGAAGTGAGGAAAGTAAAACCTGAATCAGTTGTTTATTATTTGGGTGGAAATTTTACTCCCCAAAGATTGAAAGAAGATATGATTTCAGGTTTAGACTATCATTATAATGTATTTAAAGAGATACCTAATTATATTGAAGATGCCCATAAATTAGGTTTAAAAGTAAATGTATGGACAGTAAACGACTCCTTGTTAATGAAACAGTTAGTTGTTGCAGGAGTAGACTTTATTACGACTGATAATCCTTTACTTCTGAGAGAAATAATGGGTAGTAAATAATCTGAAACGAACACAAATTTCTAATAATACTTGATAAACAAGCAAAAAAAAATGGAAGAAAAAAAAATCACAACAAGCACTGAACCCAAAACTGATAAAATAGGTTTTGCACAACTTGCAGCTTATGGTGCAGGCGGAATTATTCCCATCGCATTGTTTAATGTTGCAGGAATTCTGGTAGGTTTAATGGGAAACATCAGTTTAGGATTGAGTGCCTTTTGGCTCGGAGCAATTTTGATTATTCCCCGATTGTGGGACTCTTTTTCTGATCCTATCATTGGTCATTGGTCCGATAATACCCGTTCACGTTGGGGCAGAAGAAGACCTTTTCTGTTGATAGGAGGAATTCTATCAGCCGTATTCTTTGTTGTAATTTGGTTTATTCCCAAGGGTGAAACCGTTCAGCAATGGTTTCCAACAGATGGCGGTTATGAAGCATTCCAATTGGTTTATATTTTAATTACCTTATTGCTGTTTTTTACGGCAGTAAATTTATTTGAAATTCCTCACGGTGCACTCGGTATGGAAATGACTACCGATTACCACGAACGAACACGCCTTTTCAGTGCAAAAAGTTTTGTAGGAAATCTTTTTGCTATGAGTACGCCATGGCTTTTTTGGTTGGCGAATCTGACTATTTTCAAAGGAGTTGGAGGAACCGAAATGGACGGTATGCGCTATGTTTCATTGATGATTGCGGCGGTGCTCATTCCGTTATCTTTTTGGTGGTTCTTTAAGTTGAGAGAACCTAAATTTCAATACATAGCCAAAAAACAAGAAAAATCGAATTTTTGGAAAAACATGAAAATGGTCATCACAAATAAAAATTTTGTGATTCTTACCATAAGTGTTTTTACCTTAGCTATGGGATTTAATTTTGTATCTCTGTTAGGTTCATACATTCCCATTTTTTATGTTTTTGGAGGCGACAAGGTACAAGGTGCCTATATTTTAGGATTAAACGGGACTCTTTGGGCTATAGTAGGTGTCTTGTCAGTATTTCCGTTAAATATTATTAGTACAAAATTTGGAAAGCGCAAAACATTGATGCTGGCTATGATTATGATGATTTTAGCTCAACTCTCCAAAATTGTTTGTTACAATCCCGAACATCCCTATTTGGTATTTATTCCTACCGCTTTACTCTCTGCAGGTATGTTGTTTTTTTTCACGTTAGGCTCCTCCATGGTTGGCGATATTTGCGATGAAGAAGAATTGAAAACAGGCAAACGTACCGAAGGAAGTTTTTATGCCATTTTTTGGTGGTTTATCAAGTTAGGTACTGCATTGGCAAGTTTTGTAGCTGGTGCTCTGATTGTTTTCACCATGTTCGACGAATCACAAGTAACTAAAGTGGATAAATATCAGGGTACTATTGAGGAAATTACTACTTGGACAACAAAATGGAATCAATCAATTAATGATAATACATTAAATTCGGAAGCATTTAGAACCCTGAAAACCGATGCGCTTACAGAAGCCAACGTTTATAAAGAATTATTGAAGAAAGAACAAAGTAAAAAGTTTGAAAATTCATTTGAATATGTTCCTGAATATACTTCTCAACGCATTAATTTAATAAACGAGAATTTAATTTCAACACAACATGTTATTGATAAGCTATCTGATAATAGATTAACTGTTGATAAAGTACTGAATAACAAACAATTTGTTCCTGTAGAGTTAATACAAACAAAATTAGATAAATTATCAACAACTGTTTTAGAATTGATGACTTATCTTAAAAACAAATCGTTGGATGACAAGACTAAGAATAAAGAGCATTATTTAGAGTTAAATCGTAAGATGGAAATTGTTCAAAAAACACTTCAAAGAACCAAAGACAATGTAAATTTAGCAGATTTAAAATCTAATGTGAAGGCGATGGAGAAAGAAATTGTTGCTTTAAAAAAACAAACTCCTTACACCTTGTTGATGATGCGTGTGGTAGAAATTGGACTTCCAATACTTTTAAGTTTAATAGCCATATTCTTAATTTTGAAATATACACTTACCGAAAAGCGATCGATGGAAATTAAGGAATTACTCAAAGCAAGAAATGAATAGGTTGCTCCCCCAACCCCCTGAAGGGAGAGTTTTGGAGAGCTTCATTGAAAATATGGTAAAAAAATAAGTTTTATTTAAAATCTCCCCTTTAGGGGGTTGGGGGTCATTATGTTTGAAATTAAAGATGAAAATTTTGTATTAGATGGTAAAAAAGTTTTTTTGAATTCGGGTGAAATTCATTATTTCAGAATAAAAAAAGAACTATGGGATGAGCATTTAACATTAGCAAAGGAAGCAGGATTAACAACGGTAAGCACCTATGTGCCATGGGCTTGGCACGAACAGGAAGAAGGTCTTTTTGATTTTGACGGTCATACCTGTGCGGAGCGCGATTTGCTCGGTTGGATTAGAAAATGTAAAGAACACGATTTGTTCTGTATTCTGAAACCGGGTCCGTTTATTTTAGCTGAATATCGTGGAGCAGGATTACCAGATTGGTTTTTAGATAAATATGTGCCAGATGTAAAAATGCACAACAGCAAAGGTGAACCCGTGAGTTGCGATGGGGTAAGTTTGTTTCATCCTGCTTATTTGGAAAAAGTACAATGCTGGTACAATCAAATAATGCCATTAATAGCTTCAAATGAATACGGAAAGGGCGGACCGATAATTTTGATGCAGATATGTAACGAAATTGGCGTTTTCTCGTGGTTAGCGCATCAAGCCGATTACAATGAAGAAACTCGCAAAAGATTTATTGCGTATTTAAAAGAAAAGAATAGTGATTTAAACCATTGGAATAAAGGTTGGGAAACAAATTACCAAACATTTGAAGATATACAGCTTCCTCCTGATGGCAAGGAACCATATAAATCAGTTGCCGATAGAGGTAGAGATTATGAATGGACAATGTTTTGGAGGCGATATTATGCCGATTATTTGAATATGCTGACAAAAATGGCGCGCGATTTAGGAGTTTCGTTGCCGTTTTATCATAATCTACCCGGATGGATTTACGGTAATGGATACGAATTCCCTGTTAATATTACCATGTACGAAGATTTGTTTGGAGATCGTAGCGACATTATTTTTGGCGTAGATCACATTCCTGAATTTATGTCGTACCGCAACCTGCACGACGACCGTATTATCAACGATATAACCTACGCCATGCAAGGAAATAAACCACTCTTTGCAGCTGAATTTCAGTACGGTTCGCGCGAATACCATGTAGTTACAAACCCTGTGGAAATGGAACTTTTCTACAAAGCAAGTGTGGCAAATGGACTTACAGGATGGAATTATTATATGTTTTCGCAGGGAAGAAATCCCGAACGTAAAGGCTACAGCGGTTCAACTTTTTATTGGTTTAACCCGTTGACTCCCGAAGCTGAAAAAACATCGGCTTTTCCGTTGGTGCAGCGTATGGGAAACATTATCAAAACGTCTGAAAAAATTATTGTCGAAGCAAAACGCAAAGCAGAAGTAGCTGTGCTGTTTTATCCGCCTTATTACGCTACCGAACTCGAAAGACCTGTGGATGCCGCAAGTGAACTTATTTTCAATTTTTCAGCCATCCGCAGAGGAGCTTATTTTGATGGACTCTTGAAAGCATTGCAGGTATTGAATGTAGATTACGATATGCTGGATTTGAATAAATCTGCTTCTGGTTGGTCGAAATACAAACAAATTTGGGTTTTCAGTACCGATGAAATGAATGCACCGGAACAACAGAAAATTGTTGATTATATTAAAATCGGTGGAAATATTGTTCTTTTTCCCAATATGCCTGTTCGTGAAATGAATGGAACGGATTGCACCATTATTCGTGATGCTGTGGGAGTGAAACCAGTTGGAACAGATGCGTTTGATTCTGCATTGATTGATGTACTTGGTATAAAAGACATTAAATGTGCCAATCCGCAGATGGTTTATAATGGGGAAGATTTGAAAGACGCTCAAATAATCGCTCAAAATATCAGAGGGAAAATTGTCGGCTTCAATAAAAAAATCGGAAAAGGACAGTTTGCACACATTGGAACCTGGTGGGGATTTGATACTGAAACACACAAAGATGTGTATCAAAAACTGCTCAACCTTTCGGATGCTAACTTATACAACGCTGAATCGGATAATTATTTTGTAAATGTACGTGAACGCTTTACACCTACAGGAGAAGCCATGTTATTTGTAGGCAATTATTATAACGAAGAGCAGACCGCATCAATCACTTACACGCATCCTATAACGGGTGAAATAGTTAAAATGCCTATCAGTGCCGAAAAGTTAGAAATGCCAAATCTGTATGCCATTTTATCACCAATTGGATTAATAATAAGCGAAAACATACACCTATTACATACAACATCTGATGTATTGAAAATCGAAAAATCAGGAAATGAGTGGTCAATTCAACTTTTTGGACATCGTGATTTGTTGGGCGAATTTGTGTTGGAAGGAAATGGTATTCACGATATTAGTTCGGTGTATAGCAATGAAATTTCAACTGAATTCAACATTGTAGAAACCAAATTGATTGTAACTTATCAGCACTTACATAAAAAAGGTTTTACGTTGAAAATAAGATGAATTGCCCCCCAGCCCCCTGAAGATAAACCCCTAACCCCTGAAGGGGAACTATATGAGTATTGATAATTGCAACAAGATATTATAAGACAAAATGAACAAAGATAAAAACATACAAGACGATACTAACTTTAGTTCCCCTTTAGGGGCTATGGGTCAAGACGAAAGTAACTTACTCCCCTCTCCTCAAGGAGAGGGGTTAGGGGTGAGGTCGGATTTAGTGGGGCTTCAACTATCAAACACCAACGGATTAACATTCAGTTTCTCAGCAAACGGAAATGTTCAACATATCGACACAGATAAAATCAGAATCAATTTAAAATCGGGCAATCTTTTTGCACAACCCGGAACGCAACTTTATTTACGCAAACGGAGCGAAAATTTAATTGAGTTTACTCCTTTATTGGGAAAAGGGAATGAAATAGCCGTTTCGGAGAATCAATTCTTATCAAAAGGAGTGTGGGAAGGATTAGAATATGTTTGTTCACTTCAACTTTCTGAAAAAAGTAGTTCTTGGCAGTGGAAAATTGAGGTTACAAATAAGTCTGCTGAAAAGGTGGAGTTGGATGTGGTTTTGATGCAGGAAGTAGGTTTGAAAAACCTAAGTAACGGCTTAGTAAATGAATATTATGTGGCGCAATATCTGGAACGGATACTTTTAGATGATCAAAAGCACGGAAAAGTTGCGATTTGCCGTCAAAATACTAAAGAAGCTACAGGTTTTCCTTGGCTAATGATGGCAAGTGCCGGAAAAGCTGTTTCAGGGTTGACTGACGGAATGCAGTTTTATGGAAACTCCTACCGCTCAACTGGAATTCCTGAAGGATTGTTACAATCTCAACTTGCAGGAAATATGGCAGGTGAATCACCCATCATTGCTTTGCAGGAAAAACCTTTCGAATTACAAGTCAATGAATCTAAGTTAATTACATTTGTTTTAACTTGCATATCAAACCATCCGGAAGCATCATCTAAAAAAGACTTATTAAAGTTAGATGAATTAATTTGTGAATTTTCAGAAACAAATAGTACAACTCAAATAAACTGGACAAAACCCAAACAGAATTTATTTGAAACTGCACCGTTTTTCCCTTCTTCCGATTTGACGGATGCTGAAATTAAACATTATTTTGGCGGAAACATCAGATTGAAAGAACAAAAAGAGAATCAAATCTTATCTTTCTTTTCTGCTGACAATAAACATGTGATTTTAAAGGCAAAAGAAATGTTGGTTGATAGACCTCATGCACACATCATGCAGGCTAATTTAACTGATGTGCCAACCGAGGAAACATTGTCCACTACCTGTTTTGCAACGGGAGTTTTTAATTCACATATTTCGCAGGGAAATACCAATTTCAATGTGTTTTTATCCATCAATACCAGTCAGTTTAATGCCAATTTAAATTCAGGGCAACGAATTTTTGTTGAAATCGGAGATGAAATTTACTTGCTTGGCATTCCTTCCGCTTTCGAAATGGGGTTGAATTCATGTCGTTGGATATACAAATGGGAAGAATCTGTGTTGGAAGTGAAAACCGAAACATTCCTTAAATCGCCAGTTGTGCAACTGACTTTCAATGTATTAAAGTTGAATAAAGTTCGGTTGATTCTCACACACGATTGGGACAAAGTGAATACATGGAATTTGTCTCAAATCGGAAATGGAGAATTTGTTGCAAAACCCACTTCGAATTCGATGATTTCTGAAAAATTCCCACAGGCAGATTTCAGAATGGTGGTTGAGAATCCGGAAGAATTGAAAAATTCTATTCAGCATACATTTTCGTATGGATTAGACGATTTATTTGTGTTGGAAACAATCCCAACTTCACATTTCAGCATGTGTTTTGTTGGTGAAGTAAAAGAGAAGTTTAATATTGAAGATATTAAAAACGAAGATGTAAAACATTCAGGAACAGAATTTTGGAATGATTTAAGCAATCAATTGACATTAAACTCTACCGATAAAAATATTTCAGCCATTAATGAAATTCTTCCGTGGTACGGAATGAATGCCATCACGCATTACCTTACACCTTATGGTTTGGAACAATTTAGTGGTGCTGCTTGGGGAACGCGTGATGTTTCACAGGGACCGATTGAATTTTTACTTTCTCTCGAAAAATTTGAGGCTGCTCACGATGTTTTAATGACCATTTTTGCCAACCAAAATCAGGTTGGAGATTGGGCTCAATGGTGGATGTTCGATAGTTACAGCCACATTCGTGCAGGCGATTGCCACGGCGATGTGTATTATTGGGTAATAATTTCATTAGCAAGTTATGTAAAAGTAACAGGCGATGTGAACGTGTTGAATGAAAAAGTGCCTTATTTTGGTGGTAGCGAACTATACACTGTAAACGAACATGTGGAACGATTAATCAAGATGATTGAAGATTCGTACATTGGCGAAACTGCATTGGTTCCGTTTGGCGGCGGCGATTGGAACGATTCACTGCAACCTAAAAATGAAGAATTAGCTAAGCGATTAATTTCGAGCTGGACAGTGGAAATGAATTATCAGGCATTCAGCGATTATGTAGAAGTGTACGAAAAAGCAGGAAATATACAACGTGCCAATGAATTGACTGAAGTGGTCAAAAAAATCAAAGCCGATTTCAATCAATATTTGGTGAAAGACAATGTGGTGGCAGGTTATGGATATGTGGAGGATGATGGAAACATAAGCGTTTTACTTCATCCAACTGATTTACGTACTGGTATTAAATATAGCCTGCTACCTATGGATCGAGGAATTTTAAGCGGAATCTTCACCAAAGAACAAGCTGAATTTCATCAAATTATAATTGACAAACACTTAAAAGGACCCGATGGAGCACGTTTAATGGACAAACCTTTGAAATACAAAGGCGGGATTCAGGAAATTTTCCAACGTGCCGAAAGCAGTACTTTCTTTGGACGTGAAATTGGTTTAATGTATATTCACGAACACATCCGTTATGTTGAATCGCAAGCTGTGTTGGGAAAAGCTGATGAGTTTGTAAAAGCACTTCGTCAAGCAATTCCGGTAAATTACAAAGAAATAGTTCCGAATAGCAATTTACGTCAGGCAAACTGTTATTATTCCAGCAGTGATGTAACATTCAAAACAAGATACGAAGCAGATGAAAAATATGGTGATGTTATTTCAGGAAAAATGCGTGTTGATGGCGGTTGGCGGGTTTACTCAAGCGGACCGGGAATTTATGTGAGCTTAATTATCAAAAAATTGATTGGTTTCCGTGCTTTCAATGAATATATAGTCATCGACCCTGTTTTAACAAACGAAATGGATAATCTAAAAGCATCATTCCGATTTAAAGGGTTTAATTTAAATTTGAATTTTATGGTAAAATCAGGAAATTATGCTCCTAAAAGTATTACTTTAAATAGAACAAATATTCCTTATGACACCGAAGAAAACCCATACAGAAAAGGTGGAGCAATTATTCCTATGAAATTGTTTTTAGGTTTATTGAAAATAGGTGAAAATGAGATTAATGTGATGATTTGATTCTTTTCAAAAAATGAATTTATAAACTTAAGTCTGCTCCGAAAAGCCAGTATTTGCTCTCGGAATACACAGAATTGACAGATTATCACTAAATATTTTAAGTGAAAATTTTCAGTTATTTGATAATTAAATTAATGAGTATCGGGTGTTGTACCTAAAGAAAAAAGTTTACATTTGTCTTTCATA
>JACDZJ010000322.1_pt1 | contig 15707 bp, 16 predicted proteins | sample 7365721 | NCBI WGS metagenome assembly JACDZJ01 (sample SAMN15143480, study PRJNA637477) | pond metagenome | biome: freshwater wetland ecosystem [ENVO:00000243]; feature: pond [ENVO:00000033]; material: pond water [ENVO:00002228]; isolation source: pond water containing pink berries ... | reverse complement strand
TCTCGTCAAATTTTATATATAAACGTAGTCTGAGTTTAACAGCAGACCCTAATTAGAATATTAAATATATTGAAGTTAATTTATTTATATTGAATTTGCGTGTGAGTTAAATTGTACTAAAATCAAATAGAAATGAACTTAATTGTTTTTTATGGGTTACTTAAATAATATTTCAAAATTTTGTAGTTAAAAAAAAATGATTACTTTTGCAAACCAAAACAAAACGACTATGAGGAAAGTATTATATCTAATAATCACAGTGTTAGTAACCCTTGATGGATATGGACAAATTGCAAATACCTATTTTAATAGAGGTATTTCAAAGTATTATGTTCAAGACTATAAAGGAGCAATTGCAGACTATACAAAAGCAATTGAACTTAGCCCAAAAGATGCAAAAGCTTATGTTTGTAGAGGTATTGCAAAGTATTATTTACAAGATTATAAAGGAGCAATATCCGATTATAATTCAGCAATTGAGATAAATCCAAAGTATTCTGATGCTTACTTTAATAAAGCAGATGCTGAATATAATCTTCAAGAGTATTCACAAGCAATTGCTAATTATACTAAAGCATTGGAATTAAATCCAAAGGATGCAATGGCCTATGTAAGTAGAGGATTTACAAAGCAGTATCTTAAAGATTATTCAGGTGCAATTGAAGATTTTACTAAAGCTATAGAAATTGACAAAGAACTTGCTGATGCCTATGTCAGTAGGGGTATAGCAAAAAGTTACTTAGAAGATTATAAAGGTGCAATAGTTGATTATTCAAGAGCCATTGAGATTAAACCACTTTCGGATGCTTTTCTTAACAGAGGAAATGCAAAAGATGCACTTCAAGACTATAGAGGTGCCATTGTTGACTATAACAAAGCTATAGACATAAACTCAAAGAATGCTAAGGCATACCTTAGCAGAGGATTGACAAAAATCAACCAAAAAGATACTAAAGGTGCAATTTCGGACTTTTCTAAGGTAATTGACCTCAATCCTAAGTTTGCAGAGGCATATTATTATAGAGGGATATCAAAGATTGAATTGGGACAAAAAGACAATGGGTGTTTAGATTTGAGTAGAGCTGTCGAATTAGGAAATCTAAAAGCAAGTGTAGCAATTAAAAAATCATGTCAGTAAGATATTAATTGAATTTCTATTTGAGAAGATTATTCTAATTAAAATTGAAGTTTGACCTCCATTTGTTATCTCAAGTGGAGGTCATATAGTTTTATAAAGAATAGCTAATTGTTAGTTAAAAATAGTTTAACAGCAAAAGATGATGAACTTGCGACATTAAATGAACCTGATTTAAATTGCTCATTTCAACAAAAAATTGTACTTTTGCTTTTCAATAAAAAGTTTGTGATTATGAAACGCACTGACCAACAATTCGATCAAATAGCAACTATTTGTCATGATATTTTTACTAAAAAAATGATAGATTATGGTTCATCTTGGCGTATTTTGCGAACTCAATCAGTAACAGACCAGATATTTATAAAAGCCAATCGTATTCGTAGCATCGAAATAAAAGGTGTGACGAAAGTAGATGAAGGTATCCGATCAGAATTAATTGCCATTGTAAATTATAGTATTATCGGACTGATACAATTAGAATTGGGATTTTCTGTGACCGATGATATTACCTACGAACAAGGCTTGGGACTTTATAATAAATACATTCAACTAGCCAAGGAGTTGATGATGAACAAAAATCACGATTATAATGAAGCCTGGCGTACAATGCGAATGGAATCATATACAGATATGATTTTGCAGAAAATTTATAGGACCAAGCAAATCGAAGATAATCATGGTGTTACATTAGCTTCGGAAGGAATTGATGCTAATTATTTCGACATGATTAATTATGCTGTTTTTGGATTAATAAAAATGGAAGAGAAGACTAATTTTAAAAATTAACTCACTAATAAAGTGATTTAGTTTTTATACTTAAAAGAAAAAAAAGCCAAACATAATAATGAACCATCGAGATATAAATAAGAAAAATTTTACATCCCAAAAATTAGGAAATATATTGTTACAAATTTGTCGCCTGATTTTTGGGGTCGTTTTTATTTTTTCAGGTTTTGTTAAAGCCATCGATCCCCTTGGATTAACTTATAAAATTGAAGATTATTTTCATGCATTTGGAGGTGTTTTTAATTCATTCGCAATCATTGCTTTTCCCATTGCTATTGCTTTATCAACATTTGAAATGCTGATTGGACTTAGTTTTCTTTTCAAGGTTCATCTAAAACAAACGTCTTTTCTAGCTTTGTTTTTTATGTTGGTAATGACACCACTCACTTTGTATATTGCCCTAAAAAATCCGATTTCGGATTGTGGTTGTTTTGGTGATGCTTTACTGATAAGTAATTGGGCAACATTTTATAAAAATATGATATTAATCATTTTAGCAATATTTGTATTTGTTTTTAAAAATAAAATCCGTCCATTTCTCTTACCAAAAATTCAATCGGTAGCAATTATTTTATTTATAACTGTTGGTTTTGGATTGTCTATTTATTGTTATCAACATTTACCGCTGATTGATTTCCTTCCCTACAAAGTTGGAGTAAATATTCCAAATGCAATGCTGATTCCTGAGAATGCTCCTTCGGATAAATACGAAACCACTTTTATATATCAGAAAAATGGTCTTCAAAAGGAGTTTACGCTGGAGAATTATCCTAAAGGTGATACAAATTGGGTGTTTGTTGATCAGAAAACGGTGCTAATATCGAAAGGTTATAAAGCTCCTATTCACGATTTTTCCATTGTCAATTCGCAATTTGATGACATTACAGAAAATGTATTTTATAAAGCAGGCAATACATATTTATTGATAATGTACGATTTGACAAAATCATCGGTTGAAGGTGCTCAAAAAGCTGAACAAATTTATCAAATGGCTTTAAAATCCGGAACTGATTTTTATGCTTTAACAGGTTCTTCGGATGAAGAAGTACAGAACTTTATTCAAAAGACAGGAGTTAGATTTCCGTTTTGCAAAACTGATCCGATAACTTTAAAAACAATTATTCGTGCTAATCCAGGTTTGATGTTAATTAAAAAGGGAACGATTATTGGAAAGTGGAACTGGAGAGACTTTTAAAATAAATTAATAAATCTCCAAAATTAATCATAATGCATTGATAATAATATAATTAGAATACTAAATAATAAAAGATAAAAAAGATGAGAAAAAACATTGTTGCAGGAAACTGGAAAATGAACAAAACCCTACAAGAAGGGCTTGCATTGGCAACAGAATTGAATAAAGTATTGGCTGGTGCAGAATTGAAATGTGATGTAGTAATCGGGACTCCGTTTATTCACTTGGCAGGTGTAGTTGCTTCTATCGATACAACCAAAATTGGTGTAGCTGCACAAAACTGTGCTAACCACGAATCGGGTGCTTATACCGGCGAAATTAGTGCTTCAATGGTTAAATCAACAGGTGCAAACTATGTGATTTTAGGACACTCAGAACGTCGTGCATATTACGGTGAAACAACCGAATTGTTGAAAACAAAAACCGAATTAGCTTTGAAAAATGGTTTAACAACAATTTTTTGTTTTGGAGAAATGTTGGAAGAACGTGAATCCGGCGTTTATTTCAATGTTGTAAAATCACAAATCGTAGATTCTTTGTTTGAACTTTCGGCTGAAGATTTTGGGAAAATTGTATTGGCTTACGAACCGGTTTGGGCTATTGGAACAGGAAAAACTGCATCGGCAGCACAAGCACAAGAAATTCATGCATTTATCCGCGCAACTGTAGCCGCTAAATATGGTGAAACAGTAGCACAAAATACTTCAATACTTTATGGTGGAAGTTGTAATGCTGCAAATGCTAAAGAATTGTTTGCAAATACAGATGTAGATGGTGGTTTGATTGGCGGTGCTGCATTGAAAGTGGCAGATTTCAAAGCGATTATTGATTCATTTTAAAGTAATTAAACTCATAAAGTATTTAAAAGTAAAATTTGAGTTGCTAAAAAATTGCTTAAAAAATCCTGTAATTCACATTACAGGAATTTTTTGTAACTTTGTATCAAAATTTTACAAAGCAAAGTACATTTTTAATTTTAAAACAAAAGAATCGTTCAGTTATGCTGGTCAAAATTTACGATAACAATCCAAATCCTGTCGAGATTCGTCGAGTGGCAGAAATTGTACGTAAAGGCGGAATCATTATTTTCCCCACCGATGGAGTGTATGCTTTTGGTTGCGATATTTTTAATGGAGCAGGAGTGGAATTTATTTCAAAGTTAAAAAGTAAGGACTTACGAAAGTCAAATCTATCCTTTATTTGCCGTGATATGAGTCAGATAAGCGAATATGCCAAATTGGATGATGTTGCTTTTCGTTTGATGAAGAAAAATTTACCTGGACCATTTACTTTTATCCTGAATGGTAGCAGCAAACTTCCAAAGCTTTTTAAAAATAAAATGACTGTCGGAATTCGTATGCCAAATAATGTTATTGCATTAGAAATTGTTCGCGAATTGGGCAATCCAATGATGACAAGTTCCATCTTTACCGATGAATTTACCACTGAATATATTACTGATCCTGAATTGATTGAAGAAAAATATGGAAATCAGGTTGATGTAATTGTCGATGGTGGTTTTGGTGGCTTGGAGCATTCAACCATTGTGGATTGTACCAATGATGAACCGGAAGTAACCCGCGAAGGTGCGGGTGAATTGGTGTATTAAGATTAACTCTGACTTAATTTTAAATATGTTTTTTCGAAAGATAATTCGCTCTGAATTGTTGAAAAACGACAATACTTTCAAACTCATCTATTGTTTTTATCCAATCTTTTAAAACTCCGGTTTTTTCAAAATTCTCCTTTTCAAAAAGGTGTATGCTTGCCAGGTTATTAACAGCAATCTGAACATACAATTGGTTGATTTTCAGGAAATCAAAAATATATTGTTCAACTAATTGAAGGCTTGCTTTTGCATATCCTTTTCCCTGAAATACATCTTCCACAAAAAGACCAAGTGCAATACGGCTGTTATGAATATCAAAATCGAATAAATCAACCGTACCTACAGTTTTTCCGGAGTTTTTACAATCCATCATTAGTCGAAGTTGTTTACTATCGTATATGTTCTTTTCCGATTCACTAATATATTGCCTGAGTAAAAACTTAGAATACGGGTTGCGTGTATTACCAGCAATCCATAATTGTGCATTATTTTCCCAAAGGTATAATCGATCCAAATCTTCCGGTTCAACAGCACGAAGTTGTATTTTTTCGTTTTCTAGTAACACCTTAATTAATTGAAAATTAGTTATTAATTGTTTTTTTAAGCTTTTTATATGCCTAAAATTGATTTGAAAAATCCTTTTTTTGGAATCGTATATTCTGCTTGTATTACGGATGAAATTGGTTCTAAGTGATTACCGGAAGTTATTAATCGGTAAATAAGTCCCCAATCGGGGATGCCACCCAAATTACGATCATCGATAAATAAATCGACTTTTAATTTGCGAGGTTGGTGGTCATCGGGTGTTTCTTCGGGGTAATTATTATTTATGGCGTAAAACTCTAATCCTTTGTTTTTACAAAATTTTATAGCCTCTTCTAATTCAACTCCTTCACGAACCGTCCATAAAATTAATTGATTTTCGGGGTTTTCTTGAAGCCGTTTCAGGGCATCAATGGCAAAAGGTAATTCTTTTCCAATTTTTGGATATTCGTGGGTGACAATGGTTCCGTCAAAATCTACTGCAATAATCATAATAAACTTATATTTCTAATTTTGAAACAGTTAGGAGATGTATTTTTACTCATTATCATCTAGTTTCAAATCATTTATCATTTTTCCTGCTGATGGTTTACAAAAAAACAAGGCAATACCCGTTATTCCAAAACAATAAATTAACGATATGTCGGTACGTAAAATATAAAACACAACAATGCTACTTACTAAACCAATTCCAATTAACATCAACCGAATTATTGCACCTTTTTGGTATGATTTAAATTTTAAAGTTTGGTCCTCAATAAGCCTCCATTTCTTTGTCATTTGGTAAAAACCACCGAGCGATACCGGAATTGAAATCAAAATATAGAGTATAATCAAACTCTTTAATGCTATTCTTAGCGGACTTAACATATCAATGTAATTATTATTATTCATTGTTAATAAATAACCTACAACTACTGTTAAAATGGTTGCTGTGTAAATATAATAATAAATTTGACCAATTTTTTTTACTGTTTTTTCCATGCTTTTTATCTTATCTATAAATCAAAAATTGTTAATTAGTTTTCAATTACCATGACTGAATATGTAGTTATTTAAAAGAATTTGAAAATTCCACTCTATTTAAAATTGACCTTCCTAATGTCACTTCATCAGCATATTGTAATTCGTCGCCAATAGCAATTCCTCGTGCAATAGTTGTGATTTTAATATTTAATGGAGCCAGTTTCCTGAAAATATAAAAGTTGGTTGTGTCACCTTCCATGGTGGTACTTAATGCCAGTATCACTTCTTTTACATTTTTTGATTCAACCCTTTGAATCAAACTTTCAATTTCCAGATCGGCCGGACCAATTCCATCCATGGGCGAAATAATGCCACCCAATACGTGGTATAAACCACGAAATTGTTGTGTATTTTCAATAGACATTACGTCTTTAATATTTTCTACCACGCAAACGGTTTCAAAATCTCGAGAAGGATTGCTACAAATTTTGCAGACAGTCGTATCCGAAATGTTATGGCAAACCTGACAATACTGAATTTCTTTTCGTAATTGGATAAATGAATTACCAAACATTTCAACTTCAAATTCTGATTGTTTTAGAAGATGTAAAACAAGTCTGAGAGAAGTTTTTCGGCCAATCCCAGGCAGTTTAGCAAACTCGTTGACAGCGTTTTCGAGTATTGAGGATGAAAATTGTTGGGTGCTCATGTTGGTTTATTCTAAAGAAGTGCAAAAATACAAAAAAAATTCATTCAAAACTATTTTCTCCGAGAGCATCTTGTTTCGGGCATTTTTCTCTATTTTTGTTCAATTTATTTACTTTAAAGATAGGATTGTTTTTGGTTGATTCAAATAAAACATTATTGACTTTCAGACTATTCTAACAATAATCTTTTGTATGTCAGGACTTTCAATTTTACTAATCATAGTCGTTTATTTTTCCATTCTACTGTTAATTTCCTATTTTGTCGGGAGAAAAAGTACTGATAACGATGCGTTTTTCTTGGGAAATAAAAAATCACCTTGGTGGGTGGTGGCTGTTGGTATGGTGGGTTCGTCCATTTCGGGCGTAAGTTTTGTGTCTGTGCCGGGAATGGTGCGGGGGTTCGATTTTAGTTATATACAAACCGTTTTTGGTTTCTTTTTTGGGTATTTAATTATTGCCAATGTCTTACTTCCACTTTATTATCGACTGAATCTGACCACGATTTATACTTATTTGGAAGAAAGATTCGGCAAGTATACTTACAAAACAGGTGCTTCGTTTTTTTTACTTTCGCGCACTATTGGTTCAGGAGTAAGATTGTTTTTGGTTACACTCATTCTACAAACTATTATTTTCGATGCCTGGCATATTCCGTTTTTTGTAACAGCTTCGGGTACTCTTTTTCTGATTTGGTTATACACGCATCGCAGTGGTATTAAGACTATTGTGTGGACAGATTCACTTCAAACTCTATGTTTGGTTTCGGCGTTGGTGCTGCTGGTTTTTCAGGTTTCGAAGCAATTGGATATGAATCTGAGTGAATTTACCACTTCATTGATAAATAGCGGTCATTCCCGAATTTTTGTGTTTGATGACTGGCATTCGAAACAAAACTTTTTTAAGCAATTTTTTAGTGGAATTTTTATTGCCATAGTAATGACAGGGCTGGACCAGGATATGATACAGAAAAATTTAACGTGCAAAAACCTACGCGATGCCAAGAAAAATATGTATTGGTACGGTATTTCCTTTGTACCCCTTAATTTTTTGTTTTTGATATTGGGTGCTATGTTGCTTATGTTGTCGACAAAACTAAATATTGCCCTACCAGCTTCGTCCGATGAGATTTTACCACTTTTTGCAACTCAATATTTAGGTCCTTTAGTAACATTTCTTTTTGTAATTGGGATAATTGCTGCTGCATTTGCCAGTTCCGATTCGGCATTGGCTTCGCTTACCACTTCATTTGCTGTGGATATATTGGGTGTACAACACATGGAAGCCAAAGTGGCAGAAAGGAAACGTCGGAATACTCACATTGGCATGTCGGTCTTGTTTGTCGTAATAATGCTGGTATTCAAGTTATTGAATAATAAAAGTATAATCGATGCTATTTATACTATTGCATCTTATACCTATGGACCATTGCTGGGAATGTTTGTATTTGGACTTTTTACTAAAAGAATAGTAAAAGATAAGGCTGTACCTTTCGTTGCAATAGCTTCGCCTTTGTTGTGTTTTGGATTGAATATATTTACGACCAAGGCGTTCAATTATGCTTTGGGTTATGAGTTATTGATGATAAACGGGTTAATTACCTTTGTTGGGATGTGGTTAATTAGCACGAGAAAAAATTTAAATTTAATATAAAGCAATAGAAAATGGAAATTAAATCGGCAGAATTTATCATTAGCAATACTGATTATCAGAAATGTCCTGATAGTAAATTGCCTGAATATGCTTTTATCGGACGGTCGAATGTAGGAAAATCGTCTTTAATCAATATGCTATGCAATCGTAAGGATTTGGCAATGACATCTTCAAAGCCTGGTAAAACATTATTAATCAATCATTTTTTGATTAATGGGAATTGGCATTTGGTTGATTTGCCAGGTTATGGTTATGCTACAACCGGTAAAAAGATGCGCATACAATTACAATCGATTATTGAAAATTATATTCTCAATCGTGCGCATTTGACTTGTTTGTTTGTGTTGATTGATTGTAGGCATACACCACAAAAAATTGACTTGGAATTTATGGAATGGTTGGGCGAAAATGGTGTTCCTTTTTCAATTGTATTTACCAAACTCGACAAACTTTCGCATGTAAAAGGAATTGAAAGTATTCGCGCGTACAAAGAAAAACTAGCGGAACAATGGGAAGAATTGCCATCAATTTTCCTCACCTCTGCCGAAAAAAGCATTGGACGAGTTGAATTACTTGGTTATATAGAAGAAATTAATCAAGGTTTGAAAGGTTAATTGGTTTTGTTTTTCTCGGTTATTGCTCGTAGAAGTGTGAATTTCGATTTGATTTTATGAAACAATTTCAGCAAACGTTTGCAATTTAAATTTAGCATTTTGTGAGTGAAATAGTTATTTAATTCATCAAAAATTAATAAAATTGTGAGGTTTTTTAAATCCAGAAAATAATTAACAAGTTAAATAATTTTATACCATGCTAAAAATTCAAATGAAAATGAACAATGCTTTTTTAGCATTGTTGGGATTGCCAGCCACTGCTGTTGGTTTTGCTTTATCTACTCAAATTGCTGCACTGAGTTGGATTTTGTCCAATAAATATGGTTTAGACATACACGATGTAACATTTGTATGGTTAGCGGGTCCCATTGCCGGAATTTTTGGTCAGGTGATAGTTGGGATGTTGAGCGACAATGTTTGGTTTATGGGTGGTCGTCGTCGTCCATTTATCATGATTGGCGGTATGGTAAGTACCGTTGCTTTTTTGGCACTTCCACATATTCATGGTATTTCCAAAATAACAGGCATAACTGATATTATCATTATTGCTTCGGTGATTGCGCTTTTTTTGGATTTATCCATAAATGTAACTTTTAATCCTGCACGTTCAATTATTGCCGATTTAACTCCCGAAGGAAAAATCCGGACTTCCGGTTTTGTTTGGATGCAAATAATATCGGGCTTTTTCGGAGTATTTGCATATTTTCTATCCATGGTTTTTGGTAATGAGACCTTGTTGTATATTGCTGCTGTAATTGTTTTTATCACAGCAGTTTTCCCCATTTTATTTATACAGGAAAAAAAGGACCAAACTGAAACACAGCAGGCTGATAAGGAAAAATTTGGCATTTGGCAAATTATCAAGGAAATTTATCCGTTATATGGTTTTCTGTTATTTGGTATTTTTAGTTTGTTGTTCCATTTTTTTACAGAGCAACTTGCTGTCTGGCATAATCCTGTTTTGATTGTTGCAATATCATATTCAGTTTTAATTGGAATCTATAATATTGTAACAGGTATTAAGAATACTTCCAACAAAAACGAGTTTCAGAAAATAATGCTGGCTCATTCCTTTACCTGGGTGGCTTTCCAGAGTATGTTTATCATGTCAGGTTTTTTTATTGAAAATCAGATACTTCCCAATATTAATATTTCAAATGTTGTAGCCAATTGGTTTGCCGAAAAGCTGACCGGAAACTCTCAAACTGCAGCAGCTTCAATTGGTAATATTGTTTCGTTGGGTTTTTTTATTCTAAATTTAATTGGAGCCATTTTCCCCTTGATTTTACAATCTATTGCCAAAAATATCGGTCGTGTTAAAACCTATATTGGTGCATTGTCATTTTCGGCTATCGGTTATTTTTATATTGCATATTTTAGCAAGGTAGAATTGGATTTTTATATTGGCATGTTCCTGGTCGGAATTGGTTGGTCGGCAGTGATTTCTATCGTTTTTGCCATTATGAGCGAAAGAGTAAATCCGGCAAAAATGGGTTTGTTTATGGGTGTTTTTAATCTCGCAGTAGTGCTTCCACAAATGATGAGTAATGGTGTTGCCAATATTATCAAAGAAACAGGGAATCACCAATTATTATATATTTTTTGTGGTGCATTAGTAACCTGTTCTATCATTTTCTGGATGTTTGTAAAAGAACCGGAATCGTCAGGCACAAAACAAAATATTCCATCGGGCGGACATTGAATAATTCACAATCTGGTCATATAAAAAATTACAAATTTAATAGTATCTTTGCGGTAATAATAACCGTAGAGTTTTGTAATTTATATTGAGGACTGCGGAATAGAAATTTTGCAGCTCTCAATGTTTTCAGGTTAAGTTAATATATTGAATGAAAAATATTTCACTAATTTTGGTATTCATAATATGTATTTTTAGTTCGTGCGGGATTAAAACCCAAAAAACTGAAAATACTCAATCTGTCGACTCTCTCAAACTCACCTATGCCAAAGGTTTTGCCATAAAGTTTTTTAAAAATTACAAAGAAGTAATTGTTTATAGTCCTTGGGTAAAAGGGTCAGAATATGCACGATATTATTTGGTTAAAGACATTAATACCGTGACTCCAACAGATGGAACAAAAGTGAAAATTCCTTTGCAAAAAATTGCAAGCACTTCGGTTACACATTTTGAATTTATAAGTCTTTTGGGCAAAATTAATACAATTAGTGGTGTATGTTCTCCTAAACTAATTTACAACCAAGCTATTCGAAATCGTATTTATAAGGGACTTATTTCCGATTTGGGTGATGCTTTCAATATCAATGTTGAAAAAACCTTGCAGCTTAAACCAGAAGCTGTAATGATGAGTGGTTATAATCAGAACGATCCTTATGCTCAAAGGGTTATACAAGCTCAAATTCCGGTGTTATTCAATAACGAATGGATGGAAACTTCACTTCTTGCTCGTGCCGAATGGATTAAGTTTGTTGGAGCACTATATGATAAAGATAAAGCAGCAGACAGTATTTTTTCGTTGATCGAAAAACGCTATAACGATATTAAAAGTAAAGCTACAGGTATAAAAACTAAACCAACCATTATGGTGGGTTCAAACTTTCGTGGAACATGGTACATGTCGGGTGGGAGAAGTTTTATGGGAAAGCTTTTTGCTGATGCCGGTGCAAATTATTATTTTTCTAACGATACTAGTTCCGGTAGTTTACCGTTAAATGTGGAATCAGTTCTTAAAGATTTTTCGCAAACGGATATTTGGCTCAATTGTAGTTTTAATTCTATCAATGATTTAGTTAATGCTGATGCAAAACATGCACTATTTAATCCTGTAAAAACAGGACGGGTTTACAATTTCAATAAAAGAATGTTGCCTTCAACTGCAAATGACTTTTGGGAAAGTTCGGTGGCACGTCCGGATATTTTATTGTCTGATGTAATTGCCATTTTACATCCTGACATTTTGCCGCACTATCAATTGGTCTATGCTCAAAAGCTACTATCATCTTATTAATATCAATTAAGTAAATTAATTAAGTAGTTACAAGTATTTAGTTACGCGTTTCAAGATTGTTTAGCTGGACTTTAATTACATAAAACATATCAATAATTATTTCATATTACTTATATAAATTTATTTTCTACTTTTGTAGTCGTTATTATTAATGAAAACTCCTTTTTAATAAAATATTCAATTTATGAAAACGATTAAAAAAATGTATAATTCCGTTTTTGTGTTTTTATGTTTTTTAATATTTGTGTTTTCATGCAAACCTAAAGATATTCCTGTTTTAACAACCACGGAAGTAAGTAATCTATCATCAAATTCCGCAGTTACGGGTGGGACTATTATCTCCGACGGGGGTGGAAATATAACGGCTAGTGGTATATGTTGGAGTTTAAAAGAAAATCCCACTATTGCTGATTTCAAAACAAATGATGGTAGTGGAAATGGTACATTTACAAGTAATATAACCGGAATTAATTCAACTAAGGTTTATTATGTTAGAGCTTATGCAACTAACAGCGCAGGAACAGGTTATGGTAATACGGTAGTTTCTATAATTGCAGATGCTGATGGCAATATTTATCATAAAGTTGTTATTGGTACTCAATCATGGTTGGTTGAAAACTTAAGAACAACCAAATATCGTTCAGGTGAAAGTGTTAGTACAGTTACAGATGCTACTGCTTGGAGTTATGCAACTTTTGGTGCATGTTGCGATTACAACATCGATGCTGCTTATGGTTCAATTTATGGCAAACTTTACAATTTTGCTGCAATTAACGATAGTAGAAATATAGCTCCAAATGGCTGGCATATAGCTACTGATACAGAATGGACTTTATTGATTAACTATACAGGAGGCGAAATAAATGCTGCTAAAAAACTGAAAGAAATAGGTTTAACACATTGGAAAACAAATTCTGAAGCTACAAGTGAATATGGTTTTAATGCTCTCCCAGGTGGAATTCGAATACCAAACGGTGATTTCGGAAATATTACTGAAAAAGGTAGCTGGTGGTCTTCTTCTGAAAATAATAGTACTACTGTTTGGTATTTCGATATGAACTATGATAACAATGGGGTTAACAGAATTTTGGTACTAAAGGGTATGGTCGGTCAGTACGCTGTGTAAAAGATTAAAATATTACTATCCTGTGATATCACGCACTATCATTTTATTTTTCATACTTTTGCTTCTAACAATGGTTCTTTTCCTGGTTGACTTGGCTTGGGGAAGTATTCATATCTCCTTGAGCGAAATAGTTTCGGTATTTTTAGGAAAAGGCGCAAATGGAATAAATTCAGAAATTTTATTAAACTTCCGCCTACCAAAAGCAATTACAGCAGTTTTAGCAGGAACTTCATTATCGGTTGCGGGATTGATGATGCAAACTTTGTTTCGAAATCCGTTGGCCGATCCTTATATTTTAGGTGTCAGTTCGGGTGCTAGTTTAGGTGTAGCTTTGGTGATGATGGCATCTGCATTTTTGCCAATTGCTCTTGTTAATAGTGGTTGGGCATTGATAGTTGCTGCAATTATCGGTGCATCAATTGTATTGGTATTGGTTGTTGGGGTTTCATTTAAAGTGAACAATGCTGTTTCATTGTTAATCGTAGGAATCATGTTTGGAACTATTGCCGGCTCGATAGTAAGTGTATTACAGAATTTCAGTAATCCGGATGCCATTAAACTATTCGTAATTTGGTCATTAGGTAGTTTGAGCGCTGTAACATGGAGTTATATGTGTGTATTGTTACCGGTCGTTATACTTGGATTGGGTTTGGCGTTTTATTTACAAAAAAAACTGGATGGTTTATTGCTGGGCGAAAACTATGCAAGTGGTTTAGGAATTTCAATTGCCAAGACAAGATTTCTTATTGTATTGTCAACAGGACTTTTAGCAGGTAGTATTACTGCATTCACAGGTCCAATTGCTTTTGTGGGTGTAGCCATTCCACATATTGCCCGGGGCTTGTTTCATACCTCCAATCATAAAATATTATTACCGGCATGTTTGCTTTTAGGTGCTTCGTTATTACTTATTTGCGATATAATTTCGCAATTACCAACTTATAATTTACCAATAAATACCATTAGTGCGCTTTTTGGTGCTCCGATTATTATTTGGATAATATTAAGAAGAACAGCTCGTTAAATCCCCAAAAAGGGGACTTAAAGACTTATTCATTAAAGAAAAATATTTGTAAACTAACCAATATATACCTAGAAAGGAATTTAATGGGCTGTATTTATGAACATTCTAACCACACAACATTTATCCATCGGTTATTTTAAAAGTGGAAAAACCGACATAATTCAGCCAGATTTGCAATTAAAATTGAGAGCCGGCGAATTGGTGTGTTTGATTGGTCCAAATGGAAGCGGAAAATCAACTTTACTCAGAACGCTGGCTGGTTTACAAAAACCTATTTCAGGAAAAACACTGATTGATGGAACTGAGATGACAAAGCTCTCACAACACGAAAAAGCTTTGTTAATTGCATTGGTATTGACAGAACGTGTTGACATAGAGAATGCAACGGTTTATAATCTTGTTTTGCTGGGTCGGCATCCCCACACATCTTGGTGGGGAAATATGAGCGAAGATGAAGATGCATTTATTCATGAAGTGATTGAAATGGTGCATTTGGGTCACAAATCAAATTGTTATTTGAATGAACTTTCGGATGGAGAACGTCAGCGTGCCATGATAGCCAAAGCCTTGGCGCAAGATACGCCAATCATATTATTGGACGAACCAACTGCGCATCTCGACTTACCCAATCGTGTAGAAATCATGTTATTGCTTCATCGTTTAGCGCATAAAACCCAAAAAGCAATATTACTTTCAACACACGAACTTGATTTGGCATTGCAAGCTGCCGACCGAATCTGGCTTATAAGTAACGAACACGGAGTAGAATATGGAGTACCCGAAGATTTGGTTTTTGATGGAAGTTTTAATCGTGCTTTCGAAAGTAAAGCTTATTTTTTTAATGCAGCCAATGGTAATTTTTCTTTGAATTATCCAATGACAAAAAGTGTTTCAGTTTCGGGCGACAAAACAAGAATGTACTGGACGTTAAGGGCTTTGGCAAGAGGTGGTTATGTAGTAATAGACAATGCCCAAGTTAAGATTCTTGTTACTGAAACGGGTTGGTTGATTGAGGAACAAATGATTTCTTCGGTCGAAAGTTTATTGGAGGAACTCACACATAATAAATATTTTAATATTTAAAATATTTTCGAAAGTAATCAATTGTCAAGAACATAATTTTACCTTCTAAATATTATATAACTTTTTTATTTACTTTCCTGATTTATTGGCTTATTCAATATACATCTACTTTTTCTTCAATTCACTAATAATGAAATTTATTTTACTTTTAAATGTAAAATGATTATTTTAAATCAATAATTGACTTTTAATAAAAATCTTTACTAAATTTGTAACATAAATTTTTTATAATAGAGATTATTTGAATTAATTTGTTATATGGTTGTTTATCAACAATAT
>JACDZJ010000321.1_pt1 | contig 15739 bp, 9 predicted proteins | sample 7365721 | NCBI WGS metagenome assembly JACDZJ01 (sample SAMN15143480, study PRJNA637477) | pond metagenome | biome: freshwater wetland ecosystem [ENVO:00000243]; feature: pond [ENVO:00000033]; material: pond water [ENVO:00002228]; isolation source: pond water containing pink berries ... | reverse complement strand
AACAGCGGCTTTGCCAAGGCAGTGGAGTTTCTCATGGAGCCTGGGTTACCGGATCTGCCGGTGGGAAGATATGAGATAGATGGTGACCGCGTCTTTGCCATGGTATCCCGGGATATGGGTCTCAAAAAGGAGGACGGGCTCCTTGAGACACACGAAAAGTACATTGATATCCAGTTGATTGTGTCAGGGACCGATGACATGGGATGGAGGCCGAAATCACTGTGCCGGCAGCCATCCGGGGAATACGATCCCAACTCTGATCTCCAGTTCTTCACCGACACACCCGACACCTGGCTGTCACTGGAGAGTGGCGAGTTTGTCATCTTCTTCCCTGAAGACGCGCATATGCCGATGATCTCGTCCGGGCGCATCCATAAGGTCGTGGTCAAGATCGCAGCGACGGAAGCGATGCTTTCCGGTCAATAAGCCGCGCTGACATTGTACGTCTTTATTGCCCCCCACTGTCTCCACCACCCCTTATCTGAATTCTCCATCAAGGGTTCCATATCCGAAAGAAAACGCCCCTCCCTTGACGGGAGTGGGGGGGGGTGGGAGAAGCTGCCATGGGCCGCTTTCATTGCTGATTCCCCCCTCCCCTGACCCCTCCCCGCCAGGGGGAGGGGGAATTCTCGTATCATCCACGTTTGATGAGGAAATGGAATTATCTCTAAAAACGCAAAAAGGCCCTGCTTCTTCAGTGAAGCAGGGCCTTTTTCGTTCCCAGAAAATCTTCTGGAGTGTCTCAGCCCAGCGCCGTGGCCAGAGACTTCTCCATCTTCTCATTCACTATTGCACCGATATGCTCATTGGTCCAGATACCATCCTTGCGCACCGCCTTGGTGGCGCTGCCAAAGGCAATGCGCACCTTTTGATCCGAGACGGCGGCCAGCGCCTTGTTGATCCTGGCCGTTAACTCTTCCTTCGACAGCCCCTCGGCCTGCCCGATGGGGCCAAGCTCCCTGATCTGCTCGGTAAAGCGGGTGATCAACTGGACAAAGCGCGGGGCCTCCGCCGCTGATGCCCATTGCAGGGTATAGCGTTCCTTGCGGATACCGACATCCTTCAAGACCCTTTTCACCAGGGCATCCACTCCCATCGCGTCATAATTACCAACCTGGTAATGACATTCGCCCAGTTGTCAGCCGCCGCTGAAAATGCCATCCGCCCCTTCGGCCAGGCCGCGCAGGACGAAGGCCGGATCAATGCGTCCGGTACACATCACCCGCACCGTGCGCATGCTGGGCGGATATTGAAATCGTGAAATGCCGGCTGCATCTGCCGCCGCGTAGCAGCACCAGTTGCACAAAAAGCCTAGAATTTTGGGATTAAATTGCTGGTCGGACATACACCGTTCTCCTTCAAGATATATCATTTCCTGAGGCGACACCGGCCACAGGAATGTTCCATACGATACTTACCGCTTCTCGCGCAACTCAAGGGAGCTTGCAGGCATTATGGTCTTGGCAAGCCCCGGTGAATCTTCTTCTCAGGCCTTTACGGTCTGCGCCCGGTCACCAAAGGCCTCGATCTGCGAGTTGATCTGCTCATTGGTAAACCCGCCCATGGAAATGGCAAAGGTCGGGCAATGGGCGGCGCAGATGCCGCAGGCCTTGCACGAGGCGGAGATGGTCTCGGCCTTGCGTTTGCCATCCACCTTGTGCATGACAATGGCGCCATAGGGGCAGAGGCTGACACACAATCCGCAGCCGATGCACTTGTCCTGCTCGACACTGGAGACAATGGGATCCACCTTCACATAGCCCTTAACCAGTGGAATGGCCGCCTTGGCCGCGGCGGCCTGGGCCTGGACGATGGTCTCATCCACCGGTTTGGGGCCATGGGCCAGGCCGCACACATAGACACCGGACACCGCCATCTCCACCGGCCGCAGTTTGACATGGGCCTCGAGGAAGAAGCTGTTGGCCGTCACCGGCAATTTCAGCAATTTCGACAGGGTGTCGGTATCATCCGGCACAATGCCCACCGACAGGGCGACCAGATCGGGACTCATGACCACCTCTTCCTGCATGATCGAATCAAAGAATCGCACCTGCACCTTTGCCCCCTTCTCCGTCACCTCCGGCTTGCGGTCAAGTTCATAGGGGATAAAGACCACCCCCATCTTGCGGGCCTGGAGATAGGCGTCCTCGGCAAAGCCATAGGCACGCATATCCCGATAGAGGACAATAATCTGGGCCTGAGGGTTCAACTCCTTGATCTTCAGGATATTTTTCAGGGCATGATTGCAGCAGACCTTGGAACAGTACTGAAGATCATCGCCTCGGGACCCGGCGCACTGGATCATCAGCACCGAGCCGGGAGCCCGGTTTTTCGCCTTGCCCGCCAGCTGTTTTTCCAGCTCCTGCTGGGTGAGCACCTTCTTTGATTTGCCCAGCAGATACTTGTCGGGCCGATGCTCGCGACCGCCGGTGGCAACAATAATAACCCCGTGATCCACCGTCTGTTCCACCTTGTCCGGCCCCTTGCCGCTGACAATCACCGAGGAAAAATTACCGATAAACCCGGAAGTCTGGGCCAGTTCAGCGTTGCAGACAAGCTCAATGTGCTTTGATGCCCCCACCTTCGCCACCAGATCCTGCAAATGGGCCTGCACCGCCTCGCCTGCCAGGGTATGATGGAGGTGGCGCAGATTGCCGCCGATGCTGTCGCCCTTTTCAATGAGCACCGAGTCAAAGCCCTGATCGGCAAGGTTCAGGGCGGCGGTCATACCCGCCACTCCCGCCCCGATAACCAGGGCCTTCGGTGTTACCGGCACCGTCTGTTCGGGCAGGGGCTGAATATGCCGGGCCTTGCAGACGGCCATGCGCACCAGATCCCGGGACTTGAGGGTGGCAAGCTCCGGTTCTCCGGCATGGACCCAGGAACATTGATCGCGGATATTGACCATCTCAAAGAGGTTCCGGTTGAGCCCGGCATCACGCAAGGTCTCCTGAAACAGCGGTTCATGGGTGCGCGGCGAACAGGCGGCAATGACCACCCGGTTCAGATTATGCTCCTTGATCTTCTTCTTGATCACCTCCTGCGCATCCTGGGAACAGGAGTAGAGGTTTTCGGTGAAGTAGCTGACATTCTCCATATCGCCGGCGTACCGGGCCACCTGGGCCACATCCACCACCGAGCTGATATTGATGCCGCAATGGCAGACAAAGACCCCGATACGGGGCTCTTCCCCGGCGCCGACCTTCTGCTCATCGGGATAGCTGATGACTTCCACCCCTTTTCCGCGCGCCGATTTCATCGCGGCGGCGGCAAGGGAAGCGGCGGCGGAGGATTGGGTCACCGATTCCGGAATATCCTTGGGACCCTGGAAGGCCCCGGCCACCACAATCCCCGGCTGACTGGTCTGGAGCGGGTTGAAGCTGTCGGTGGCACAGAAGTCATAGCGGTTGAGATCGACCTTGGTGATATCAGCAATCCTGCGGGCGTCCTTGGGCGACTCCAGCCCCACGGAGAGCACCACCAGATCAAAGGGCTCAAATTTGTGCTGACCATCGAGGGTGGCGTAGGTCAACTGGAGCCGGTTCTGCCAGGGAGTCACGTCCGCCACCCTGGCCCGGACAAACTTGATGCCGATGGCCTCGGCCCGGTCACGGGCCGCGTCAAAGTCTTTGCCCTGGGTGCGGATATCCATATAGTAGATGGTAATATCCACTTCCGGATCATGTTCCTTGGTCACCAGCGCCTCTTTGATGGCGTACATGCAGCACACCGAAGAGCAGTAGCCGTTATCGCAGCCGATATCGCGGGAGCCCACGCATTGGAGAAAGGCTATCCGTTTGGGATGACGTCCATCGGAAAAGCACTTGATCTCACCCTGAAACGGCCCGGAGGCGGTGGTCATCCGCTCAAACTCGAAGGCGGTGACCACATCGGGATGCTTGCCGTAGCTGAACCGGGCCAGGGTCGCGGGATCAATCTTGCCGAAACCCGGAGAGAGGATCACCGCCCCGACATGAAGGGTTCGCTCTTCCGCCTTCTGATTGAAGTTGATGGCGTGACTCTGACAGACCGGGACACAGATCTGACAGGTGCCATGCTGCAAAAACAGGCAGGATGAGGGATCAATATAATAGGTTGCGGGCACCGCCTGGGCATAATCGATGTGAATGGGTCTGGTGATGGCCAGCCCCTCGTTATAGGGATCCACATGATGGCGCGGGCAGTACTGGGTACAGAGCCCGCAGGCGGTACAGGCATCGGCGTCGATGTAGCGGGGCCGCAGATTCACCGTGGCCGTGAAATTACCAGGGGTTCCATGCAATGCCAGCAGATCGGCATTGGTGAGCATTTCAATATTGGGAGACCGACCGGCCTCTACCAGCTTGGGTGCCAGGATTCAGAGCGCACAGTCATTGGTCGGAAAGGTCTTGTCCAGCTGAGCCATAACCCCGCCCACCGCCGGCGACTTCTCCACCAGGTAGACGTAAAAACCAAGCTCAGTCAGATCAAGGGCGGCCTGAATCCCGGCGATACCGCCGCCCAGGATCATCACCGCCCCTTCCCTCTGATGTATTGCTTTACCCATAATAATATAACTCCCGAAAAAGATCGTAAGACACTTCTCTCATATAGATTTCCAAAGGGATCATCCGAAAAACCATCTGCTCGTTCAACTGAGTTTCCTCAAGGAACCCTTCCTGGCTATGCCACTTTTTCGACCTTGATGGCGCAGATTTTGTACTGCGGGCTGCGTGACAGCCGGTCAAGGCTGTTCAAGGTCAGGTTATTCACCGGGACTTCGGCAAAGTGATAGGGAATGGCTATGGTCCCCACCTGTGAACGATCGGTGATCAGGGTTCGCAAATGCACCGATCCCCGCCGAGAACTGACCTTGATTTCATCCAGATCAACGATGCCGTAGCGCTTGGCGTCCTCCGGGTTGATCTCGGCAAAGGCCTCCGGGCACAAGGCCTCTATCTCCCTGGTCTTGCGGGTCATGGACCCGAAGTTGTACTGCGATCTCTCGCGGATGGTGGTCAGGATCAGCGGATACTCGGCATCGGGCAGCTCGGTGGGCGGGGTGAAATCCTCGGGGATAAACAGCCCCTTGCCCTGGGTGAACCTGCCGATATGGAGCACCGGTGTTCCGGGATGATCAAGGCTTGGCACCGGCCATTGCAGACCGACCTTGTCAATGCGCTCATAGGTGATTCCGGCATACTGCGGCATCAGCTGGGTCACCTCCTTAAAGATCTCTTCCGGGTTTTCATAATCCATCTCGTAGCCCATGCGGGAAGACAGCTCACAGAAGATCTGCCAGTCGGCCTTGGCCTCACCGGGCGGCTCCACGGCCTTGCGCACCCGCTGCACCCGACGTTCGGTGCAGGTGAAGGTTCCGTCTTTCTCGGCGTAACAGGCCGCAGGGAAGACGATATCAGCCATCTTGGCGGTATCGGTGAGAAAGATATCCTGGACAATGAGGAAATCGAGCTTTTCCAGCGCGGCCACGGCGTGCAGGGCGTTGGGGTCGGCCAGGACCGGGTCTTCACCGACGATGTAAAGTCCCTTGATATCATCGCTGAGAATCGCGTCCCAGACCTCGGTGGCGGCCTTGCCCTTGCGCCGGGGAAGCTTCACCTCCCACATCTTCTCATACCGTTCAAAGGCGTCACTGTTTTTCAGTCCGCTGTAGCCGGGAAGGGTGTTGAACAAGGCCCCCATATCGCAGGCCCCCTGCACGTTGTTCTGGCCGCGCAGGGGATTCACCCCGCCGCCGGGCATTCCCAGCTTGCCGCAGAGCATGGCCAGATTGGCGATGGACTTGACGTTATCGGTGCCCGAGGCGTGATGGGCAAGCCCCATCCCGTAATAAATGGCACATCTGAGCCCAGGCGAGGCATAGAGACGAGCCGCCTCGCGCAACTGGGACTCAGGAATCCCTGTGATCTTCTCAACATAGGCAGGGGTATATTTGGCGGTGACAATCTCCAATTCCTCAAAGTTCTCGGTGCGTTCTTCGACAAACTTTTTGTCCCAGAGATCCTCTTCGAGGATCACATGCACCATGCCGTTGAGCAGGGCCACATCGCTGCCGGGATTGGGCCGCAGCCAGAGGTCAGCCTCGTTCGCAAAGTCGGTGCGCCGGGGATCAATCACCAGCAGCTGGGCGCCGTTGTTCTTGGCCTGATGAATCCGCAGGCCGATGGTGGGATGGCTGGTGTCGGCATTGGAGCCAATCAGCATGATCACATCAGAGTGTCTGGTATCGGCGATGGAGTTGGTCATCGCGCCGCTGCCGAATGAAAGGGCCAGACTGGCCACAGTGGGAGCGTGTCAGAGACGGGCACAATGGTCAATATTATTGGTGCCGATGGAGGTGCGCATAAACTTCTGCATGAGGAAGTTCTCCTCATTGGTGGCCCGGGCGCAGCTGAATCCGGCAATGGAATCCGGCCCATACATGGCCTTTAAGTCAAACAGTTTCTTGGCCGTGAAATCCAGTGCCTCATCCCAACTGGTCTCAACCAGCATGCCGTTCTTGCGGATCAGGGGCTTGGTGAGCCGCGCCTTGTGCTGGATAAACTCGTGCGCAAAACGGCCCTTCACACACAGGGCGCCGTAATTGGGGGCCTGCTCCGGCTCGGCTGTCACCTCGATAATCGTGGTGCCCTTCACCCGCAGAATGATCTGGCAGCCGGCGCCGCAATAGGGACAGGTGGTGCGGACCTCCTGCACCGGCTCGCTGTGGATGGGGATGATCTGGGCCTTCTTGTTCAAGGCCCCGGTGGAGCAGTTATCGACGCATTTGCCGCAGGAGACGCAGTTGTCATTGAATCGCAGGTACAGCCCCACCGGCCGCTCCTTGTCGTCAAAACTGGTGGCCCCAAGTTCGATGGCCTCATATTCACAGACCCGCTCACAACGGCCACAGAAGATGCACTTGTTCTTGTCAACGATAATGACAGGATGGGAATAATCCTTGGCATACACCGGCTTGGTTCCCATGCCTGTCTTGTTGATGTTCAGATTATACTGAATGGCCAGATCCTTGAACTGACACCGGTCATAGGCGGTGCACCCGCAGGAGAGGCATCTTTCCGCCTCGTTCTTGGCCATTTTTTCGGTGAATCCGAGCTTCACCTCATCAAAATCCTGACTGCATATTTCCGGGGGCCGGGTGGGCATCTTTTCCCGCAGTTTAAGATGAATGCCGTCAAAGTTTTTCAGATCGACATCATCAAAGCCCTTGCCACGGGTGAAGTTAAACCGGCTTTCCGCATCTTCTTTTTTCTGTCCCATGACATAGGCATGGATATTATCCGCAGCTCGACGGGCGGAAACCACCGCCTGGATAACCGAGCGCGGCCCGCTGACCGCGTCACCACCGGCAAAAACCCCTTCGATATTGGTTTGCGAAGAGCGCACATTGGCGTCAATGGTCTTGTTGACGGTGATGGCGATGGATTTTTCCAGGGGCCCGCCATTAAACCTGTCACCCACCGTGGTCTGACCGAGGGAGGTGACAATGGAATCCACCGGCAGGGTATTCACCGAACCGGGAATGGGCTCGGGATGTCTCACCCCTTTGGCATCCGGCTCACCCAGTTTCATCCTGATAAGCTCCAGCTTCAGCCGGGAGCCCTGGTCTGCGGCATCACAGATCTCCACCGGCGAGGCCATAAGCAGAAACTGCACCCCTTCCTTTTCGGCCTCGCGGATATTGCGCTGATGAGCCGGCATTTCCACCCGCGAGCGGGGGTAAATAACCGTCACCTCGGCCACACCCTGCCTGATCAGGGTGCGCGCCACCTCCATGGCGATATTGTTGCCGCCGATAACTGCGGCCCGGCGGCCCATGTCCGGCCGTTTTCCTTCCGCCATGCGGTGCAGATACTTCATTGCCGTATGGGTGTAGGGGTTGATCGTTCCCGGCACCTCCAGGGGGACATCAACCCCCACCCCGGTGGCAATATAAATGGCGGCAAAACCTTGATCCTTGAGGGATTGCAGGGTGAAATTCTTGCCCCACTTCTGACTGAGCTTCACCGAAACGCCCTGCCGGAGAATGGTGTTGATCTCGTAGTTCAGCATCTCCCGGGGGATGCGATATTCAAGGAAGCCGTAGCGCAGGGCCCCGCCCAGCATGGGAGAGGCCTCAAAGATGGTGACATCGTGCCCTTTGATGGTGAGGAAATGGGCGGCCGTGAGCCCGGAAGGACCACCCCCGATGACCGCGATCCGTTTTCCGGTGGGCGCCTCTTTGGGAATTTCCAGGTCGATCTCATGATTCATGCACCAGTCAGCGACAAAACGCTTGATATGGTTGATGGAAACCGGATCATCCACCAGAATTCGTCGACAGCGGGTTTCACAGAAACGGGGACAGACCCGCCCCACCGAAAAGGGCAGCGGGTTGCGCTCCATAACCAGACGCAGGGCCTCTTCATACTGCCCCTTGGCCACATGGGCGATATAGCCCTGAACATTGATCTGTCCGGGACAGGTGAGATTACACGGGGCCTTGCAGTCGCCAAAATGGGTCTCGGCAAGAATCGACAAGCGCTCGATACGATGGGCCACAACCTTTTCGGATTCCGTGGATATCACCATCCCGTCCCGGGCCAGGCTCACACAGGCCCGGAGCAGCTGCTCCTGCCCCTCGACTTCCACCATGCACATCAGGCAGGGGGTGTCGGCAGGCTTCCCCGGCACATGGCACAGGGTGGGGATATGGATATCCGACCGTCCGGCAATCTCCAGGATGGTAAGACCGGCCTCCGCCACGATTTCGGCGCCATTGATGGTCAAGGTTAGCGTTGTCATGCTCAGATTTTTGCGGGAAAAATTATTCTTATCCAGCCTGGACAGGAGCTGTCAGCGGCTATCCGCCCCATCTCCTGATCTCCATAAGCCCACCACTCTGGTACCGCCCGGGCCTGAAAAGCACGGGGAATATCGTTATTGCTGTCCCTGAAAGTCCTGTCCAGGTCTGCCATGGGCCAAGACCATAAATGGACTTCCAGTTTTTCCATAGGGCTGATCAAGGTGAATCAGCCACACAGGTTTACTTCGAGGGCTTCCACTCCTTCAAAAAGACCGGAAGATGGCCGGCCTCTCTGGGACCGATAATGATCGTCCAGGCCGGAAGCTCCTCTTCCAGTTCACCCTTCAAAGAGGCCAGATAGCCGGGGATAATCAGGTCGCGGTGCTTCACCTTCTCTTCAATCCCGCTCTTTTTCACAAACTGGGCAATCATGTCGGCGCCGAACTTGCCGGCAGCCCAGGCGGTCAATACCGACAGGCCCTCGGTGTCCTTGATCAGGAGCCAGGTGGGCACCTTGGAGCCCTCGATCTCACCGGAGACAATGAAATAGGTAAGGGAGAAGTTACAGGTGATAACCACCGGAGAATTTTCATCCGGTCCGGTCAGGGGATACACATCCTCCGAGACCACCATGGGCCGCTGGGGATCGGTGTAGAGATTCATCCGCTCAAGCAGCAGCGGAAAGAGAATATCCCCCTGGAGATCAGACAGGACAATGATCCCCGCATATTTGGCGATGAGCACCGAGGCAATCATCGCCTCCATCATCGGATCGTCGCACATCTCGCAGGGAAAGGTCAGGGTGGGGAATCCCAGGGGCTTGAACTTGGCCTTCACCGCCGATCTTCTGGCCACCACGTTGTCTTCAAAGGCGGAACGCAGGGTGCGGGCACCGGTGTCAATGGCCAGATCCTTAAGACCCGCAGCCAGCAGGGTATTGGCCACATCGACGCAGTTATCAAGATTCTCTCCCTTCACCGCCAGGGGCGCGGAACAGTCCCTGGCCACCTGGACCATGGCCGCCGCATTCTCCGCCGTTGCCCCATAGAGCAGGGGAACACGAGTCCCACAGAGCTTCGCGGCAGCAGCCAGATGGGCGGGGGTATCGCTCATCAGGATGAGGGCGGCACGGGCAGAACCGTCCAGCACCTTCTGCACCAGGGCCACAAACGAGCCCTCGTCATTTTTACTGTCCTTGACCGCGATGAGTTCGGCCTTCATGATCACCCCCACCCGCTCGTACTCCAGCTGGTTAAAGCGCTCAATACGGCCGCTGATGGCGGCGTCATCCATATCGGTGGTCACCAGCACGGCTATGCCGGTGGGGTTGACAAAGCGTTTTTCATGGCGGAACATGCAGGTCTCGCCGCCCACGACAAAGGCATTCTCAGCATCCCCCAGCTTCAGAGTACGGATGGGAGGGGCTGAGGCCTCACCGATGGTGGCCTTGGCCTCTTCACTGACGTAAGGACAGGCGTCAATCTCCATCTGACCGGCCGCCACCTTCATGGCAAAGGCCAGACAGGTGGGAATGCCACATTCGCCGCAGTTCTTTTTCGGCAGCATCTTGAGAATTTGAATGCCGGTTAATGCCATGATATATCCTCCAGTAATATCCAGGTAAGAACAAAAGACAAGGAGCTTTGTTCTCTCCCCTCTGCCTTGTTATTTCTGTCTTTTTTTATTCTGTTTTCTGACTTTTGGGTTCTTTCTTCTGAGTTTGGAATTCTGAATTTAGAACTCTTCTTTCTTCCGCATCTGTTTTCAGGGGTCCGCGCCGCTCAAGGAACAGCCTGAAAAGATTGGCTGTTCCTTGAAGCGGCATAAGGTGCCGTAAACTCAGTAAGCAAGGAAAAGACCTTGCTTACTGAGTAACGGCACCTAAACAGCTGTCTCCATCTCCAGTGCCGGGTGGCCTTTCTCCTTGAGGAACTTGAGAATATCCTCTTCCGTGGTTCCCTGTTCCTCGGTGGCAATCATATCATACAACTCCGGCATACCGATATCCTTGCACACCTCTTTCAGCTTTTCGCTGATCTCTTCCTTGAGCATCTTGGGCATCCACACCACCCGTTTGAGTCCGCCCTCGGCCTTGAACAGCTTCTTGCTGGTCATATAGTGCTTGCTCACCCCCATGAATCCCGGGGTCTGCATGCCGCCGCCGGCCATACCGGCCAGGCTGGTAAACTTCATCCCGGAAGGGGTCATCCCTAAGAAATCACGATTCACCACCATGATCCCGTTGCAAGTGGGCAGCATGGCGGCGATGGCCTCAAAACAGCCGCAGGCGGTCATCGGGTTGTTCATCAGCGAATAACAGCTGACCTCGGGTACCGCACCGCGAGAGGCCTGATTGACGAACTCATTGATACCGACGTAGTAACCGTTGTCAGGGTCGGTACACTCTCCCTTCTCAATGGGCTGGTTGGGGCCGGTGGGGTTGATCTGATAGGAGGCCTTGCCGTCCAGCCAGTTATAGGCGCCGCACATGCCGATACGCTCCGGGGTAATGACGCAGACATGGCTGGGAGCGAAGGACTGGCAGAGGGTACAGGAGTAAAACACATCCTCGGTCTCATCGGTCATGGAGCCCAGTCGCAGATCCCGCTCGGTATAGACGGAAGCAGCCAGGGCCATGACCTCACGCACCTTGTCCTCGACGGTGAACAGCTTCACCTGGATCTTGTCAAGAATGGCGCCAAACTCCTGATGCAGCTTGCCATGCAGAACCTTGCCGATATGCTTGAAGGAAAATCCCTTCTCCACCGCGGCCTTGCCGATGCGCACCCACATGATATTGCGCTGACCCATGTGCATGATGCCCTGGATATAGTTGGTCAGATGATGGAACTGGCGCTCCAGGATCGGCTCAAAATCCGATTGCATCTGCCGTCCGGCCACCTCCACCAGAATGCCCAGGGGCAGATTTTGACCCTGGGTAATATCGCAGATATCAGGCCCTTCCAGGGTGACAAGGCCGTCTTCGACTTCATCCATGCCCTTGGAAATCAGTACCTCAACCCCTGGCGTCCGGCCACCGCCGCATTCCATAAACAGCTCATCCTTGCGCACCCGCTCACCCTCAAAGGCAGGGCCGAAGGCCATGGGAATATCAATCTTGGTGATACTGACCTTGAGGCCGCGCACCTCAATGGCCTTCTGGACGATCTCGGTATGGGGGATATTGGAAACCACATGCTCGTAGGTGCAGATACCGGTGGGCAGGACCTCGGGGATATCATAATCGGAAATGGTGGGGAAACCCCAGTTGATGGCGCCGGCGGCATTGGCGTACCACTCGTCACTGACCGGGCCAAAGGCCATGACAAAGGCAAAGGTCCGATCCTTGTTATAGATCAGATTGCCCCTCGAGTCTCCGGGCTTGATCCCGCCGAAGGCAAGGGCCACCCGGCAGGCGAAACCGATGGCAAAAACCGCCGAGGTATAGCTCTGGCCAAAGGGGACGAGCCGGGTGTTCCAGCCCACCTGCACATTGTTCTGCACCAGCAGGTCAGGCATGCTCAGGCCATTGGTCTGATCGTGCATGAAGATATACAGATTCTTCTCCTGCAGCTCCAGGGCAATCCTGGAGGCCACATCCTTATCGGCAGGGGTTCCCATGATCGCCGCGAATCCAGGGGCGGTGCCGTCCACAAACTCAACCCCGCGCTTGCGGAAAACCACATCGTCGGCGGCGCCCAGCCAGATATTCTCGGCGGTGGGGTCTTCGGTCCTGGTATAATAGTTGGGCTGATTCAGATAGCGGATGGCCTCGTACATCTCCTCGGCAAAAAAGGTGGCCATACCGGCATCGAGGGCCGGTGCCAGATACGGCAGCCAGATGTCTTCGGTGACCACCGGCGGCATCAGCTTCCGGCATTCCGCAAAGATGTCCTTCATGTCACCCAGCTTGGCGACCTTGGCGCCCAGCATACTGTAGATGACCGGCAGATAATAAGCGGTATTGGGAAAGGCGACCTCATGATCAGCGCCATATTTCTTCAGCGCCTCTTCATAGCTCTCCTCGGCCATATCTATTATTTTCCGAGCCCCGCGGATGGCAGCGGAACAGATGATCTTTGACATAATCTCAACTCCCTTTATTGATATCCCTGGTATCCTTGTCAGCCGTTCAACTCTCTTTGAGACCATTAAGGACAGATGTGAATGCTGCCCTGCCTGGGAACCCCTCAATCCATCAATCCGTTGATCAATGCCCTGGTCATGGCCACCGCCTTGGGATGACGCATGATCAGCACCTCACCGCCGGCCAGCAGCATGCAGCTTGCGGTCAGGGCCTCCATCATGATTCCGCGCTTCTCCTGGTCACCGATCATGGCGTCGGAGGGCAGCTTGGTCTCCTTGGCCTTCCACACCTCGCGGCCCAGATTACAGATAATGGGCACCTGCAGCTTTTCATCCTGCTGGATAAGGGCCGCCATGCGAATGCGCTCCATGACCGAATAGGTGTACTCAATCCCGTAGCCAAGGGCACCCACGGAGGGATCCATAAGAACTGTCTCAAGGGACACCCCCAGATTCTGGAGCAGGATATTCATCTGCTTGGCCAGGTTGACATCAATGGGAGATGCCGCCACAATGGCATGCTGAAAGGCCATGGCAGTGGCGCCGATGGCCCGGTAATTGGCATCTTCAAGGGGTGCCAGGCAAACCTTTTTGTTACCGATGACGGAGGTGAGATCACGCAGGGTCTCGGTGTCCTTTTCATTATTTCCGCATCCCCAGACGATGATCGGCACGTCCACCGCCTCGATAATCCGGGCGGCGACCTTGGCCGCGTCGGCGGCGGACCGATTCATGCCGTTGGGATCGGTGGAGACCAGGGAAATATTAATGGCCTCGGCACCATACTCCTGGATGCATTTCTCGGCCCAGGCCACCGGATTGTCCATGACATCAGTAAAATGGCGGGCCAGGGTCTCCGGCCAGTCATCGGGTCGAGAATCCAGGACATCCATGGCAATCAGCGACTTATGGAGATGCTTGCCTTCAAAGAGATGAAAGGGCAGGGAGGCGGCACCGCCCACGGTGATGGTATGGTCGCCGTTGCCAAGAACAGTCTCACGGATAAGGCCGGTGTATTTTTCCCTGTAGGATTTTTCATCCACCTTGGTGGCACGCTCGGCAAGACTTGTTTTCTCCAGGCTCAGGGCAGCGACAGCAAAATCATCGGCACCCGGAGGAACGGAAACCGGAACCTGAGCGGCGGGCTTGATCTTGGCCTCTGCCTCGGCTGCAGACTTTGCCTTGGCAAGCTCCTCAGCCTTGGCTTGGGCGGCAGCGGCAGCTTGCGCTTCCGCCTTGAGCTTTGCCTCCGCTGCGGCCTTTTCTGCGGCAGCCTTTTCAACGGCAGCCTTTTGTGCCGCTTCCCGGGCCCTGGCCTCAGCCTCGGCCTTTATTTTGGCATCCGCTTCGGCGGCGGCCCTGGCCTTTGCTCCATCATCCGCCGCCGTATCGACAACCCCTTTAAGCGCCGCAGCTTTTCCCTCCGAAGCCGCAACAGTTGCGGCAGGGGCCGCGGAGACAGGAGGCGCGGCAGGCGCCCCGGTCACTGCGCCTGGGGGTGGTTCACGATTTAAAATGGCATGAACACCGGCAAAACTGGTAATGGCCGCAAACTGCTCGTCCGTCAGGCCATAGGCCTTTTTCAGGGCGTTCAGGCCCTGATTCATGGCCTCCAGGGCCATGATCCGCTCTTTCTCATTCATCGCATGCTCTCCCGCGTCATCAGTTATGCCATATTCTCCGCCCGCAGGCGCCGTTATTCCTTGTAATGAAGCCTCAACCACGGCCCCCTGCCCAGCACCGGCAGGAGATACCGCCATCCCGGCCTTTCGTGACAGTCCTTCCGCTTCCCTGCGGGCGTTTGCCACAATCTCTTCCGCTTCCCACCGGGCCCGGGCAAGCAGGGTGTCACCCGCCGCCGTCGCAATCTGAATTGATTCCTGACTCCCTTCAACGGTTGCCACCGCCTGCATCTCACCTTCTGCAAAGACAGCGGGACGAGGCAGCAATCCGGCCCGTTTCAGGATCTCCGGCACCACGCTTTCCCATTCGATGGCCATGACATGGACGCCGGCAACCCCCTTGATCTCCTTGACCTGGCGGATAATCTCCACACAGATATTGATCCCTTCCTCCTGCTTATCCTTTGCATCTTTCATGCGGCGGATGATCTCATCGGGCACATCCATACCGGGCACGGAACTCTTCATATAGCGAACCATACCCAGGGATTTGGGCGGGGTGACCCCTGCCAGGATAAAGACCTTCTCATCCAGGCCCAAATCACGAACCATCTCCATGAAACGGGTGAACTTTTCCACATTGTAGATAATCTGGGTCTGGACAAAATCAGCACCGGCCAACACCTTTTTTCCCAGGCGAACGGCCCGGTACTCAAAGGGATAGGCAAAGGGATTGGCCGCCGCGCCGAGGAAAAGACGGGGTTCGCTGTTCTTGATCTCCTCTCCGCACTGAAACCGCCTGTCATCGCGCATGGCCTTGACCATGCCGAGCATCTGGATGGAGTCCATGTCAAAAACCCCTTTCGAGCCGGGATGATTGCCGAACTTCTGATGATCGCCGGTCAGGCAGAGCAGGTTTTTCAAGCCGAGGGCGGAAGCGCCGAGGATGTCCGACTGCATGCCGATGCGATTGCGGTCGCGGCAGGTCATCTGGATCACCGGCTCCACCCCTTCGCCCATGGTAATCAGCCCGGCGGCAATGGATGACATACGGACAATGGCCGTCTGGCAGTCGGTGATATTCACCGCGTCGACAAACCCCTTCAACAGGCGCGCCTTTTCCCGCACCACCTCGGGGTTTCCGTTTTTCGGAGGACCCAGTTCACCGGTCACCGCGAACTCTCCGGCCCTTAATACCTTTTCAAGATTACTCTCCGATTTCATCGGATGCGCTCCTCCATCACAA
>JACDZJ010000320.1_pt1 | contig 15773 bp, 16 predicted proteins | sample 7365721 | NCBI WGS metagenome assembly JACDZJ01 (sample SAMN15143480, study PRJNA637477) | pond metagenome | biome: freshwater wetland ecosystem [ENVO:00000243]; feature: pond [ENVO:00000033]; material: pond water [ENVO:00002228]; isolation source: pond water containing pink berries ... | reverse complement strand
AGGGGAATATGACAAAGGAGAACTCTGTTGAACCCCGATGAACGAGAGAAATGGAATGACAAATTACGCGGTCCGGTAGTTCGGCGCCTCTTTGGTGATGATCACGTCATGGACATGGGACTCACGCAGGCCGGCGGCGGAGATGCGGACAAAGCGCGCCTTCTCCCGCAGCTCCTCGATGGTGGCGGCACCGACGTAGCCCATGCCGGAGCGGAGTCCGCCCAGGAGCTGATAGATGACGTCGGACAGGGGGCCGCGATAGGGTACTTTTCCTTCGATGCCTTCCGGTACGAGTTTCGACTGGCTGCTGATCTCGGACTGGAAATAACGATCCGATGAGCCCTTGCGCATGGCACCGATGGAGCCCATGCCCCGGTAGCCTTTATAGGTTCGGCCCTGGTAGAGGAAGGTTTCGCCCGGGGTCTCATCGGTGCCGGCAAAGAGGGAACCGATCATGATGGTGTGGGCACCGGCGCCGATGGCTTTGGCGAGATCGCCGGAGTGCTTGATGCCGCCATCGGAAATAATCGGGATGCCGTGCCTGGAAGCAGCGGCGACACAGTTCTTCAGGGCCGTCATCTGGGGCACGCCGACCCCGGCAACGATGCGGGTGGTACAGATGGAACCGGGGCCCACACCCACCTTGACCGCATTGGCACCAGCCGCAATGAGGGCCTCCGTGCCTTCGTAGCTGGCCACATTGCCGGCAATGATGGGCAGGTTGGGGAAGGTGGACTTGATGGCGGCCACCGCCCGCAAGACCCCGCGCGAGTGACCATGGGCGGAATCCATGACCACCACATCGACGCCCGCGTCCACCAGTCGCTGGGCGCTGGCCTCCACCGCTGGGCCGACGCCGAGGGCGGCACCAACGAGGAGACGGCCCAGATGATCTTTGGCGGCCAGTGGGTATTTGCGAATTTTTTCCAGATCCTTGATGGTGATCAGCCCGGCCAGATTGCCGTTATCATCCACCACCAGCAGCTTTTCGATGCGGTGCTCATGGAGCAGGGCCTTGGAGTGCTCCATGCTGATACCCACATGGGCGGTCACCAGATTTTTGCTGGTCATCACATCGCCCACCCGCAGGTCACTGTCCGAGACAAAACGGAGATCACGGTTGGTCACAATACCCACCAGCTTCCCCTCCCGCAGCACGGGCAGGCCGGAGATCTTGTATTTTCCCATGATCTTTTCCACATCGGCCACCGATTGATCCTCACGGACGGTGACCGGGTCGATGATCATCCCCGATTCGGACTTTTTGACCTGTTCAACCTCCAGGGCCTGTTTGTTGATCCCCATATTCTTGTGGATAATGCCGATCCCACCTTCCCGGGCCATGGCAATGGCGGCCCGGTGTTCGGTCACGGTATCCATGGCGGCGCTGACCAGGGGAGAGTTGAGGGTGATGGTGTCGGTCAGCCTGGTGACCAGGGACACTTCACCGGGAAGCACCTCCGAGGCCGAAGGGACAAGCAGGAGGTCGTCAAAGGTCAGGGCAAGTTCGATGGTATCTGGGAGCATGGCAGGTTCCTCTCACCTGGTTCAGGTGAACAGTTGATATGGTTGCAGAGGCCGTTAGTGCCTTACAGATTCTATTCTTGTTTTTTTGCAAGAATAGAATCTGCAAAAGGCTCGTATCCCGTTCATCGGGGTGAGAGAACAGGAAGGGTCTTTTTCCGGCCTCCTCTGCCGCGTCAGCGAAACAGCAAATGTGTTTGGCTGTTTCGGAGCGTGGTGTCTTCGCAGGTTCCATCTGCGGGGATCATCCAGGGGGAGGTTAAGAAATAAGGTGTGTTTTTTATCCATTTCTTAACGGCCCCTTCTGGTGTTCTTGCAGCACAGAGGGAGCAAGTTGTTTCTCTCCTTCGGCCTGGCAAATGGGCTGGGGGTTCGATTTTCAGTTTTCAGATGAGGGTTTTCAGTGTTAAATGGACACACCCCGGTGAAAGGTCCTTATTCCGTTCACCGGCAAGGAGGAACAGCCGCCTCAAGTTTTTCAGGGGCAGAGATCACGCGGAGCGCGACCAAGATGCTTATAGAAATCAATCCGGAGAATCCCCAGTTGCGTTTGATTCAGCCGCTTATCGAGCGGCTGCGGGATGGCGCGATCATCTGTTATCCCACCGATACCGGATATGGTGTGGGGTGCGACCTGTTTCATCAGAAGGCGATCAAGCGCCTGATGCAGATCAAGAAACGACCCGAGGGCAAGCCCTTTTCCTTTATGTGTTCCAGTCTCAAGGACATCAGCGACTATGCCCATGTGTCGAACCGGGCCTACCGGCTGATGAAAAAAAATCTGCCGGGCGCCTACACCTTTGTGCTGCCGGGAAGCAAGCTGGTGCCGAAGATCATGGCCACCAGGCAGAAGACGGTGGGGATCCGGGTCCCATCCCATCCCATCTGCCTTCTGCTTCTGGAGACTCTGGGCAACCCTCTGGTCAACACCAGTATCCCGGTGGACAGTGATCATCCCGTTCCCGCCGAGGCCTATGAAATCGAGATGCTCCTGGGAAACCGGGTGGATATCATTATCGACGGCGGATCGATCTACCCCGATCCTTCCACCCTCATTGATCTGACCGGCGATGAGCCGGTGATCCTTCGTCAGGGCAAGGGAGATATCGCCCCCTTTCTTTAGTGCCTTACAGAATAATTTCTTGTTTTTTTGCAAGAAATTATTCTGCGAAAGGCTCGTATCCCGTTCATCAGGGTCAGACCCTTTCCCCCGTCCCCACCATCGAACTCCTCCGCACGGTTCAAAAAAACGCACCATGAAAACGGCCGCAAGGGCTGGAGCGGCCGACGATTCCGGGTGCCTTATTCTGCCTTGATCAAGGGCTCCTTGAGGGACCTGCTCATGGTAAAGTGCACCGTTTTTCTCTCGGGGATATTCATAATCGCCCCGGTTTTTGGATTTTTAGTGCTCCGTTCCTTGCGGCTGCGGATGGAAAAACTACCAAATCCCCGCAACTCGATCCGTCTTTTCTCTGTCAGGGCATCGCGCATGGTCGTCAGCATGATCTCGAGGGCGGTGCTCACATCCTGCTTGGGGAGGGAAAGTTCGGCGCTGACCTGATCAATAAGTTCTTTTTTTAACATTTGAAAAAGTGGGTGTTGAGGTGATTCCGGAGCCGGGGCCAGTGATTCCGGGTACGGGGATATAGCCGCAGGCCCTGGGCGAGATTGTCAAATTGGTCGGTGGTTATAAAAAAAGTTGTTTTGCCGGCAAGACTGTTCGCCGACAAAACAACCATTATTTGCAGAAGCCCGTGCAGGCTCCCCGGAACGTTCCTGAGGAGTCTGCGCGGGCTCCTTGTGCCGCTTCCACCACGCAGGGGATCAGCTTTTTTCGGTGCCCTCATCTGCCTGTCCATTGGCGGCGGCCTTGAGCAGATCGCCGAAGGTGGAGGGGGCGGCAGCAGCGGCAGCGGCAGCTGCGGAAGCTGCTGCTGCTGCTGATTCTTCTTTCTTGGGCACAGCAGCAGTAGTGCCTTCTTCAGCCGCTGAGCTGCCATCATCATCAAGGGTCTTGATGGAGAGACCGATCTTCCGGTCCTTGGCGGAGACGTTGATGACAATGGCCTTCAGGGTGTCGCCGACCTGATAGACGCCAACGGGGGTCTTGATCTTCTCTTTGCTGAGCTCAGAGATATGCACCAGCCCTTCGATACCCTCTTCCAGCTGCAAAAAGACGCCAAAGTCGGTGACGTTGGTGATGGTGCCCTCGATGATGGTGCCGGAGGGATACTTATTATAGGCGGCCTGCCATGGGTCCGGCTCAAGCTGCTTGATGCCCAGGGAGAAACGCTCGTTTTCCTTGTCGATCTTGAGGACAACGGCCTGGATGGTCTGGCCCTTGGCGTATTTTTCGGAAGGGTGTTTGATCCGCTCGGTCCAGGAGAGGTCGGAGACATGGATGAGGCCGTCAATGCCGTCTTCAATGCCGATAAAGACACCAAAGTCAGTGATATTTTTGACCTTGCCCTCAATAATGGAGCCCACCGGATAGGATTCGGTGACCAGATCCCAGGGGTTTGGCTGCATCTGTTTCATGCCCAGGGAGATCCGTTTGGTCTCGGGTTCAATATTGAGAACCATGACCTCCACCTCATCGCCCACGGCCACGATCTTGGATGGATGACGGGGTTTCTTGGACCAGGACATCTCTGAAACGTGGATCAGGCCTTCCACGCCTTCTTCCAGCTCGATAAAGACGCCGTAATCGGTGATGGAAACCACCTTGCCGTTGGTCTTCTCACCAATGGGGTAGCGGGTGGTGACGGTGGCCCAGGGGTCCTCTTTCAGCTGCTTGACACCCAGAGAGACGCGATCGTTATCCTTGTCATACTTGAGAACCTTGACTTCCAGCTCCTCACCCACCTTGTACAGCTTGCCGGGATGGGAAACCCGACCCCAGGAGAGATCGGTGATATGGCAGAGGCCGTCCATGCCGCCCATGTCGATGAACAGGCCATAGTCGGTGATATTGGTGATGGCGCCTTTAATGATCTGGCCTTCCTGGAGGATGGAGCGCATCCGCTCACGCAGTTTGTTGCGGTCGTCCTCAAGGATGGCACGCCGTGAGATGACAACGTTATTACGTTTCCGATTAAATTTCAGGACCTTGAAGGAAAAGGTCTCGCCGATAAGGGCATCCAGGTCTTTCACCGGACGGAGGTCGATCTGCGAATAGGGAAGGAAGGCCGGGACGCCGACGTTGACGGCCATGCCGCCCTTGACCCTGCTCTCCACCTTGCCTTCAATGGTGCCGTTCTCTTCCTGGATCTTGGCGATATCGTCCCAGACTTTGATGGCAATGGCCTTTTCCCGGGACAGCAGGAGACCGCCCTCTTCCTTCCGACGCTCGATAAAGACATCGAAGGTGTCGCCTATCTGAATCTCTTTGCCGTGTTCCAGCTGGAATTCGGCTTTGGAAATATAGCTCTCCGCCTTGTCGCCCACGTCCACCAGGACGTAGCCGTCAACGACACCGATAATGGTGCCGGTGGTGACATCGCCGACGTTGACGACGCTTGAGTTTTCTTCCATCTCAAAGAGCTCGGCAAAACTGAGCTCTTCATCATTGCTTGGTGTTTGATTGAGTGCCTCGGTCATGGGTTTTCGCTCGTGCGGCCCAAAGGGATGGGCCAGATTGTAAGGGGTTGATCTTTATCGTCCGATCTTAAGGATCAGGCAGACGACGCTATGGTTACGGGTCCAAAAAAGATCGACGCGCCACGGATGGTGCATCGAAACATTTTAAAGAGCATTACCATATAGCAAAAGAAAACTGGAAAGACAAGTACTTCTTGGTTTATTCTTGAGAAGAAAAGTAAAATGTCCGCCCGTTAGAATGCCTGATCTGTCCGCTCGTCCCGTGGGCGTCGAGGAGGTGGCACCGGTACCACGCATCCCGGATATTTGAGGAGATATTCCCGCCGGGTTGCGCTGGGACCCATGGCGGCCGGCAGGGAGAGGGAATAAGCCCGGGTGGCCGGCCCGTTCCGACAAACGGGGGAAAGTGGAACCGGCACAGCCGCCCCGTGCCTCCGGGAAGGAGGACAGGTTCAAAGGCCTGTTCGGGGACAAATGTGACCGTTATCCCTTGAGTGACTGAATAAAAGAAAGGGGCGAAACCGGAGGGCATCCCTGTTGCCGCCGGGGGACAGATTTATTTTTGACAATGGTTCAAGAATTTGTTAGTCAGTCGCCATGTCACAACGATCACCAGGGGTTTTTCCAGACCCTCCCCATCAGAAACATTCAGCCCCGTTCAAGGGGATGATATCGGCGCACCTGGTACCGCTCCATCGAGCTCAATCCCCTGGGGGCCGGGCCGTCCCCTGGAAGCTGAGAGGTGAGAGGCATGGAAGGTAAATCTGTCTCCTTTTTGGCGGTGATGATTGGCGGATTTGGAGCCTTTGGCTGCGTGGCCCGCTATTACCTCTCGGGTTGGGTCTATGATCTGCTGGGCCGGGACTTTCCCTATGGAACCCTGGTCGTGAATGGTGTGGGGGCATTTTTTATCGGGCTGATTATGGAATTCGGCATGCGCAGCACGCTGCTGCCAGTCAGTCTGCGGGCGGGCCTGACCATCGGATTTCTGGGCGGGTTGACCACCTTTTCCACCTTCAGTTATGAGACATTTCGGCTGCTGGAAGAGGGGGATTTTTTTGTGGCTGCGATAAATGTTCTGGCAAGCGTCATCGCCTGTCTTTTCTTTACCTGGCTTGGCATCCATGCGGCACGGATGCTGTAAAACCGGACTTTGAAGCTCTTCTTCCACGAGGAACAGTATGACGCGATTCAGCGGTGAAAAGGTCCTGATGCGGATTTTCCTGGGCGAAAGCGACAGGGTCGGGCACCGCCCCCTCTATGAGGCCCTGGTGGAGCTGTTCAAGGCCGAGGGATTTGCCGGGGCCACCGTATTGCGGGGGGTTGCTGGTTTTGGCGCGCACAGTGTTTTTCATACCGACAAAATTCTCCGGCTGTCCCTTGATCTTCCCATGATCGTTGAGGTGGTGGAGGGTGAGGAGAAGATTGATGCCCTCCTGCCCCGCATTGAAGAGATGATGAATGGCGGCATGATCACCCTCGAGAGGACCACCGTGATTCGGTATACCCATAAAAGTTAGATTCCAGTTCAAGGGAGTATCTGTGCTGCCTTGATCCCACCTCGTCTCTTTTCCCTCCATCAATGACCAAAATCCTGGATTTCTGCCCTTGAAAGGGGCCAGATGGGCCACGCCGGATTTGCTTTCCCCCCGCCGGCATCCTTGGAAACAGGATGAGACTGGTCCGGCATCGAACATCCTCCCTTATAGAGAGCCACCATAGCCCTGAGCCGACGGCCCATCACCCCGGGAATGTCGAATTCTCTTCGCTGCGTCGGCCTGGATGCACTGATTTACCACTCTTTTTCATCGTGGCCATGCTTCGCCTGGAGAATACCGAGGGGCCGGCAGGGATAGATTTCTCCCAAGAGAATCAACTGCTGTTCTGATCCTTAACGCCAGTCGCAGACAGGCGTTCTGTGAAAATAGTGTGCAACGAGCTTAAAACGATCATTATTTTTCGTCTTGTTGGGCGTGTTCATAGAAAATTTCAATGCTCATAATATTTGTATTGACCGCCTTAAAAGGCGGTGGTAACGTAAAAAAAATTTTGGCTAAGAGGCACAGTTTGCATAATGGAACCAGTAACGTATTCAACGATGATCTTTGGTTGTGGTAATGTAGTAATGGGTGATGATGGTTATGGGCCGGCAGTGGTGGACATGCTGAACAGTCAGCATGTCCTGCCTGAAGGCGTCCAGGCCGTTGATGCCGGAACATGTGTCAGGGAATATCTTTTTGATTATCTGCTCACCGACGAGGGCAGGCCGGAGACGATAATCATCCTTGATGCCGTTGATTTTCCTGATCGTAAACCGGGCGAGGTCTTTGAGATTGACCCTTCGTCTATACCCCCTAAAAAAATTCACGATTTTTCTCTTCATCAATTTCCCACCGTTAATCTGTTGTTGGAGCTTGAACAGCATACCGGCGTACGAGTGATTATACTTGCCGCCCAAGTTGAGTATATTCCGGCTGAAATTACTCCGGGACTCACGGATGCCATGTCTGCTGCGGTCTCTGTTGCATGTGAGAAGGTTGTACAAATTCTTTCTGAAAAAGCTAAATGAGGTGACAATTTATGATGTATGAATTTAAAGTCAACGAAATGGCAGAGGAATTTGGTGTACATCGGAATACCATAAGAAACTGGATTAACGCCGGTACCCTTCCTGCCAAGGAAGGTCCCGGGCGTAAGTATCTTATGAAATTCCAGGATTACCAAATCCTGTGTGAGAAGTTTGGTCGTGAGCCCCATTTTCGACCGGACAGTCCCATTGATCCGGCGACCGTGAAGCCGCTGATAAAGGCGGATGTTGAGCCCTATCTCCTCAAGAACAATTCCAGCACCCTGACCGCCGATGCCTCATGGGCCGATGCCTGTATGACCTGCGGGACCTGCGCCAGCGCCTGTCCCATATCAGGAGTGGATGGCCTTGATCCGCGGAAAATTGTCCGCATGGCGGTTTTGGGTATGGACAAGGAGTTGGTGGAGTCAAGCTGGCCATGGAAGTGCACGATGTGTGCCAAGTGCGAAGAGGCCTGTCCCGCCAATATCAAGATCACGACCCTGATGCGGAAAATTCGCGGCACCCGCGAGAGAGACCTTGTTCCTGGTCCCATCCATAAAGGGGTGCAGATGTGTCTGGAGCGAGGTAATAACCTTGGGATTCCCAAGGATGACTTCGTCTTTCTCTGTGAAGAGCTTGGGCAGGAACTGGCCGAGGCTGAATGCCCGGGATTTGTAACTCCCATTGATGTGCATGGGGCTCGAATCATGGTAACGGTGAACTCCAAGGAGCCCTTTGCCGAGCCCGATGACATGAAGTGGTGGTGGAAGATTTTCTACGCTGCCGGTGAATCCTGGACCATACCTTCCGAACATTGGGAAGGAGTCAACTGGGGTCTCTTCTCCGGTGATGATGTCTCCATGAAGATCATCGTTGGTCGGATTGTTGATAACCTGCGGAGGTTGCAATGCAAGGCCCTTCTCTTACCCGAGTGAGGCCATGCCTATTTTGCAACCCGGTCCGGGTTGAACCGATGGTTTCCTGAAGTTTTCACAGAGTTCAAAGTCTACTCCGTATTCGATCTGCTGCTCGAATACATCCACGAAGGCAGAATCAAGCTGGATAAAAGCATCCATTCGATGTCTGCCGCCTACCATGATCCCTGTAACTATGGCCGCAAATCGCTGAAGGCCTTTGGTCAGGCCTATTTCGAAGAAGGTCGTGAAATAACCCGAAATTGTGTCGAAGATGTGCGTGAGCTCAATCCCAATCGCAACGGAGCATACTGCTGCGGCGGCGGTGGCGGGGCCTGGGCATTGCCGTATTCCGATGAGCGGGTCTATTATGGCCGGATCAAGGCCAGACAGATTTCAGAATCCGGCGCCCATCTGATTGTTGCCCCCTGCCATAATTGTCGCGATTCGATCATGAAGTCCCTGAACAAGGAATATGATCTGAATATCGAAGTCAAGTATCTCTGGGAGCTGGTTGCGGATTCATTGATCCTGCCGGAAAAGGAGTAGAGCCAGTACAGATGGTTTCGGGTGATTCGGGCTGCTGGCTCGAATCACAACGAAACCTGCTGTTTTTATAAAGTATTGAAGAAATAATTAAGAGGAGACAATTCATGCTGGACAATAAAAAAGTTGGATCGGTGATGATTGTGGGGGGGGGAGTCACGGGGATGCAATCAGCCCTGGATCTTGCAGATTCCGGATACTATGTGTATCTGGTTGAAAAATCGGGCGCCATTGGTGGTGCCATGGCGCAACTGGATAAGACCTTTCCCACAAATGATTGCTCGATGTGAATTATCGCGCCAAAGTTGGTTGAGTGCGGTCGGCACTTAAATATCAAGCTCATGACCCTCAGCGAAGTTACCAATATCGCTGGAACTGCCGGTAATTTTCAGGTCACGGTAAAAGAGGCTCCACGCTATGTGGATGTGGATAAATGTATTGCCTGCGGGGCGTGTACGGAGAAATGTCCGAAGAAGGTGGACAGCGAATACAATGCAGGAACTGGCAAAAGAAAGGCGATTTATGTCAAGTACGCCCAGGCGGTGCCACTGAAGTACCAAATTGATCCTGAGGCCTGCATCTGGCTCAAGAAACCTGGTGCCTGCGGTTTTTGTCAGACCGTGTGTGACGCCGGTGCCATTAATTTCAATGATACCGAGAAAATTCACGAGATCAACGTCGGCGCGGTGGTTCTGGCACCCGGCTTTGAGGCATTTGACCCCAAGGAAGCCAAGGTCTGGGGGTATGGGGTTCAGCCCAATGTCATCACCGCCATGCAACTGGAGCGCTATTTGTCGGCCTCTGGACCATCGGAAGGACATCTGGTCCGCCCTTCCGACCATAAGGCAGTCAACAAGGTCGCTTTTCTTCAGTGTGTCGGATCCCGCGATGAGAATCTCTGCGGCAACGGCTACTGTTCTTCCGTCTGCTGCATGTATGCCATCAAGGAAGCGGTTATCGCCAAAGACCATGTTCCCGGCCTGTCCGCGACCATTTTTTATATGGATATGCGAACCCATGGCAAGGAGTTTGAGCGCTATCTGGAACGGGCGAAAACCGATTCCGGGGTCCGCTTTGTCCGCTGTCGGGTGAACGGGGTGGAAACGGATGGCAATACCAATGACCTGCGCATTCGCTATATCAATGAGCAGGGCCGTCAGGTGGAAGAGTTTTTTGATATGGTTGTCCTGTCCGTCGGACTCCAGACTCCCAAGCATGTCCTGGCCCTGGCAGAGACTGCCGGAATCCAGATGACCGTGGATAAATTCGCGGCTACTTCTGATTTTGCCCCTGTCCAGACCTCGCGGGAGGGTATCTTTACCTGCGGTGCCTTTGCCGGTCCCAAGGATATTCCCCAGTCGGTGGTGGAAGGTTCCGCCGCTGCTGCCGCAGTTGCCGATCTTCTGGCCCCTGCCCGGCATCAGTTGTCCACCGCCGCCACCTTTCCCACGGAAAAAGATATCACCAATGACGAACCGCGAGTCGGTGTCTTTATCTGTCATTGCGGCTCCAACATAGCGAGCGTCGTTGATGTTGCCAAGGTTGAAGAGTATGCCGCGACCCTGCCCCATGTCACCTACGTCGAGCGCAACCTGTTCTCCTGTTCGCAGGACACCCAGGATATGATTGTCAAACGTATCCAGGAGCAGAATCTCAACCGCATCGTCATTGCTGCCTGTACTCCCAGGACCCACGAACCCTTGTTCCGTGAAACCCTGAAGGCGGCAGGTCTCAACGAGTATCTGGTGGAGATGGCAAATATCAGAAATCACAACTCCTGGGTTCATACCAAAGATCCGGCCCATGCCACGGCCAAGGCCAAGGATCTGGTGCGGATGGCTGCCGCCAAGGTCACCTTCTGCACCGCCCTGAAACCGATTTCAGTGCCCATTACCCAGAAAGGTCTGGTCATTGGTGGTGGAGTGGCGGGCTTGACCGCCGCGCTCAATCTTGCCGAGCAGGGATTTGAGGTCCATCTGGTTGAACGCACCAATACCCTGGGCGGAAATGCCTTGTTCCTGAAGCATACCTGGTCAGGCGAGCATATTCCCACTCAGGTGAAGAAGCTTATTGAAAAGGTTCTGGCCAACGACAAGGTCATCGTTCATATGGAGTCTGAAATCAGTAAGGTGGAAGGCTTTGTTGGTAATTTCGAGACCACCATCAAGAACAAAGAGGGATTGACGAGGGTCATTGCACACGGTATCGGCATTGTGGCCACCGGGGCCGGGATTATGACCCCGCACGAGTACTGTTATCAAACCAGCAAGCGGGTTGTCACTGCCCTGGAGTTCGACAGGTTGCATGAGTTGAAGGAAAAACATGTCCATAGCGCCAGAAATTATGTCTTCATTCAGTGTGTCGGCTCCCGCGAGGGTGACGCCATGTACTGCTCCAAGGTCTGCTGTACCCATTCGGTGCAGTCGGCCATCGAGGTGAAAGAAGAAGATCCGACCCGCAATGTTTATATTTTGTATCGTGATATGCGGACCTATGGCCAGCGGGAGAAGCTCTACCGTCAGGCTCGCCAGATGGGGATTATTTTTATCAACTACGAGTTGCACGGCAAACCCCAGGTCATTGACAAGGGCGACAAGATGGAGGTTATGGTGCATGACCATATTCTTCATCGCCCGCTGAAGATTGAAGCGGATATTGTTATCCTTGCCACTGCCATCCGGCCCCGTCTGGATGCCAAGGATCTGGCCAACCTCTTTAAGGTTCCCGTCGATGGCGACGGCTTCTTCCTCGAGGCCCATGCCAAACTTCGGCCCGTTGATTTCTCCACAGACGGTATGTTCGTTGCCGGTCTGGCCCATTATCCGAAACCCGTTGAGGAGTCAGTGGCGCAAGCGCTGGCCGCTTCGGCACGGGCAGCGACCCTGTTGTCCAAGGATGAAGTGTCCCTCGATGCCATCAAGGCCACCGTCGATCCTGAATTCTGCGATGGCTGCGCGCTCTGTCTTGATGTCTGCCCCTTCAATGCCATCACCCTGGTGACCAGGGAAGTGGATGGAAAGGTCGGAAAAATGATTAATGTTAACAAGGCAAAATGCAAGGGTTGCGGTCTGTGCCAGGGAACCTGTCCGAAGCGGGGCGTGTACGTGGGCGGATTCACCATGCAGCAGATCAGCAGTCAGATTGAGGCAGCCTTGGCGGTTTGATGCTCCACGATCAGACTACTGAAACAAACTGTGAATAGAATAAGGAGTTGATATTATGAGTTTTGAGCCGAAAATCATTGCGTTTTGCTGCAACTGGTGTTCCTATGCCGCCGCTGATCTGGCAGGCATATCCAGGATGCAGTACCCGCATAATGTGCGGATTATACGGGTGATGTGTTCCGGGATGGTTCATCCCGAGCTCGTCATGGATGCTTTAGGGCAGGGTGCCGACGGGGTCATGGTTCTTGGCTGACACCTCGGTGAATGTCATTACCTGGATGGTAATTATAAAGCAATGAGTCGCTCCAACATGATTGTAGAGTTGCTGGAGGATTTTGGATATGAAAGCGACAGGTTTGAAATATCCTGGGTTTCATCCGCCGAGCCTGATAAGTTTGTCAAGGCAGTTACTGACATGACAAACCGTATCAAGCGCTTGGGGCCGATTAACAGTCAGAATGCCGATGCGGCATAAAGGAGGACGATATGGGTGTAACGACCGCTTTGGAATGGTTGAGTTCATGTTCCGGTTGCGAGATTTCGATCCTCAATATTGGCGAAGATCTTGTCCCAATCATTACCGAGGCACTTGATATTGTTCATGCTCCGGTTTTAATGGATCACAAGTATTTTGGTCAGACCGGTGAGGGCACGGTGCTGACTATCCCCGAGGCAACGGTGGGAATTGTCACCGGCGGGGTGTCCAATCACGAGCATCTGGAAGTGTTGGAAGAGATGCGGAAAAAATGTACGGTGCTGATTGCCCTTGGCACCTGTGCAACCCACGGTGGAATTCCGGCCCTGATGAATGGTCAGAATCGGAAGGAGAGCTGGGAAGGGATTTTCCAGACCAGGGGCACCGATCCTGGTGCCCATGTGCCCACCATCGAGGTCCCCGCTCCCCTGGATCGGGTCTATGCCTGCGATGAGAAGGTGAAGATTGATATGTATCTTCCCGGCTGTCCGCCGAACCCGGCTCATATTGCCGAGGTTATTATTTCCCTGCTGGAAAGTCGTCCGGCGGTGCTGCCCACCAAGAGTGTCTGCGATACCTGTCCCACCAGACGGGAGGGCAAGGGTGAGCTGTCGGTGTTGAAACGCTTTATCACCAATGCCGAGTTTAATCCCACCGAGCCGATCAGCGAAATGCGCTGTCTGCTTGAACAGGGGTATCTCTGCATGGGCCCGGTCACCGCCGCAGGATGTGCCAAACGCGGAGCGCCAAGCTGCATTGCGGCGCGGGTGCCGTGCCGGGGCTGTTTCGGCCCGGTGCGCAAGGAGGGCAATCAGCTGCTAGATATGATGAATGCCCTGGCGAGTAACGGCATTGACTATCATTCAGTCATTGACCGTCGCTCCCTGCTCCGTTTCTCAGGAGCGCACGGTTTGCTGAAGCCGTTAATAAAACATGAAGTTGAGGAGGAATAAAAATGGGAACTGTATTAAATATTGCGCCGGTTTCCCGCATAGAAGGACATGCCAAAATTGCCATCCATCTTGATGATGCCGGCAATGTGGAGGATGCATTCCTTCATATCCAGTCTTTGCGCGGGTTTGAAAAATTTATTGAGGGACGTCCGGCCGAGGAAGTGCCGCGGATTGTCAACCGGATCTGCGGCATCTGCCCGTGGATGCATCACCTTGCCTCAAACAAGGCGGTGGATGGATGCTTCGGGGTCACTCCCACTCCCACCGGTCATAAACTGAGGGAAATGTGTCAGGTTCTGGCCCATATCAATGACAAGATCCTTCATTTCTTCTTCCTTGCCGCCCCGGATTTCGTACTCGGGCCGGATGCCGATTATTCGGTGCGCAACGTTATCGGTATTGTCAAGGCGGCACCGGAACTGGCAACCCAGGTGGTGAAGATGCGGCAGCTCGGTCAGATGATGCTCGAGCGCTTTGCCGGCAAGGCAATTCATCCCATCGCCGGTGTGGTGGGTGGGTTTGCTAAACCTCTGCTGGAGCAGGAGCGGCTGGATTTATTGACTGATTGCCGAACCTTGCTCGATTTTGCCTGTTACACCCTGGATTTCGCCAAGGCCAACGTCTTCTCCAAATATCTGGATGTCATCTGCAGCCTTGGGGTGATTACCACCGGCTTCCTCGGTACCGTTGATCGTGAGGATGGTTCCATGCGCCTGTACGACGGCAAACAGCGCCTGATGAAAGCCGATGGCAGCTATGTCGACTTTGAGGGGAATGACTATGGCAAGTATCTGGGTGAACATGTTGAGCCCTGGGCCTATTCCAAAATGCCCTATGCCAAGTCCTGGAACGAAGGATTTGACCTCAATCTGGATGCTCCCAAGGGGATCTACCGCGCCAATACCCTGGCCCGGATCAATGTCTGTGACAAGATGTCGACCCCCAAGGCTCAGGCTGCCCTGGAAGAGTTCCGGGCCACCTTTGGCCGTCCGGCCCAGGCGACATTGCTCTATCATTATGCCCGCCTGATTGAACTCATCTACTCCTGTGAGCGGACCATTGAACTGCTCGAATGGGAAGGCATCACCGATACCAATGTCCGTGCCAAGGTTGAGCCCAAGGCCGGACGTGGTGTCGGGATTGTTGAGGCACCACGCGGCACCCTGATTCATGACTATGTAACGGATGCCAATGGCTGTATTGAAAGCGCCAACCTGATCGTCGGGACCACCCACAATATTGCGCCCATGAATATGAGCGTCAAGCAGGCGGCCACGATGTTGATTAAGGATGGGAAGTATGATCAGGGACTGTTGAATCGGGTGGAAATGGCCGTCAGGGCCTACGACCCCTGAATGTCCTGCGCAACCCACCGCCTGGATGGCGGCATACCAATGTCAGTAAGCATCGTTAATGCAAAAGGGAAAGAGATCGATCATATTACCAATTGATGTAAAAAAACAGGCAGACCCAGGAGCGGGTCTGCCTGTTTTTTCCGATCAGCAGCAGGTGCCCCCTGGGCACGGAAGTTTTTTATTTTTGAGCTGATGAAGGCCAAGAATATCCCGCGGAAGAGACCTCATCTTCTGCTGACGCATCTTTCGGAACAGCAAATGTTCGAGATAAGGAGAAAAAAATGTCGGATACACCAGAAAAAGCAGCACGTCATCAGGTCCGTGCGGAGAATCCCTCGGGAGCATGTGGCCATATCGAGCACATGACCATTGATCAGTTGAGAGCGCGGGCGGTGGGCGATGACTTTGACGCAACCTGCCCGGCCTGTGGATTATTTCATCTGACTCAGGCGGAAATAGATAAATTGAACAGTGAGAAGGTTACGGAGTCGGATCATTATATCGCGATGAAGAATGCGGCGGAAGACACGCCCTGATTTTCCCGGGTTGGAGTTCCTCCGCAAGTATTTCATCTGAGAGTGTCAGATAAGCACTTTTTTATATCCACGTTTCAACGCAGTAATTCCTTTTCTAAATCAAGATGTGCACGAGAAGAAAAGCGAGTCGCGACGAG
>JACDZJ010000319.1_pt1 | contig 15828 bp, 14 predicted proteins | sample 7365721 | NCBI WGS metagenome assembly JACDZJ01 (sample SAMN15143480, study PRJNA637477) | pond metagenome | biome: freshwater wetland ecosystem [ENVO:00000243]; feature: pond [ENVO:00000033]; material: pond water [ENVO:00002228]; isolation source: pond water containing pink berries ... | reverse complement strand
TAATCGGGAGGGCTTTTCCTCAGGTCTCCTATTGACAACGCTACCAAATATTTTAAATGAGGATTATCTGAAACCATTATCCATTACAATCAAGGATATGGCTTCTATCCTGGGTGTTTCAAGAAAAACATTATCAAAAATCATTAACGGGAATGGGGCGGTAACGCCTGATATGGCATTGCGGTTGTCCAGGGCATTCGACACGACTCCTGACTTATGGCTGAATCTCCAAAAAAATTATGACTTGCGGCACGCCGTCCATGATTCTCTGGAATGGCAGCGGGTGATGCCTGTTCTACCTGCCGTAGCGAGTCCTCAGGCGTAAAAACAGCGAACAGGAACACAGAACTGAAAATGAAAAAGGGGGCAGAAGTGAATTCTGCCCCCGGAATGAAAAACGAAAAGAAGAGACTCAGCCCTTCAGGTCAGGCGCAACCTGAAGTCCTCAATCCTCGCTGGAAGGTGAATCAGCTTCCGCTTGGCCCTGAATAGATAAATTTCTGTCCTTTCAAAATATTGTCCACGGACAACATATTCCCCTTCATATAGAAGATATTGGGCTTGGTCCCGTCTCCTGGTCTCAGAACCCAGACGCTTTCTTCCAGTTGGTGCACCAGTTTAAAGACGATATTGCTGGGATCGCTGAGATTGCCGAAGGTGCGGGCGTCAGTGGGGCAGGCGGAAGAGCAGGCGGTCTGGGTCTTGCCCTTGGACAGCCGTTCTTCCCAGCAGAAATCGCACTTGTCCACGGCATGCCTCTCGGTGCTGAAATAGCGGGCGTCATAGGGGCAGGCCAGCATACAGGTCTTGCAGCCGATGCATTTCTTGCTGTCCATGCGAACGATCCCGGTGACCGCGTCCTTGTAGGTGGCCCTGGTGGGGCAGGCCCGCACGCAGGGGGCGTCGTTGCAATGATTGCAGAGGACGGGAATAAATTCCACCTTTTTGTCCAGTTGTCCCTGATGGTTACGGGTGAGAATCCGGGTGCGAAAGCCGTATTCGGGGACATGGTTGGTCTTGTTGCAGGCATCGACGCATTTTTCGCAGTCGATGCACAGGGATTGCCGGATCACCATGCTGTAGTGCGGGTTGTAGGGAAATCTCTCGACAAAGTCGGTGCCGGAGGCATGGGCAAGGCCGAAGGTGGAAGACAGCGAGAGGATCTTGCCGCCGGCATAGACCCCGGTAATGGCAAAGCCGAGTTTGAGAAAGTTCCGTCGTTCCTTGTTGGTGATGGACGAGGTGCCCTCATTTTTTAACCGGTCAAAATCAATTTTTGGAAAATTCATAGTCGTAGTTCCTTTCAAGGGATTCAGGTAATCACCTGGTATTACCATATATTATGTTGACGCTTCATGGCATCCTGCTCAGTCTCACCTTCCTGCATGAAATGGATGGCACCGCAGCCGGGGCAGATATATCCGCCCTCGGGGACAATCTCATGTTTCTCAAGCTGATGGCCGTTGAGCATCTTCTCACCGGCTAAATAGGCAAAGCCGATAAAGGAAAGGCCAAAAAGGGTGACCATGATTTCATGGAATGAGGGCTTGTATTTGATGAGCTCAAGCCCCTCCTCAACCCCCAGCACCTGATAGACAGAGACAATCTGGCCCGGGATCACAATGTCGTAGCGCATGAAAAAGATGCCGATCATCATCAGGCCCGTGGCCCACAGAATCATGTTGAAGTTGGTTCCCCTGGACAGAAAGAGAAGGAAAAGGGGCAGCACCATGCCGAGAAAGATATCGAAAAACCAGAAATTGACGGAGTAACTGCCATTGACCAGGGACATGATGACCAGGGATTTGTCATGGGAGACCATGCCGGTAATGATCTTCCAGATGGTGAAGAAGATGATCGTGGAGATGAGAAAGATGGTGATCTGACAGACGGCCTTCATTGCCCGTTCCATGCGCATATTCATAATGGCCGGGTTGATCTTCCAGGCCAGAGTCGTCACAAAGAGGATGGCGCAACCTCCCGACATGCCTGCCGAAAAGATAAAATAAATGGGCAGGTACGGGCCATACCAGAAGGGACGGCCATGGAGCATGCCAAAGACCGCGCCCAGATTACTATGGGCCGCGATACCCACCACCAGCCCGAAGAAACCCATCAGTCGGGACAGACTGTGGTTCTGCTCGAGGAGGAAGTAGTATTCTATCATCATGAAGACCAGATAGGCCCCATAGAGGGTTCCCATCCACCACATATTTGAGCTCAGATTGGGGGAGATGACATTGTAAATGGCCATCCGGAAGGGATTTTCGATGTCGAAGAAAATGATGCAGAACCCGCCCAGGATAAAGATGATGGACATGAAGACGGCGCGTTTGGCGATGGGCATAAAGGCCTCGCCGCCAAAGACATGGCCGATGGAGGAAACAATGCACAATCCGGTGGAGGTGACCACGCAAAAGACATAGGCAGAGATGAGAAGTCCCCAGGACATTTCACGGCTGACGTTATAGACATGATGATACCCGGTGATCATCCCGTGCACTCCCACGGCGGCGCCAATCAGGGTCAGAAGGGCGAAAAACCCCATAATGATAAAATATCGGGGGCTTGCATTTCTCAGGGCGTCTATGCCGTGATAGCCCCATCTTTTAGCGATATCAACGGTACTTCTATTCATTGTTTCACCTACATGGATGAGTTTCTTGGTTTATCTGGAAAAAATCAGCTGATTGTCTCTTATGGTATCAAGGCGGTCAGTGTTTTTTCTTGCCGGTGTCGCTGTCTTTTTTCAGGCTGTCGCTTTGCATGGCGTCATAGCCTTTGACGCCGATATGACAAACGGTGCAGCGGGTCAGATAGCCAAAGGCCTGTGACGAATCGTGGCAGGTTCCGCAGTATCTGTTGTGGATCTGCTCCAGGTATTTTCTCTTGTCACCATCGGCAGGAGCAGACTGATCCGCTCCCTCGATGGACCCCTTTTTCATGACGAAGACCTCCTTGTGGCAGGCCTCACAGGCCAGTTTTCCCTTCTCGACATGGATGGAGTGATCGAATGCCACCGCCTTGACCGGAGAGGTGAAAACAATGGGAGCGTCCGGCGCGAAATGGCAGGAGCCGCACTGGGTGCTGCTGTCAAAGGCGGTGCTGCCATCATGACAGGTGCCGCAATATTTTCCTTCCTTGAAGGATTTCATGGTGAAATCGCCATTTTTTGCGGTTCCGCCTTTCTCCATGGGAAAGATATCGTCATGGCAGTTGTCACAGCTGAGGCCGGCATCCATGGTATGGGTTGAATGGGAGAAGATGGCCTTGGTCGGGGTGGTCCAGATAATGGGTTCCTGCGGGCCATACTTGTCAGCATCGTATGGTTCTGCGGCCATACCGATATTTGCTGAAAGAAGAGCCGCCACAAAAGATGCCGAGAACAATGTGGTCAAGGTTGATAAGCTTCCAGTCGATGCCTTATTTGTGATCATTGGTGTTCTTCTGCCTCCTGTTATCTGTTATCTGTGTCCGCCCATGATGAATTGGGATGTTTAACGAGTGTATGATGAATGGGTTACAATTTCAAGACGCTGAACCAGATAAAAAAAATCGCCAACATTTTTCAATTCGATGATTTTCCACTGAAAGGTGAAGATTATAATTTTTTCAATATGGCCGCGATACGTTCCCCGGCGGAGATTATTTTCCCCAGGATTACCTTTTCCTCTGTGCCTTCGCCGGGTTCCTCAAAGGAGTCGGTCAGCAGTTGGGCGTAATTGATAATGCCGTTGGACAGATTGGTCCCCTCATTGATGATGGCTGCCATCTGCGGATCTGATTTTATGGGGGATTGACCTTTGCCGGGGTCTGGGGCCTGGTGCCGGGACAACTCAGCCAGGGTTTGGGTCACTTTTTCAATTTCAGCACAGGCGCCGCCGCTGCTGGAAAAGTCCTGTGCCCGGATATCCTCGGCGCTGACCTGATCGGCAAGGTGAAGGAGGGGAATCAGGGCCTTCTGGTAGAGCAGGATGAGGGTGAAGCTGATGATGCAGATGATGATGCCCAGGGAACCAATCATGATGGTTTGAAAATGAACCACCTTGGCGCGCATCTGGCTGACAATGATCCGGTCAAACTGGAGCAGGTACTCCGCCAGGGTGCGCATCTGATTTTGCAGCTTGAGACTGTGGGCGATCTTGTCTTCGGTGCTGGTGATATTTCTGGAGGTAATGGCAAGCCCGGAAAGATCGATCTGCTTTGCCATGTCCAGCTTATATTCGGAGGGGATGAGATCGCTCTCCTGGAGGCGGACCAGCGTCGCGTTCAGCACCTTGAAGTCCTGAGCGGCAGCCGCTGCCTTGTCCCAGTCATGGGTGATCAGGGATTCTGTGATCCGCTCCCGAATGGTGGAAAACTGAAAGATGGATTCCTCACTCTGGCGGATGATGGTGGTGTACTGTCCGGTGAGCTGATACTGACGAATTCCCAGCAGAAGAACCACGATGAGAAGGATGGCCACGGCGACGAAGGCCAGATAGCCGGTTTTCTTTAGAGAGCGCATGATGATGACTCCCGGATTTTGCTGTTGGCACAGCTTGGGCAGGCGGGACAGGTATCGCAGTCAAGTTCTTCGGCGCTGCCGGCTTCGGCCTTGAGCTTGTTGGAACAGTTGAGGATGATCTCAAATTCTTCATTATCCAGGGTTTCAACCTGGATAAGAATCTCGGTCAGATTTTTCAAGAGATCGATTTTCTCATGGAGAATGGCCTTTGCTTCCTCATAGGAGCTGGCGAGGATGGCTTTGATCTCCTGGTCAATGGCCTTTGCGGTTTCATCGGCCATGGAAAGACGCTGGGAGGCCGAATCGAGAAATCCGCTGTTGTCAAACATAAAGGCCTGGGGCCCTAAGTGTTCGCTCATTCCCCATTTGCAGATCATATTGGTGGCGATCTCGGTGGCCTGCAAAATATCGCCCTGGGCGCCGGTGGAGCGTTGATTAAAGGCGATTTCCTCGGCAGCGCGGCCCCCCATGAGGATGGTGATTTTATTTTTCAGGTAGGTATAGGAGTAGGCGTGGCGGTCAAACAGGGCGAGCTGCTGGGTTTGTCCCAGGGCCCGTCCTCGGGGAATAATGGTGATCTTGTGAAGGGGGTCGGTTTCAGGCAGAGACTTTGCGATGATGGCATGGCCGGCTTCATGATAGGCGAGAATGTTTCGCTCCTTTTCGGTCATGACCAGCCCTTTGCGCTCAACGCCCATGAGGATGCGATCCCGGGCCAGCTCAAAATCCGTCTGGTCAACCCTCTTTTTGCCTCCCCGCGCGGCCATCAGGGCGGCCTCATTGACCAGATTGGCAATATCGGCGCCGGTGAATCCAGGGCACATCTGGGCTATCTCATGCATATTGAGCTCATCGGCCAGCTCGATTTTTGAGGTGTAAATCTGGAGAATCTTCTGCCGGCCATTCATGTCAGGGGGGAGGATATTGATCTGTCGATCAAAGCGTCCGGGGCGACGCAGAGCGAGATCAAGGATATCGGGCCTGTTGGTGGCCGCCAGAACAATGATATTGTCGGTGGAACTGAATCCATCCATCTCCACCAGCAGGGCATTCAGGGTCTGGCTCCGCTCGTCACTGCCACTGGCAGAACCGCCTCCGCTGCGACTGCCGCCAACGGCGTCAATTTCATCAATAAAGACAATGCAGGGAGAGTTCTTTTTCGCCTCTTTGAACAGGTCGCGCACCCGCGAGGCACCGACGCCCACAAACATCTCCACAAAATCAGAACCACTGAAGCTGTAAAATGGAACGCCCGCCTCCCCGGCAATGGCTCGGGCGAGCAGCGTCTTTCCGGTTCCGGGCGGGCCTTGCAGCAAAACTCCCTTGGGGATGGTGGCGCCCACCTGGCTGAATTGATCGGGATTGACGAGAAAGAGGACGATTTCTCTCAGTTCATCCAGGGCCTCCGGGATGCCGGCGACATCCTTGAAGGTCACGATCTTGTGGCCGTCATTGGGAAGAATCAATTTGTCCGTGGCAAATCTGCTTTCCTCCTCCTCTTTTCGCATCTTAATGAGGGAAAGAACAATGATCAGAACAAGAATGGCGCCGTAGGCAAGGGTGAGACTGTGGATGATAAAGTCAGTGTGGTCCTGGTTAAAGATGATGCGGATATTTTTATCTTTGAGCTCCGTGATCAGCTCTTCCGGGTTGGGGACAGTGGTGATATAGGTGAATCCGGGATTGGTGCTGTTTTCTGCGGTTCTGTGACTGACCACTATCCTGTTGCCGGTGAAGGTCATTTCGGAGATATCATGGTGAGCGAGGCAGTAACGAAATTCACTGTAATTTCTTTCCGGTAAACGATGCTCAACGGTCCATAAAACGTAAACACCACCGGAGAAAACTGTAAACAGAAAAAAAATAAAGAGATTGCGCGCAAGAATTGCCATGATGGAGAGTTGCAGGGGAATACAAGGGTTGATAACAGGTACATTCTTCTGCATGAAAAAGCGGATTCAAAGGCTCAGGACAGCAGAGAGTTTGAATCAGCGATGGCAGTATATACCATATAAAAAGTCGGTAAAACAGAAGAACCGACTTTTTATATGAGGTGAACCTTGTATTGAACAGGAAATCTTAAAAGGCAAAGGTTGGGTCCCTTTGGATGAAAAAGCCTGACTGCGAGATGACTAAACTCCGGTGATGGCAGAGAACAAGCTTTGAATCAGGGTGATGGGACCGCCGCTGTTGGTCATGGCGCTGAATAAACAGACCAGACTCCACAATCCGATACATGCCGCAAAGGCAGCAGTAATAACGGTTCCCACCTTATACAGTTCACTGTCGGTTCTGGCGGATTCGTGGGTGGTTGCTGTGATTTGGCTTTTGGTGATGGCTTTGTTTTCCATGATATGTTTCCCCCTGGTGATGGAAGGTCGTTAATTGAATCTCGAAGCGAGAACTGATTGGAAAAATGAACGTGGCCTGATTATCCGCCGATGGCCTTGAAGAGACTGCTCACAAGGTTTACCGGGCCGCCACTGTTTATGATTCCGCTGAATAAATTGGCCACGGCCCAGAGGCCAATGGTTGCGGCCGTAAATGCCACCACCGTTACCCCTATCTTTGAAATTTCGGCGCTGCTGGAAGTGGTGGCCGTTGTGGTGGCTTGAATTTTACTTTGATCTCTTGTCGTTGCGGTTTTCATGGAATCTCCTCGGTGACTCAGTTGTTTACTCTCAGGAATCAGTGGGAAAAGTACAGATCAGCTGAGGGCATTGAAATAGTTGACGATCAGGGCGACGGGGCCGCCAGAGGCGATCAGACCGGCGGTCATACATGCCACGGCCCAGGCGCCACAGAGAAGGGAGGCAAGGCCAAGAACCACGGTACTTGATTTTTGCAGTTCAGCAACGGCTTGGGATTTATCGCTGGCAAGATATCCGGTTCTGATCTCGATCCTGGTTGTTGCGGTTGCTGTTTTCATGGTGACCCTCTTGGGATGAAGTTGGAGAGAAACGGTTTTTCGGGTTTTGCTCCCATTCCTCTGTTTGCCATATTCATTGCATGGGGCGTGCCAGAATAAGGGGGAAATCAGCAATGATCTTTCGAATTGACCTAACTATTCGGTAAGAAAGATCTTTATTTAATTTGATGGCGTCGGCTGGAGGTTTCAGGGATATTTTCGAGGGCGGGGGTGTTGTGTTGCGAATATGTGTCAATGGAAAAAATGTGTTTCAAAAATGTTTCAATTGTGCTGCATTTATGGAATGGCGCCACAGGTTGGAGGGGAGCAACGGCAGACCTTCTTCGAATTCTCCATCACGTGTTCCATGTCGGAAATAAAACTCCCCTCCTTTGACGTCGATATGGAATGTCGAACGGCAAGGGTCGGAGGTTTGTTCGGGAAAGGTAGCTCCCCTCCCTTGACGGGAGCAGTTGGGGGTGGGTGACGCTGCCACTGGCTGCTTCCATTGCTGCTTCCCCCCTCCCCTGGCCCCTCCTCGCCAAGGGGAGGGGGAATTCTCTTCACATCCACGTTTGATGTGGAAATTCGAATTCTTTATCAAAGGTTCCATCTCGGAAAGAAAAAGCCCTCCCTTGACGCCGATAGGGAAGGTCGAACGGAAAGAGTCGGAGGCTCGTTCGGGAAAGGAAGCTCCCCTCCCTTGACGGGAGGGGTTGGGGGTGGGTGAAACTGCAATTAACCGATTTCATAGCTGATTCCCACATCCTCTGAACCATCCCCGCCAGGGGGAGGGGAATTTTCTTCATATCCGCGTTTGATGTGGCAATGGAATTTCTCCAGTCGTGGGAAAAATTGCTGAATGAGAACCGTTGCGAGGTGGTTTATTCAATAAAATCATCGGCATGAATGGTGTGGCGCTGCATCTTCCGGTACAGGGTGCTGCGATCCACCCCCAGCATCCGGGCCGCCTTGGACTTGTTCCCCCGGGCCCGTTTGAGGATGTCGATAAGCTCATCCTTTTCACTGATATAAGGGGGATAGGTGAGATTCGTCGGCAATGCCGGCGGGGAGGGAGGGCCTGCGGAAGCCGGGACTGATTTCAGGGGCGACACCGAACTTTTCTGCATCTGCAAAGTACGGATTTCTTCAGGGAAGTGCTCCAGTGAAATGGTCTGGCTTTCGCACAGGACGCAGGCCCGTTCGATGACATGACGGAGTTCCCTGACATTACCGGGCCAGGAATAGAGGGAGAGCAAATTCATGGCTTGATCGGAGATTCCGTGAATATTTCGCTGCAGCTCTTCCCGGAACAAGGAGAGGTAGTGGTAGGCCAGTATGGGGATATCGCCTTGCCGTTGACGAAGGGGCGGCAGTCTGATCTCCACAACCTTGAGGCGGTAGAAAAGATCTTCGCGGAAATTTCCGGCCCTGACACTTTCGATAAGATTGACATTGGTGGCGGCAATGATTCGCACGTCAACCTTGATCGGGGTATCCTGGCCCACCGGGGTAAAGGTTTTTTCCTGGAGAAAGCGGAGGAGGCGCAGCTGGGTTCGCGGCGAAATATCGCCGATCTCATCCAGGAAGAGGGTACCGCGATCAGACTGCAAAAGCCAACCCGGCCGATCCCGGTCGGCGCCGGTGAAGGCCCCCTTTTTATGTCCGAAAAGCTCGCTTTCCAGCAGATCCTCAGGGATGGCGGCGCAATCAACCTTGATCAGGGGCATCTCCTTCCGCCTGCTTTCCAGGTGCAGGGACTCCGCCGCCAGCTCCTTGCCGGTTCCCGATTCTCCGGTGATGAGCACGGCGGTGTCCACCTTGCCCACATTCTCAATGAGTTTGTACACTTCCTGCATCAACGGGCTGGCTCCCACATAGCCGTGGAAGTGATTGCGCAGGGAGCTGTTTGCATCCGGTTCCGGCAGGGTGATGTCCCTGGCGACGATGACAACGCCGCCAAACTCATCCTGGCCGTCCTCGAGGGGAGAGGCGTTGAGGCTGATGATCCGGATATTGCCGTCGGGTTTCCGACACTCAATCTGATGCTCCCGGACCTCCTTCCTGTTGCCCAACACCTGCACCGCGTCCTGGAGGCAGGCGCGACTCATCTCATCGGGGAGGGCTTTTATCGTAGCCGGGATATTCTCATCATCGCAGGACAACCATCTTTTGGCGGTATTGTTGATCTGGATGATATTCATATCGTTGTCAATGGTGATAATGGCGTCACGGACGGAACTGAGGATGGCCTCCAGATACCGTTTATACTTTTCATTTTCTTTGCGGAGCTGCCTCTTTTCCTTTTCCAGCTGCCAGTGCTGGAGTGCCTGTCGGACAAATTTCAGCAGGGTCTCCTTGTTCACGGGTTTGGAAATATAATCAAAGGCCCGGTATCGGAGGGCCTCGGAGGCGGAGTTCAAATTGGGAAAGCCGGTAATCATGACCACCGGGCATTCAATCCCGGTTTTTCGAATCTTGCGCAGAAGATCCGTGCCCCGTCCACCTTCCAGGACTATGTCACTGATAATCAGGTCAAATTCCTGGGCCTCGATGGCCGCCAGGGCCTCGTCAAGATTTGTGGCCGTGGTGATGGAACCATAGCCTTCCCGAGTCAGAAACATCTCAAAGGTCATGCGGATGCTGGCCTCGTCATCGACGATGAGAATGCGCGCGTTTTTATCAATGGTATCGAGGTATTCCATGGCTTATACGGTGGAAGCAGGAATTTGCAGAAGCATTTCGGTGAACCGGTGCATGATCGAATTGACCTTGATGGAGCCGGCATGGTCCTGGATGATCCCGAAACTGATACTGAGGCCAAGGCCGGTGCCTTGACCGGCAGGTTTGGTGGTGAAGAATGGATCAAAGAGCCGGTCGAGGATGCCCTGCGGAATCCCGGTGCCGTTATCACGGAGGCTGGTCTGGATCCATGGGCTGCCGTCTTCCAGGATGATGGGCCGGCATGAAATCAGGATCTTTTTGTCCGGCGAGGGAAGGGGGTAGCGCTCATTCAAGGCAAATCGGCTGTTGCTCAGGAGATTGAGAAGAACCTGCTGCAACTGGCGGAAGTTGCCGTTGACGGGACAGGGGCCGTTGAAAAAATCGGTGTCGATCTGGATGCTGTCATTTTTGCACTGATGTTCGACGAGCGATAAACTGGTCTTGACAACATCCACCATATCAATGGGTTCAATCTCCTGATCGCCTTCTCTGGCGAAGGAGAGCAGATTTTTAATAATGGCGGCGATGCGTTCCCCTTCGCTGATGATGCGGGTGAGGAGTTCTTCCTCGAGGGAGTTTTTTTTGCTGTCATCGAGGAGGATCTGGGCAAAATTGATAATGCCGGTGATGGGATTATTGACCTCATGGGCCACCCCCGCCGCCAGTTCGCCGATGGCGGCCAGTTGCGCGGTGCGCATGGAATCGACCTTGCGCACCTCCTCGCAGGTCAATGCCCGGGCAATCAGGAGGATCTTGCTGACACTGCCGTCAGCCTCCCTGATGGGTGAGATATCGAGGAGATATTCTCCAAAAAGACCGGGCAGCCTGGTTTCCTCCACCCGGGGGGTGCAGGTCTGTAAGAAGGATTCGAGGGGACATTGGAGGTGGGGAGAGCTGCCGCCATGGATAATCTTGCAGATCCCCATGCCCACAATCTGCTCTCTTGCCTTGCGGGCAGCGACGATGGTGGCGGGATTGGCGTCGAGGATGATGCCGACGGGGCTGACAACCAGCACCGGGTCATGGATGGCATTGAAAAGTTGTTTGCCGGTCCCCGGTGGAAAAAGGCTTCTCGGGCGCTTTGCCGGGGCGATCTCTGATGTTTCCTGGCGGGTGGAAGACATGGAATTGGTGCTTATCCGGCAAGCGAGCTGAGAACTTTTTTGACCATATTGCCGTCCGCGCCCTTGCCGAAATGTTTCATGATGGTCCCCATGGCCTGCATCGGGGTTTTGAACTGGGAAAGATCAATATTGGCCCTGGTCCAGGCCAGGATTTCATCCTCACCGGCCATCCTCGGCAGATACGATTCGAGAATCTGGAGATACTCCGAGCTTTCCTGTCCGGCAAATTCCAGGGTCTGTTTTTCGGACTTGCACAGGCCCAGGATCACCGAGATAATCTCATCGTTGCTGATCTCATCGTCGCGCTTGGGACGGCTGCTTTTTTTGCCGTTTTCAAGGGTGATGGGCAGGGTGATTCGGGTGGGGAACTCGCTGATGAGAATGCGGATGGCGCCCTTGACCGGCTCATTTCTGCTCAGCATGGCAGCCTTCAGATCAGCGCGCAGCTTGGTGAGCAGGGGGATGCCGGATGTCTCGCTCCAGCCGTATGCAGCGGGTTCGCTCATGTTGGTGCCTCAGGAATATAGGTTTGGATGGACGCCGGACGCGGCATTGGCCTGCGAGGTGTTTTCTCACTGGACGGATTCCATCGGGGATGAGGGGTGAGCTTGCCTGGGGAGCGGTGAAGCTTCATTCCCCCACGTCTCTTCATATCGGAATCAGGCAATGGGTGTCAAGGGAAAAAGCCGGAACGGGGCGGGCCGTGGAGAAGATCGGGCCAGGGCCGCAGCAGCCGGTTCTGCTCGCTTCTCCCTTTGATCTATGCTATTTTAGAACCACTACGGGGCGGGTTTTCTTTCAACGGGCAAGGGGTACGACGGAGACGATGCGGCAGGGTATAATCGAAGAGCGGCTTCAGGGGATTGTCGAGCGGGTCACCTATCATAATACCGAGACGGGCTGGTCGGTGCTCCGGGTCAGCTGTTTTCAGGAGCATGAACCGGTGACCGTGACCGTCCATCAGACCCGCGTTTTTGCGGGTGCCACCATGAAGTTCTTCGGTTCCTGGGTCGTTCATCCCGGCTATGGACGCCAGTTCAAGGCCCTGCGGGCGGAGGAGCAGAAGCCGGCCACGGCCGCCGGGCTGGAAAAGTATCTGGGCTCCGGCCTGATCAAAGGGGTGGGGCCGAAGACGGCCCGCAGGATCGTCACCCATTTCGGCAAAGAAACCCTGGATATCTTTGAAGGGCGCATCGAAGACCTGCTCCTGGTGCCGGGCATTGCCCATAAAAAACTGGCCGGCATCAAGGCGGCCTGGGAGGAACATCGGGCCGTGCGGGAGGTCATGCTCTTTCTCCAGGGGCATGGGATTTCCACCCTGTTCGCGGTGCGTATCTATAAAAAATATGGGGATCAGGCTGTGACCCTGGTGCGGGAGAACCCCTACCGGCTGGCGGACGACTTCTACGGCATCGGTTTTTTTTCCGCCGACAAGGTGGCCCTTTCCCTGGGTATTGCTCTGGATTCGGAGATCAGGATCATGGCGGCCATTCGCCATATCCTGGCGGCCTCGCGCGAACAGGGCCATTGCTTTCTCACCGCCAGCCAGATCCAGACGCAGATCAGGGAGCTTCTGGAGATGGATCTGGGAGATGGACTTTCGCTGTATCTCCAGACCATGGAGCGGGAGAATCTGCTCAAGACCCGACTCCTTGCCATCGATGACACAACTCCCGTTTCCTGTTACTATTCCAAAACCCTCTATTACGATGAGAAGCATTGCGCGCAATGGCTCAGGGAAATGTGCGCCCCCCTGGTGGTGGACGGCCGGCGGGTGGAAAAGTGGCTGGCCGCCTACAGCGTCACCCAGAATCTGCAACTCAGTGGGGAACAGCATGAAGCGGTGGCTGGTATTGCCGCCTGTCGCTGCGCCATCCTCACCGGTGGGCCGGGCTGCGGCAAGACCACGGCCACCAGAACCCTGGTCATGCTGTTGCAGGCCATGAAGCTGCGGGTGGTGCTGGCGGCCCCGACGGGGCGGGCGGCCCAACGCATGGGCGAGGTGATCGGGATGGAAGCCCTGACCATTCATCGTCTCCTGGAGTATCAGGGGGGCGGGTTCAAGCGGAACCGGGAACAGCCCCTGGAGCTTGACTGCCTCATCGTTGATGAATGCTCCATGCTCGATATCAGCCTGACCGCCTCTCTGCTCTCCGCCATGCCGGAAGGGGCGCGTCTGGTGCTGATCGGAGACGCCGACCAGCTGCCCTCGGTGGGCGCCGGCAATGTGCTGGCGGATCTCATTGCCTCCGGGGTGGTTCCCCTCTTTACCCTGAACAAGGTCTTCCGGCAGGCCGGTGCATCCTCCATCATCCGTTTTGCCCATGCCATCAATACCGGCGAGATCCCCCGCATACCGTCTCCCTTCAAGGAGCCGGGGCTGTGGAAGGAAAAGGTGGATTGCCTCTTCCTGGATTCCAACGAGGCGACCCAGGAGCAGCTGCGGGTGATCGGCCGGGTGCGGGACCATTTCCAGTTGTCGGGCCGGGAGGTGGAGGCCCGCTTAAGTGAAGAGCAGCTCTACACCGGGGCCGATGAAGAGCTGCCGGCTCAGCCTTGGAGGGCCGGGCTTGATCTGCCGGATCACTACCGGCATATCAACTTTGGCTTGCTCCAGACGGCGGAGAGCGGCGCCGATGAGCTGCGGGCGGTGCTTAAAAAGGTGCATCCCTGGTCGTCCCTCTACTATGGCCTCACCGCCCAGGAGGTGATCCTCCGATTGTACACCGACTGGATCCCCAAATATTTCGGGAAAGGCTGTGAAATTCAGGTGCTCTCGCCCATGACCCGGGCCAGTCTCGGCACCTCAACCCTGAACCGGACCCTCCAGCAGGCGGTGAATCCCGGTACCGAGGGCAAGGGGCAGCTGATCCTGGGAGATCGGATCTTCCGGGTGGGCGACAGGGTTATCCATCGCCGCAATAATTACACCCTTGGGGTGTTCAACGGTGATATCGGGGTGATCGAGGGGGTCAACGCCCTTGATCTGACCTGCCGGGTGCGTTTCTTTGCGGGCGACCGCGGGGTTGAGTATCAGAAGGATGAGATCAGCGAACTGGAGCTGGCTTACGCCATCACCATCCATAAATCCCAGGGCAGCGAATTTGACTGCGTGATTATCCCCATCGTCAGCCAGCATTTCAAGATGCTGTTTCGCAATCTTATCTATACCGGTCTGACCCGGGCCAGGAAACTGGCGGTTTTCGTGGGAACCAGGCAGGCATTTTCCATGGCGGTGGGCAATGTGGATACGGCAAAGCGGCAGACGGCACTGGCGGAGTTGTTGCGTCGGTAAAAGAAGTGGAAATGAAGGACTCCGGCCATTGCGGGTATGGAGTTGGGTTGCATTTTGTAACTATCCAGCTTGTTGCCGGAGAGGAACCTAAAACCACGTAGTGTAACTGGATAGTTACTGCATTTTAAGTTAGAGCAGAGGGGGAAACAATGGAATATCGTACAGCAACAATGGGAAGGGTGATCATGGCCCGGTTTGATCAGGGTGATGATCTGTTATCCGGCTTGCAGGGGCTGGTGGTCAAGGAAAATCTGCGATCCTGCTGGTTTCAGATCCTGGGCGGCCTTCGCCAGGCCGGGGTGGTCACCGGGCCGAAGGAACCGACCATGCCCCCTGATCCGGTGTGGGCGGAGGTGGACGGCGCCCGTGAGGTGGTGGGCAGCGGCTCCGTTTTCTGGGAGGGGGACGAGCCGCGCATCCATCTCCACGCCGCCATGGGTCATCATGGCGACACCATGACCGCCTGTGTCCGCCGCAACACCAAGGTCTATCTGATTCTCGAGGTTATTCTCTTTGAACTGCGGGGGATTGATGCCACCCGGCCCTTTTATCCCGAGGGCGGATTTAATCGGCTCACCTTCGGGCAGGAGCACTCTGCGTGATTGTTCTGATAACGGTGGTCAACGAAGGGATACAACAGGATGATATTCTATGGATGAGACAATAAGCAGATCGGAACTGAAGCGAAGATTCAAGCAGATCGAAGACGTGGCCCAGGAGTTGACCGAGCTCACCGACAAGGATCTGAAGAAATTCCCCGGCGATGAGTTCGTCTGCGCCGAGATCAAGTCCATTCGAGCCCTGAGCGGGGGCGCGCGGAAGCGGCAGGTGAAACATCTGGCCAAGCTCCTGCGGCAGGGCTCGGATATGGATGCGGTCTATGATTTTTTGAGCAACCGGAAGGGTTCTCAGCTCAAGGTGAAAACCCAGCTCCATGAGGCCGAGCATCTGCGCGATGCCCTGATCAATGAGGCCATGGCCGATTTTCAGCACTGCCGCTCCCTCCAGCGGGAGTGGGAGCCGGACTGGAAGAGCGAGATATTTGGCCCGGCCCTGGCCAAATATCAGGGGCTCGACGAAGAGGCCCTGCGCAAAACCGTGTACCAGTACGTCAAAAGCCATAACCGGCTCTACTATCGGGAACTGTTTCGGATGGTCAAGGCGGCCATTGACAACTATGAGCAAAGCCGCCGGATGGACACGCCGAAGCCCTAGGATGAACAAAGGGAGGTGTCGGCATTGACCCAGGGGCCGAGCCAGGGGACGAGCC
>JACDZJ010000318.1_pt1 | contig 16013 bp, 15 predicted proteins | sample 7365721 | NCBI WGS metagenome assembly JACDZJ01 (sample SAMN15143480, study PRJNA637477) | pond metagenome | biome: freshwater wetland ecosystem [ENVO:00000243]; feature: pond [ENVO:00000033]; material: pond water [ENVO:00002228]; isolation source: pond water containing pink berries ... | reverse complement strand
AGCCAGGCGACGATGCTCCTGCTTCCGGCATTGAATCAGATGATCGACATCACAACCACCAGGATGATGGCATTGCGAACGCATCCCCCCATGGTCATCTTTATGCTGCTCGGCTTTCTCAGTCTTGTGAGCGCGTTGCTCGTGGGGTATGGCACATCCACCAATAAAAAACGGAGCTGGATTCACATTGTCGTCTTTGCCGGAATCATGTCGCTCTCGACGTATGTCATCCTCGATATTGAATTCCCGCGCCGTGGCCTGATCAAGGTGGAAACTGCCGATCAGGTGCTGATTGAACTGCGCCAGAGTATGCAGTGATTCTGTCTCCCCATCAACCATGCAGGCTGGAAAAAGCAGACACCAAGCTGATTCTGTGACCAGTCATTGTCATGATATGGACCGTTCTGATCAATCAGGAGTTGAGCGGAGGTTGAATATGCAGCGGCCCTTGCCGAAGGTGGCGCAATTGTTTCTCTGCCTGCTGCTTGTTTTGCTCTTTTTCGGATGCGGCAACAGCTACTACAGCGGACCGGCGACCGCCCACTTCGACGGTGAGAAGTTCGACAACCCCTGGGCGCCAATGCCCGAACGCTTCGGAGAATTCCTCAAGTGGCGCCTGACGGCCGATCGCGGCCGGTGGCCGGAGTCTGTACCGGTGAGCCTTTCAATACCTCCAGCGAGGGTTGCCGGCGACACCCTTCGGGTGACGTATGTCGGGCACTGCACCGTGCTGCTGCAAACCCAGGGTTTGAACATTCTGACCGATCCGATCTGGTCGGAGCGGGCCAGCCCGCTGAGCTTCGCCGGCCCGAAGCGGGTCGCCGCCCCCGGTGTTCGATTCGAAGATCTTCCCCCCATCGACGTGGTGCTGGTGAGTCACAACCACTACGATCACATGGATATGACGACACTGAAGCGCCTGTTCAAGGCCTTTAACCCGCTGGTACTGACCCCCCTCGGCAATGATGCCGCCATGCTCGCGGCCATTCCCGGAATGCGGGTTAGGGCCCTGGATTGGGGGGAGAGCTTTGAGCTGAACCGCCAGGTGCGTTTTACCCTCGAACCGATGCAGCACTGGTCGGCCCGCAGCCTCTTTGACCGGCGTGAAGCCCTGTGGGGTGCTTTTGTGGTCGAGGCTCCGGGTGGCCCCATCTATTTCCTGGCGGATGCCGGCTACGCGAAATCCTTGTCCGGGCAGTTCGTCGCCAGATATGGAACTCCCCGGTTCAGCCTGTTGCCGGTGGGAGCCTACGAGCCGAGGTGGTTCATGCAGTATGCCCACATGTCTCCCGCCGAGGCGGTGCAGACCTACCTCGACCTTGGCCAGGGCTACGCCATGGGAACCCAGTACGAAGTCTTTGCCATGGCCGACGAGGCCTATGCCGCGCCGCGTCAGACCCTTTACGAGGTCCTGCAGGCCAGGGGAATCGAACGGGAGCGGTTTCAACTGCCCGACGTGGGCGGCTGGTTCACAATACCGCCGCGCTGATCGTCAGGCGGGGCGCATCTGGCCCACCGGGGTGAGGGAGATGGTGAATTCCCCGGTGTCGTCGACGCCAGGCAACTGATCCGGCAGCTCCAGGTGGGGGCACAAGGACGTTGCAAAAAATTGATCTCCTGCCCTTACCACACTCACCGCTGGCGTATTGAAATTTTCATGAACAATCGAGCGCTTTACCGATGGTGGCCCAACACCTGGAAGCCCCCCCATTGCTGGGAAGCGAGAGTCTTGATTGAGAGCTAGCGGTTGAACAGGCGGCACGAAAAATGCTGAGATTCCACCTGGAAAACGTGAAATACTGTTCAAACCATCGGAGCCGCTTCTTGCCTTGAAATCGCCTTATATCATTCACATGAAGAGTTTCCAGAACCGGAACACCACAGCATATTCTGCTGAGGAGCCGTATAGGATAACATTCAAGACTGCATGCGAGCCGTGACTGTATATAAGTTCTCGAAAACACTGGTTATGTACAGTTTAAGGAGTCGCAGAAAATGATTGCTGGAAATGTATTCGTGGAAATAGCCGCGATTTTAGGACTTGCGACACTTGCCGGAATCATAGGGCAGAAGTTGCGCCAGCCCTTGATCATCATGTTTTTGGCATCGGGCATTCTGGCCGGCCCTTCGGTTTTGGGGATCATCCATAGTTATGAGCAAATTGAGCTGCTGGCCCATATCGGCATAGCCCTTCTGTTGTTTATTGTTGGTCTGAAGCTCGATCTGAATCTGATTCGTACCACCGGTCCCGTCGCCTTGGCGACCGGCCTCGGACAGATCGTGTTTACCTCTCTTATCGGGTTTATCATTGCCATTGCCATGGACATGTCATATCTCAGCGCGGCGTATGTTTCGGTTGCGCTTACTTTCTCAAGTACGATTATCATTGTAAAGCTCCTGTCCGACAAAAAAGAGATCGACTCGCTTCATGGCCAGATTGCTCTTGGTTTTCTGATCGTTCAGGATATCGCTGCAATTTTGGCTTTAGTCGCCTTGACAACATTGGGGGCGTCTGTCACTGCGGACTCGCCCGAGTACCTTACGTTCCTGATGATCGGCGCAAAGGGGGTGGGGCTTTTGGGCGCAGTTGCCCTGCTGATGAAATATGTCGTTCCTTACCTGACCCAGCGTATCTCAAATTCGCTGGAAATGTTGACATTATTCGCCATCGCATGGGCGGTCCTTCTCGGAGCCGGCAGCGAGCTGTTGGGATTCAGCAAAGAGGTCGGCGCATTTCTGGCCGGTATCTCACTGGCGTCAACCCCCTTCAGGGATTCGATTGGAGCGCGGCTCACAGGCCTCCGGGATTTTCTTCTGTTGTTTTTCTTCATTGATCTTGGCGCACGATTGGATTGGTCCACGATGGGCTCGCAACTGGGGGCATCGCTTGTTTTTTCAATCTTTGTGCTCTTCGGCAACCCGCTCATTGTTCTTATGATCATGGGAGCCATGGGGTATCGCCGTCGCACCGGATTTCTTGCCGGTCTCACGGTGGCCCAAATCAGTGAGTTTTCCCTTATTTTAGGGGCACTGGGGTTGAGTCTCAGCCATATTGCCGAAGAAACGATGGGGCTGATCACCCTCGTGGGGGTGGTGACCATATTCCTGTCCACCTATATGATCCTCTATTCCGACCCGCTTTATCGTCTCCTCTCCTCCCCTTTGAAAATTTTCGAAAGGCGCAATCCTTATCGGGAAGCGGACATAGACACCTTCACGGAAACAGGAGTAATCGACGTCATTTTAGTAGGATTGGGTAATTATGGCAGTGGGCTAATGGAGCACCTTCTCCGGCGAAAAAATGCCACAGTGGGGATCGACTTCGATCCCCACGCTCTGGATATGTGGCATAAAAAAGGTGTTCCTGTTCTTTACGGGGATATGGCGGACCCGGAGATGCATGAGCATTTGCCGTTGAAAAAGACGCAATGGGTTATCAGCACCGTTCGTTCCCAAGAAATGAATTTGGCGCTTATCCATAATCTCAAGCAGGACGGTTATGCTGGCAAGGTAGCCTTGACCGCGACAAACAGTCAGGAAGCGGCTGAGTTCGAAAAAGCCGGCGCCAATTTGGTGTTTCGGCCTTTTCAGGATGCAACGGAACAAGCGGCCGATGCGTTGACGTATGCAATGGATTTCCTGCCGGAAAGTATAGATTGGCCTGTTTCATTTCTCGAGTTGCGTATTCGTTCGGATGCTTCAGCAGCTGGGCAGACCATACGAGAGCTTCAGTTATCGGCTTTGGGAATATCTATTCTGGCGGTCAGTCGGGGAGGGCGCATTAATTACGAGCCGACACCGGACTTCACAATTTTCCCGGCCGACCGGCTACTCCTTATGGGACATCCGGCTGGGTTAAAAGAAGCTGAAAACATACTGAATCATCTTGAGGCGCGGCGAGATGCAGAAGACACAGACCGCTTTGAAATCGCCGAAATCGAGGTAGCGGAGGATTCCGCCTTATCAGGCAAGTCTTTGTCTGAGCTTCATTTCCGACAAAGGTTCGGGGTGACCCTGGTCGGCATACGCAGAGGCCGAGAACAGATTAGGACGATCAATCCTGCGGAGCAGTTGTACAGCGGGGACTGCTTGATCGTTATCGGCAAGTCAAGCGCAATCAAAGAGTTGAAGAACCTGGCCCCTGTTTAAACGGTGGCTTCCTTGGTGGTAGTATACTCCAAAAACATATAGCGTGAGGTTATCCATGAAACGTTTCAAAAACATTCTCTACCTGAACGAACCGACCGTTGACCAGGCATCGGCTGTTGCGCGAGCGGTCTCACTGGCGGAAAACAATCAGGCCGACCTGACAATTATAGATGTTATCCCGACGCAGCTTGTCAGGGAAGGTATCGGCCTGCAGCCGGGAGGCCCTATGGCCAAAGGGCTGCGAACCGTCGTTGAATCCGATCATCGCAAAGCAATGGAATCTATGGTTCAATCCTTTAAGGATCGTATGCAAATCCGGCTGGAAGTATTGGTTGGAAAGACGTACCTCGAAGCGATTCGAGCCGTATTGAAAAATGGGTATGATCTGCTCATCAAACCAGCAGAAAATCCGACTTGGATGAAAAGGCTCTTTGGTAGTGACGACCTCCATCTTCTCCGGAAGTGTCCTTGTCCGGTCTGGCTCATGAAACCACCAGAAAAATCCAATTACAGCAGCATCGTGGCGGCTGTTGATTTCGATCTGTTCGTTCCCGTCCCTTCAGAGCATGATCTCAACCGAGAAATTTTGGAATTGGCAGCCTCCTTAGCGCTGTCCGACGTTGCAACCCTGCACATTGTTCACGCCTGGGAAGCCATTGCTGAGAAAACCATGTTATCACGGGGCGGCATGTCGCCTGAAGATATTACCAATTATATTGAAAGTGAGCAGGCGTGCCACAGAAAAGAACTTTACCAGCTGGCCGAACAGTTGCGCGGATGGATCGGAATGGACCCTTATGAGGAACTTTCTCCCAGGATGCATCTACCTGAAGGACCGGGGAAAAAAGTGATTGCGCCATTGGCGGCGAAGTTGCAGGCGGATCTTGTCGTCATGGGGACGGTTGCCCGTACCGGCATATCAGGAGTGATTATCGGTAATACCGCCGAAACCATTCTAGATCAGCTTACATGTTCCGTTCTTGCTATAAAGCCTCCTGGTTTTAAGACGCCGGTAAAATTTGATGAATGATGTCTTTCGTGTATTCAGTGGTCAAAAAAGAAAAAGACCCCTTTTCGTACAACTCATGCCTGGAAAGACGTGACAACCCTTTCCATCAATGAGAAGCAAATTGAACAAAAAAAAATCGCATATTTTTCATGGACAATCGATCGCTTTACCGGAAGTGGTCCAACACCTGGAAGTCCCGCCATTGCTGGGAAGCGAGAGTCTTGATTGAGAGCTGGCGGTTGAACAGGGGCACGAAAAATGCCGATATTCCACCTGGAAGACGTGAAATATTGTTCAAACCAGCGGAGCCACTTCTCCAGGAAGTGGACGATGCCGATCAGAGACTGGAAACCAGCCTTGAACTGCCTGTCCATTATATTTGGTGACAGAGTGCCGATTTGTTGAAATCGGCAAAAAGGTTGTTTCCACAAAATTATTTACAGCCCCCTTTAACCGTACATTACCTCGAAAAATCATAATGTTGCTCCCTTTTAGCCTGGGTCTGTAAATGGAGCTTTGCTGCACAAGCGCTCTTTTGCCTGCGCCCATTGCCGCTTTATCTGAACCCAAGCTCTCGTTTCACTCCCCACAGCACCTGTTTTTCCACCTGCCTTGCCCCAATTCTTGAAGCGTAAGCTTATCACCCCGTCATTTTTCCCTCCTCAGTCATATCTTTTTTTCCTTTTTTCTCCATGGTCATATTTTACCAGGGGTTAAATATGACCTTTTTCGTCCGGCTGACCATGGCCACCATGCACACATCCTCCATGGGATAATTATTATTAAATATCAAAATGTTAGATGAGGTAATTGGGAGTAATTGCCACTTGGCACAAGAATTGAACTGTACAGGTGAATAATGGGAAAGCGATTTCTCGGCGCAAAGATCAACAATCCGTGATTTGGGCGCTCTTCAAAACCAAAAAATGGAGGATTGGTATGCTGAACAATGAAAAAGGAAAGATAGGCTGGATACTGCTTTGGGCCTTGGGAATTCCGGTGCCGATTCTTGTGCTGCTTTTTTTCCTGCGAGGCTGCACCTGAGAGATTCGACAATATGCCATGTACCGCAAGAATTGTTCAAGGCGCTGCGGGTGGGTTCTACCCGAATAATCCAAGGGTAAGGAGGATGTTATGATTGGAGCAAGGGAACAATCGGTGGCTCTGTACGGGATTGTCCGGGCATCGAAGATCATCGGCGAAACCGTGGTCAATCGCCAGGGTGAGAATGTCGGCAAGATCCACGAATTGGTGATCGATGCAGAGAAGAACCGCGTGGCCTATGCAGTTCTTTCCTTTGGAGGTTTCCTGGGAATGGGTAGCAAGCTGTTCGCCACTCCATGGGATGCCTTCGCATTCTCTGCCACCGAAAACAAGCTTATCCTCAACGTCAACAAGGAGAAGTTGAAGCAAGCTCCCGGATTTGAAGAGAGTGATAACTGGCCGGATTTCTCAGACACCCTCTGGGGAGAGAGTATTTACAAGTTCTACGATTTCACCCCACCATGGAAGATTGATCGCTATCCAGGAAATATGTCAATAAAATCATAATGATCGTTCGGATATTGGCAATCCGGAAAAGAATCTTTGACAGCCAAAAGTTGTCACAACAATTGACCTTAGGGATAGGCCGTGGTCAAGAAATCAACCAACTCCAGGAGAGACACCACCATGAAAAATCCAATGTATCGCTTCGCACTGATTGCCACTGTAGCCTCGACGTTTTTGATAAACGCCCCGCTCTTTGCATCCCAAACCGATGACCGCATCGAAGCGGCCGCCAAAGAGACCTACGTGTTCAAAACTTACCTCCAGGACGATAATATCAAGGTGCAGTCCGAGGATGGCCTTGTCACCTTGACCGGAACTGTTTCCGAGGCATCCCACAAATCCCTGGCCGGGGAAACAGTTGCGGGCCTGCCGGGAGTTAAAATCGTGGACAATAAGCTGGTGGAAAAAGATGGAGCCCCTGTTGCACAATCGGATGCATGGCTCATCACCAAAGTGAAAACAACACTGTTATATCATAACAACGTCAACGCTATGGGGACTGAAGTTATCGCCGATAAAGGCACCATCACTTTGCGTGGTGAAGCCGACAGCGTTGCCCAGAAGGACCTCACCACCGAGTATGTCATGGATCTGGATGGCGTTACCAAGGTCAACAATCAAATGACGGTGGCAAAACCCGCAGTAAAGACAGACAAAAGTGCGGTGGCCATGAAGACGGATACCATGGGCGAAGCCATTGATGATGCTTCCATCACTGCCCTTGTCAAAATGACCTTGCTCAATCATCGTTCGACCAGCGCACTGAAAACCGCAGTCAAAACCGATCAGGGTGTTGTCACCTTGGAAGGCAATGCCACAAACGCGGCGTCAAAGGACCTGGCCGGTAAATTTGCAGGCGACGTTCGTGGGGTAAAGAAGGTCGTCAACAACATGACCGTTAAGTAAGTCGAACTTACGGCCATCAGATACTGCCGACTCGCCACCGACTGTTTTCCGGTGGCGAGTCCACCATCGTCCGGCTTTGGGATTCAGTCTCTTGAAAAGATCCGGTTGCACGAACATGCGATGAGAAACAGTTCTGGTTGTAAAACGAACCGGGTGAAACCAGGCTCTTCTCTCCTGCGTTGCCCATCATAGTTAAATGGAGGTTCAATCATGTCTATTGGCACAATTTTACTCATTATTGTCATACTGGCACTGGTAGGAATGATCCCTGTCTGGCCGCATAGTCGATCTTGGGGCTATGGGCCGAGCGGAGGGGTGGGGCTGATAGTTGTTGTTCTGGTCATCCTGATCCTGCTCGGCAAAATATAGACATTTTGTGAAGCTCGCAAAACAGCCAGGCTCACTTAAAAAACAACGGAGGAAATCTTGCCATGAGCACGATCACCCTGAAAGACAGCACAGAGATCTACTACAAGGACTGGGGCAAAGGACAACCAGTGGTATTCAGCCATGGCTGGCCGCTCTCCGCTGATAGCTGGGAGGCTCAGATGTTCTTTCTGGCGTCGAAGGGCTATCGTTGTATTGCCCATGACCGTCGTGGCCATGGCCGCTCCAGCCAGCCCTGGACTGGTAACGACATGGACACTTTTGCCGACGACCTCGCTGAACTCATCGAAAAGCTCGAACTGCAGGACCTTGCCTTGGTCGGTTTCTCCATGGGCGGCGGTGAAGTCGCCCGTTATATTGGTCGCCATGGCACCAAACGGCTGACCAGGGCGGTGCTGATCTCGGCCGTGCCGCCACTGATGCTGAAGAGTTCCGAAAATCCCGGTGGGTTACCGATGAAGGTATTCGACGAGATCCGCCAGGGCTCTCTTGCCGACCGCTCCCAGTTCTATAAGGATCTCGCCGCCGGTCCTTTTTTCGGGGCCAACAGGGCCGGTTCCAGGGTATCGCAGGGGATGATCGATTCGTTCTGGCTGCAGGGGATGCAGGCTGGTCACAAGAACACCTTCGACTGTATCAAGGCGTTCTCCGAAACCGATTTCACCGAGGACCTGAAAAAGTTCGATGTGCCGACGCTGATCATTCATGGTGACGATGACCAGATCGTACCGATAAAGGCCTCAGCCCACCTCTCGGCAAAGCTGGTAAGGAAATCGACCCTGAAGGTCTATCCGGGCGGACCGCATGGTCTGACAGAAACGCACAAAGAACGGCTCAACGCCGACTTGCTGGAATTTCTCAAGCCTTGAGACCGCTTTCCCCGCCGAGTCCTGGAATGTTATCGCCGGGGCCGCAGGAGATTGGTCGGCCATCCGGCAGCCCCGGGCAGTGAAAATGCCCTGAACGGGGTGCTGATCAAAATCACTATTTTTTAAAGAACACGATGGAGGAATAATGATGAACAATGACCAGACTGCAGCTGTATCTCCCTACGCCCTGCCTGCCTTGCCCTACCCCGATGACGCATTGTCCCCGGTTATCTCGGCAAATACCATTGGTTTTCACCATGGCAAGCATCACAAGACATATGTCGACACCCTGAACAAGCTGGTTGCAGGAACGGAGTATGCGGACCTGCCGTTGATGAAAGTCATTGCCAGGACGGCCGGTGTGGCCGACAAGACGGCGATATTCAACAATGCCGCCCAAGTTTGGAACCACACATTTTACTGGCAGAGTCTCAGGCCAAACGGCAGCGGGGAACCGCCCGCCGGGTTGAAGCAGAAGATCGAGGCCTCCTTCGGCACCGTCGAAGCATGCAGGAAGGAGTTGGCGACCACGGCGATGGCTCAGTTCGGCAGCGGCTGGACCTGGCTCGTGCTTGACGGCGACAGGCTCAAGGTGGTCAAGACCGGGAATGCGGATATGCCGCTGACAACCGGCATAAAACCGTTATTGACCATCGATGTTTGGGAACACGCTTACTATCTGGATTTCCAGAACCGCCGCCTGGACTATGTCAACGCGGTGCTGGACAAGCTGATAAACTGGAATTTCGCGATGGAGAACCTTGGCTGATCAAGCTTTTTTGCAAATTATTCTTAAAAATCATGATGTTGGCTGAAGCAGCGCTGAGTCTTGAAAAGACTGGCAGCAGGATTGGTTTATATGAGATCGGTGGTTCATGGAACGCAGAAAATCGTGTTCCTTACCAACGAACCCCGATGAACGGGATACGTGCCTTTCGCAGATTCTATTCCTGCAAAAAAACAGGAAAATAATCTGTAAGGCACTCAAACCGCCGGCTTGAACGGCGAATCAGAGACCCAATATGGGGTCATAAAGAGATTCCGGCAAGAGGAACGAAAGCCGGGACAAAAACAGGAGAAATGCCATGAAATCAAGCACAAAAGACAACGCAGAAGGCAAAATGCACCAGGTAAAAGGCAAAGTCAAGGAGACTGTTGGAAGAATAGTCAAGGATAGTGATTTAGAAGCCGAAGGAATCGTCGAAAATATCAACGGGAAGACCCAGGAAAAAATAGGCGAGATCAAGAAAGTTGCCGGAAAGTAGAAGGTTAACGTAACAAAAACAGGATGTTGACGATATAGTCGTATCAAAGATTCATCCTGTTTTTTGTTACCTGTATTTCCTGACAAGGTTGCATTCTCTCAGAGCCCGGATACCGCCAAAATAGTGGGCCGATCGATTCGAGAGATCGTCACCTTTCGATTGACCATTTGCCAGGTTGCAGGGCTGGAAGGAAGATTCAACAACATGCCATACACCGCGAGAATTGTTCAAGGCGCTGCGGGTGGGTTCTACCCGAATAATCCAAGGGTAAGGAGGATGTTATGATTGGAGCAAGGGAACAATCGGTGGCTCTGTACGGGATTGTCCGGGCATCGAAGATCATCGGCGAAACCGTGGTCAATCGCCAGGGTGAGAATGTCGGCAAGATCCACGAATTGGTGATCGATGCAGAGAAGAACCGCGTGGCCTATGTAGTACTTTCCTTTGGAGGTTTCCTGGGCATGCGCACCAAGTTGTTTGTCATTCCCTGGGATGCCTTCGCATTCTCTGCCACCGAAAACAAGCTTATCCTCAACGTCGACAAGGAGAAGTTGAAGCTGGCTCCCGGATTTGAAGAGAGCGACAACTGGCCGGATTTCTCAGATACCCTCTGGGCAGAGAGTATCTACAAGTTCTACGATTTTGCCCCGCCATGGAAGTAAAATTGACCCGCCCCCATTTATTGTACCAGTTCAAGGTTCGTGATTTCGGTTTGTTGTTTGCGGAAGAATTCTGTTGAAAATTCTTCCGCTGTCATATCATTTAAAGAGCTGTGAGGCTGGTTCGTATTCGAATCCTGGTGCCACGATTCAATGATCTGCTGTGCATTGCGGAGATGAACAAAAATATGTTCATTGAGACATTCGTCCCGAAGTCTGCCATTCAAACTTTTTTGAAAGCACGTCCTTTATTGCATGGTTTTCCCACATCGTATCGGCTAATAGTTGTTTGAGCTTCCTGTTTTCTGCCTCAAGGGTTGGTAAACGTTTAGCTTCAGAAACTTCCGGCCCGCCGTACTTGCTCCGCCATTTGTAAAAGGTCACATCGCTGAGCCCATGGGTCCGGCACAAATCAACAATCTTTATCCCGCCCTGGGCCTGTTTTCATATCCCCATGATCTGTTCTTCGCTCAATCGGCTTGATTTCTGCCTTTCTCCTTTCTGAGGTTTTTAGACCGAAATCACCAACGTTACAATGGTACAGTTTGAAGGGGTAAGGTCAGAGGGTCAGTATTCATAGGGGAAAGAAATTTTGCGACAGAATTTCAACCGCATTGACAACAGTATTTACCATTTGGAAAACGACCAATGGTGGCAGCCCGATTCGGTGCTTTACCTGTTGAAGACATCGATGAATCCTGTCCGGGTGGGATATTTCGCGAAGAAACTGTTCAATCAACTGAAAATAGTGCCGCAAGGAAGCGCTGCTTTGGAAGTGGGCTGCGGAGGAGGCATACTGTGCGAAGAAATTGCGCGGATGGGGTTTGACACCACCGGAATCGATCCCTCTGCACAATCCCTGCATTTCGCCGTCAGGCATGCAAAAACCAGCGGTTTGGAAATCAGATATGAAAAGGGAACGGGCGAAGCCCTTCCTTTTCCGGAGAACACCTACGATGTCATTTTCTGCTGCGACGTATTGGAACATGTTTATGATCTGCCGTCAGTGATTTCAGAAATCAGCCGGGTGCTCAAACCTGGTGGCGTGTTGTGCTATGACACCATCAACCGCACTTTCATCAGTAAAATGATAGCAATCAACGTCGCGCAGCGGTGGAAGCGGTGGGCGTTCATGCCGCCGAATCTCCATGTATGGGAAATGTTCATCAAGCCCGAGGAATTAAAAGCACTCCTCAAGCTCAATAATTTTGAATGGAGAGAGCACCAGGGAACGGAACCGAATCTTTGCTATCCTCAAATTCTGTATTATCTGCGCAAAAGGGCAAAAGGAGAATGGACCTACGAAGATCTCGGCGAAAAGCTTCTGCTGGTCGAAAGTACGGACATGAACATTATGTACATGGGGTTTGCCATCAAAAACAATGATGTCGCTGCCATTTAATTCAGGTGACCCGGAGAAGACCATGAATGAAGCATTGGAAACCGCCAAGAACTGCCGGCACTACGCGATGTGCAAAATTGACTTCCTGGGAAGCGGCATTTGTGCGTCCGGGCCTGAAAAACAGTATGTCAGCTATTATCCGCAGGGAAGGATGGATCTCTATGCTGCTTTGGCGGAGCAGAAAATTTCCGTTACGGAAAAGTGTGTGGAAATTGCCGATAGTTGCGATCTCTGCGGCAAATGCGACTACCAGTGCTGTTTCGTCACCGAGATGCGGCCCTCACGGGTGATGAAAGCCCTGAAAGATCACGTCGCCCGCCACATTGCCGCAGGTGGGCCGGTGGAAAAGGCCGCAGACGACCTGCTGCTGCGGCAAATCCGGGAAATCACCAGCGATGAATGGGCCACCAATGACCGGGCGATCGCCGTTACCTACGCCCACGACCCCTGTGCCCTGGCAGTGCTGAAAATGCCCGCTTACGTGGTTTTGCCCCGCACGCGGGAAGAAATATCGGCGCTCATGCGGCTGCTCAGGCAACACGATATCCCCTGGGTAGTCCGTGCCAACGGGACCAATCTCCTCGGTTTCCACCTCTGCGAAGGAGTGGTCATCGATCTGAACCGGATGAAAGATATGGTCTTTGACGAGAAAAACTGGTCCGTCAAGATCGGGCCGGGAGTTGCGGCATTCGACCTCCAGCGCGCGGCAGTGCAGCGCGGTTATCGGGTCAATGTCGCCGAAGCGGCGGCGCTGGTTTGCGGCAGCATGATGTCCTCCGGCATATTGTCGCTTTTTTCGGCTGCGTATGGGACATCCGCAGACAATTTCATTGATGCCGAGTTTGTCGCCCCAGATGGCTCGTGCTTTTCGCTCAACGAAAAAGATGCTCCGAACCTTTTTGCCTTCAGTAAATCCGGCCGGCAGACACCGGGTATCTGTACGGCGATCCGTGCCAAACTGCATCCAATGACGGATGACGAGGCCGGAGTCCTGGTCCCTTTCCAGACATTGGCAGAAGCCCTCGACTTTGCCGGGAATTGCGCAACACGGCGCATCGGTCTGGCCATTGGGGTTCTCGGTGCGGAATATGTGTCGGCCTTTATCGCTCCGACCCGGCAATTGGCCGCCGAAGCCAGGGAGATTTTCGAATCGCGGCTGGGGATCGCCTGCATGGTCCTGGTGATCGGCGACAGGTACGCCCTGCGCAGCATAAAAGACATGGGCCATCCGGTCATCGATCAGCGTCTTTTCACCGCGCTTAGCCTCGGTTTGCCTTCGTTGAAAACAGCCAACTGGCTGGACCTGATTACCGAGCTTTCCGCGGGTGACCCTTTCTCTTATCTCAAAATCAAGGGATTTGCAGAACTGGCGGAAACGGCACTGGCACCGTCACCGGCAAGGCTTGCACAGGAAACGCCTCGGGAGCTGAGAGGATTTTACGAACAGCTGTATGCACGGCCCGAAATGACTAACCTGCTCTGGCTCAACATGTTCAGGATCACCAGCACCAGGGTCGGTCGCGCGAAGCACTTCTTCCCGCTCCTCATGTATCTCCCCCTCGAATATTCTTTGATTTCCACCTTGAACGACGGCTTCTCACGGATAGGAGAACGTCACGAACTCAAGCATGAATTCGGTTTTGTCACGCCGGTCGACGGCGGCAAGCGCTGCATTTACGAATACGACTATTTTTACGATCAGAATAACCGGGATGACATCGCTCGCGTTCAACGGGCCACGATGGAAGCCGGCGCCCTGATCGATGAGCATTCGGCCCGCGAGGGGACCATTAGATGGCTGAAACATCTTTTGTTCCAGGGGTATTGCCGAAAGGAAAATCTCCTCTACGCATAGGTGATGTCATGACAGATACCAATACGCAGACGTACGTGCTCACCGGAGCTACCGGATTCCTGGGAAGCCATTTGCTGGATGCTTTGCTGCAAAGGGGCAATCGGGTCGTTGTCTTGGGAAGGAGCTCGGCCAGTGAAAGCCTGGCAGCCAGAATAGACAAATTGCAGGCTTGGTTCGACCTTCGGGGGCGAAGCGGCCAGATTGAAACGGCAGAAGTCGATTTCCTGAAGCCCTTGTGCGGCCTCGATCCAAAAACATACCGTGCCCTTTGCAAAAAGGCGGGCACTCTTATTCATTGCGCGTCAGATACCCGCTTTTCGGAACGCAACCGCCGGGAATCCACAGCCACGAATGTTGACAGCCTGGAACAGATCATCGGGTTTGCGAAAGACAGCAACGCACCATGGTTCCATTATATCAGCACTGCCTATGCCGCCGGGATTGCCTCCGGGCATTGTCCGGAGGCGCCGGTGGCTTCGGAGCGGTTCGTCAACGTTTATGAGGAGACCAAGGCCCGGGCCGAACTGGAAGTTGCATTGCACTGTACGAAGGGTGCCATACCCTTTACGATTATCCGCCCATCCATTGTTTATGGTGATTCCCGCAGTGGGCGGGCCAACTGTTTCAATGCCCTGTACAATCATGTCCGGTCGCTCTATTACATCAGGGAAATTTACCGGAAGGACATACATGAGCATGGTGGCCGAAAATCTCGAGAGTACGGCATTTACCAGGAAGACAGCGATATTCTCCATATCCCGTTGAAAATAGCCGTTGCCCATAATGGCGCTATCAACCTGATCCCCATCGATTATTTCGTTTCCGCAACCCTGTCGATTCTGACCCACGCGCAGACCGGCACGTATTATCACATCACCAGCGATAACCCCAAAACCGTAAAGGATATCGCTTCATATTGCGAAGCGTTCCTGAATATCCGGGGGATAGAGGTCGTTTACGGAATCGCCCCGGATACGCCACTCAACCCGCCTGAGGCTCTGTTCAACCGTTTCATCGAGCCATACCTGCCATATCTTTCCGATACCCGCATGTTTGCCCGGAGCAACACCGACGCGGCGACAGCCGGCCTGATCCCGCCTGAATTCACCTATGATATTTTCCAGCGGTGTATGGAGTATGCCGTCGGGGCAAATTGGGGAAAATGAAGGAAGACTTCCACCGCGACAGAACCATGGCAAAAACAATGACCATTTTAAATTCGCTAAGGCAGAGATGCTCTCAAGGGTTTTATAAAAAGAAAGGGGCAGCGCGGTTCAGAAGCAACCGGGCGATCAAAGACACTTCGGGCGAAGAGCGCAAAGATTATCCGGGAACCCGCCATCATGCTTTTAAAGGTTTAGAAGCCGTTAAGACTTTTTTGGAAAAATAAATGCGTCCCCTTTTTCCCCACAGTGAAAATATTACCATTTAATCTTTATGGGTGACTTCAATGTTGAGGGGAGATAAAATACTGAAGATAGAGAAGGTTAAAGGGGCTGGAGCCAGAAACATCTGGCTGAGATCATCGGCACAAGCGGCCCGATCGTCGGCAGGTGTGAACGAAGCGAGTTGACACCATCAGTCGAGGTTGCAATAATGCTGGCCGAATCTTTCAAAGTAACCCCTGATTATCTTCTTTGTGACACGGATTCCATATCCGACATTGAGAATATGGCCATGCTGCGGCGCGTGACCGATATTGAAAAACTTGACCCGGCAGACAAGACGACCATCGTTTATGTCATTGACAGTCTTCTTAGGGATGCAAAGGCTAAAAACGCCTACGCCTCTCATGCCTGAAGGAACGGAGGAATTTCACCATGCAGATACAGACAGTAAAAGAGAAAAGAACAAAGGTGATTTTGTCGCAGCCGGAAGATTCCACATTCGATGAGATCATGAAAGAATTGGTAGCGTAGAAAAAGAGAGACCTTGACGATGTGAGAGTAAAAAAGCCCTCC
>JACDZJ010000317.1_pt1 | contig 16140 bp, 14 predicted proteins | sample 7365721 | NCBI WGS metagenome assembly JACDZJ01 (sample SAMN15143480, study PRJNA637477) | pond metagenome | biome: freshwater wetland ecosystem [ENVO:00000243]; feature: pond [ENVO:00000033]; material: pond water [ENVO:00002228]; isolation source: pond water containing pink berries ... | reverse complement strand
TCCCAACGGTTTCTCTTAATAAACATGTATAAATAATTTATGCCTCGTTACTAAGCGCACCTGAAAGGTCGACATGCTCCCGCGGCGCGAATGAGTCTCGATGAGCCCTTTCTGAAGCTGCGTCTGATCAGGCCCCCGCCTCGCATGCATCGCCGGCTATTCTGAGAGCACTACGATGTCTTCAACTGGCAGTACATCCCTCAGCCGCGCCAATGTCCGCATCCCCTCATCTGCCTCATAGTCCGGATAATCCGGGTTGGTTGCCTTGAGGATATAGCGGCCATCGGGGTTCTTGTGAACGACCCGCAGCAGATATTGATCCTCGCCGTCCATCCCTTGACGCTCGATGACCATGATGTTCCCGGTAATCGAACCGGCCTTGGATGGATCGATCAGCTCCAGCAGCAGATAGTCCCCGTCCTGCACCGGCTGCTTGCCGCCGTTCATTGAGTTGCCGACTGCACGGGCGACGAAATGACGGGCGGGGTCGAGGCGGCCGAAGCCTGGACCTATTCGGCAGGATGCATCAGCGTCGGTCCGGCCGCTGCGGAAGTGGCCGCAGGCAATTCGGAGATCGGGGAAATACGGGATTTCATCGACCGCTGCCGGTTCGGCGGCCCGCGTGCGAAAGGGGAGGATCGCGGCGGACTGCTCAACGGGCTCTTCTTTAGTCGATGGCTCCGGGGTGGACAGGCGGGGCTCATAGGCTGCCAGGCGATAATCGACCAACTCCTGAACCATGCTCTGAAAAGCATCGTGCTCATCATCGGCCACCTGAAATCTTGGCTGGAATCGGCCCTCGCGGCTCTCGAACCAGCGCTTGGCTTCCGCACCCCGATTGCCGCCGGTCCAGGCAGTGATCGGGTTGCCCTTCCAATACGCAAGCCATTTTCCGGGTGGGATTTCATCGAGCTCTTGCAAATCGGCACGGATGTCCGCGATGAATCGGCGGCGGCGCCGGAAGACTTCCAGCGCTTTGGCGGCGAGGTCTTCGATGCGCGGCGGGTTCCGGAAGCCGTCGAGTTCGAGCAGGGATTCCAACAGGATGACCTTGAATGATTTGACCATGGCCGTGGTTTCCACCTCGCACAGAAAGTCCGCGTGGTGCGTCAGGCAATCGGTCTCAGTGGTTGTCAGGTCCGCCTGGCTGTCGACGAGCGCCCACCAGTGCCGATGGCGGCGACGCAGATCCGATACGTTCGACCCGCTGCGATAGAACTCAGCCAGCGTCGGGCGGCGGCCCAATGATTCCTTGAGCGCCTGATAGTCGGTTTCCGGCCCCCGACCCTGGAGGCGGATCAGGAAGTCGATGATCGTCAGATCGTAGTTGGCGTAGCAGCCCGGCGGGAGTTTGAGTTGTCCGTCGCGTGCTTGGCGTGCAAAGTCGGCCAGGTCACGGTAGCGCGAACCCACATCGAAGAGTGCCTGCGGCTTGTTGAGAAAGCCCTGATGGTTACCGATGAAGTCCAGCACGACCAGGCGCTCCTTGCCCGCATGGCGGCGCAGGCCGCGGCCGAGTTGCTGGAGGAAGAGGATCTTGGACTCGGTGGGCCGCAGCATCATGACGGTATCGATGGCCGGCAAGTCCACGCCTTCGCTGAACAGGTCCACCGAGAAGATGACTTGCAGGTCGCCGCACTCAAGGAGTTCCAGCGCGGCGCTGCGGTCGAGTGCCGATCCCCGATAGACGGCGGCGGCGCGGATGCCTTCGCGGAGAAAGCGCTCGGCCATGAAGTCGGCGTGGGCGGTGGAGACGCAGAATGCGAGGGTGCGTTCCTGTGCCTTGTCCCGCCAGTGCCGCAGAGTGTGGCGGGCGCGGCCCAGGGTGGCGAGCTTGTTCGACAGGGCGGTCGGATCGAAGCGGCCGTTGCGCCAGGGGATTTCCTGGTAGTCCACCGTTTCGTCATAGATGCCGAAGTAATGAAATGGACACAGCAGGCCCAGTTCGATTCCATCGAACAGCGGGCGGGTATAAACCAGGTTGTCGTCGCAGAGGCTCAGGATGTCGGATTGATCGGTGCGCTCCGGGGTGGCGGTCAGGCCAAGCAGAAAGCGCGGCTGGAAGTGCTGCAGAAGGCGCCGATAGATGGGCGCGGCGGCGTGATGGAATTCATCGACCACGACATAATCGAACTGTCCGGCGTCGAAGAGCCGCAGGTGCGACGTCTGTCCCAAGGTCTGAATGGAGGCGAACAGCAGGTCCACGTCCGTGTCCCTGCGGGCGCCCGTATAGCGCCCGACCCGGGCGCGGGGGCGGACACGCAGAAAGCTGGTCTCGGCCTGGAGCAGGATCTCTTCGCGATGGGCGACGAACAGGACCCGCCCGGCTTGCATCTGCTCGCTGTCGAAGGCGGCAAGGAAGGTCTTGCCCAGTCCGGTCGCCATGACCACCAGGCCGCGGCGGAACCCGGCCGTCCGTGAATCCGCCAGGGCGGTCAGGGCCTCCCGCTGGACCTCCGTGGGCCAGGGCGCGGCGTCCTCCGGGTCATCGCTGCCGGGCGCGATCGGCAGGCGCTGCACCTTGCGGCGCTGTTCGTAGGCTTCGATCCAGTCGTGGTCCAGCGGGTAGACGGACGGGTGATCGAACAGGGTCTGAAAGGCGTCGCGAATCTCGCGGAAACGGCTGTCGGCGGGGTCGGCGGGATCGGTCGTCCGGTCGATCCGGTAGTTCCACTCCAGTCCATCGGTGAGGGCGGTGCGGCTGATGTTGCTGGAGCCGACGAAGGCCGCGCCCCAGACCTCGCGTACCCCGTCGCCATGGACACAGATGTAGGCCTTGAGGTGAAAGCTCTGATCGTCCGACTGAAAGATTCGCGCGTCGGCGCCGCGCTCGGCGAGCAGCATCAGCCGGCGCAGGGCCTGGGGGTCGGTGACATCCAGATAGTCGCTGGTCAGGACGCGCAGGCGGGCGCCGCGGGTCTCGACTGCATCGCTCAGCGCATTGAAGAGCAGGGCGAGCCCGCTGGACTTGATGAAGGCGACCGCCAGGTCGATCTGGTTGGCGCGGCGGATGGCGGCCAGCAGTCGGGGCAGAAAGGGATCGCGGACGCCGCCCGTGGTCAGCTGTTGGGCCATGCATCCGCCGTCGTGGTCAGCAGGGCATTGAGCCAGCGCTCCGATTCGCGGCCGGGGCGGCGGTCGCCGGTCGTCCAGGTTTCCAGTTCGGTCAATCCCTGAACCTGGGTGAGCAGGATCGCCAGGCCGGCTTCATTGAGGTCGGTGAAGCGGCGGCCATGGTGCTCGCGTTCGCCGCCGCCGTATTTGAACGAGGCATAGAGGACGCCGCCGGGGCGCAGCGCCCTGACCAGTCGGCGCAAGACCTCCGGCAACTCGGTACCGGGCACATGCAGCAGGCTGGCACAGGCCCAGATGCCGTCGAAGGCCTGAGTCCATTCCAGGTCCTGAAAGCGCAGGACCTGGACCGGCTGGCCGAGATGGACGGCGGCCAGCGCGGCCAGTTCGGCCGAGGCATCGAAGGCGGTGACCGCATAGCCGCGATCACGGAAGGCGCGCGCATCGCGGCCGGAGCCGCAGCCGGCGTCCAGAATCCGGCCGCCGACGGGCAGGTGCGGCAGAAAGCGGGCATAGAGCGGCGCCATGTCCACCGTGAGGGTGTCCGCGAAGAAGTTTCCGGCGTTGGCTCGGTAGTAGGCGGTCGTGTCGTCGTCCATGGGGGCTTGGGGGTTGGTCTCTGGTTTTGCGGTTGGTTGGGGGCTATTCTTATCGGTATCCGGCGGGTCTTGCTTGATCTCATTCCGGGCTTGGTCTATTCATCGTTCTCAAAGTCGAATCGTCGAGGTGCGTCGTGGCAACTACGAGTCTCAGCTTGGAAGAACACTGGGAGGTATTCATCAGGAACCAAGTCGTCAGTGGGCGTTACGGTTCTGCCAGCGAGGTCGTGCAGGACGCGCTACGTTACATGGAGGAACGTAACAGCAAGCTGACGGCGCTTCGCGCACATCTGGCGCAGGGCGAGACGCAGGCGCTCCAGGGCGACTTTGTACACGATTACTCCATCGACCACTTGCTGGCGGAGTCGGACACAGGATGGGTTTCGCTGCGCTCTACCCATCCTACGAAGATGATTGACTGAGGTCGTTGATCATTACGGCGAGCGCATCACCACACCTCGTCTTCGTCCGGATCGTCATAGCGCGCCAGGGTTGCCAGCCATTCGGGCATGCCATCTTTGATGTCTTCTTTCAGGTCGGCCAGTGCCTGTTTGTCGATCAGGCCCTTCTCCTGCATGAAGGTATAGAACTTCTTGAGGCTGGCGGCGTTGCTCTTGATGCTTGCCTCGCTCGACCACATGGCCTTTTTGATGAACCAGTAGCCGAGAAACGAGTCGACCTCGGCGGCCCCATTTTTTGCTTCAATGGCGCTTTCGTAAAGCAGGAACTCGTTGATGTAAAAATCGATGTTCAAGTGGTGATTCTTGATGGTGCCGGCGGAAAGACCGGCGGTTTGCAGCCAGGCGCTGAACTCGGTGAGCAGTTGCTTGTTCGCTTTCCTGATCGCCTCACAGTCCTTTTCGTATTGCGCATAGTCATTCATGATGGATGTCTGTTGTCATGAACAATCGTTGTCGTTGTCGTTGTCGTTGTCGTAATCGGAGAAGCGATTCAATTTTGGCGTGATCGGCCTTGATCGTAACGCTGCCAGCGGTTCTCGGAGCGCAGCGCGCCCAGGACAGGCGTGACACCGTTTGGGAGATTAGGAAAGTATTCGTTGTAGGTTGTGCTTAGGAACGAAGCCCAACACGCGCGCGAACGCAAGGCGCTGAAATGTTGGGGTTCGTTCCTCACCCCAACCTACGGGATCGCGTTGATTTCGCGCCCGGGCGGAATACTTGCCCGATCTCTTGGGCGGTGTCACGAGGGCCGGCCCGCGTTTCGGCCAGTGCCTAAGCCTCGCGCACTGGAGGTCGAGGCTATAGGCGATTCTCAGCAATAAACATCTCAACTGCGCGCGCCTGCAAGATCCGGAGGGGCTGTAGGGGCGACTAAAGTCGCCCCTACACACTTGTCTTGCTGATGAGTAAAGGGTTCTTTATCCCCCAACCAACATGGTCTGCACCAGCGCGGCGACCAGCACCAACAGCAAGAGCCCGGCGACCGGCCATTGCCGCAACAGGTGGTCCAGTTGATCGAGCGCGCGTCCCGGCGAGAGCGTTGCGCTGGTTCCCTCCGGCCGCGGCGGTTTGCGCTGTTGCCGGTAGCGCACTGCCAGGACTAGGGCCGCGACGATCAGTACGGGCCAGAGACTTGCCCAGAGCTTGTCCAGGGTCCAGGCGTCGGCCAGCAGGGCGGAGACGGCGCCGCTGTCGGCAGCGGCCGGGCGGCCGATTTCGAGCAGGTCGACGGCGGATAGCGGCAGCAATCCGAGCAGCAGGGCGCACAGGGCCAGGGCGAGGACGATCAGTTGCTGCGCCAGCCGGGGGCGCTCGTGCGGGGGCGTCGGTTGCCGCGGTCCGGGCACGGCCTGGCTCAAGACGAAGAACAGATAAGCGGCGGTGAGCAGGCCACCGGCCTGCACGACCAGATACAACCACCACTGTCCGGTGTCGACCGCCGCCGCGGAGATCAGGGTCTTGACCAGATAGCCGCCGCTTGGCGGCAGGCCGATCAGCGACAGTCCGCCGAGCCCGAAGGCGAGGACGGTGAGCGGCAGCGTGCGGCCGCTGCCGCGCAGCTCGCGAATCTGATCATGACCCAGGGACGCGGCGATCAGGCCGGCGGCCATGAACATCGCGGCCTTGGCGCAGGCGTGGGCGACCACCTGAAGCGCGCCGGCGGTCAGGGCCACCGAACTGCTGCCCGCCGCCAGCGGGAAGATCAGGAACAGGTACCCGATCTGCGCCAAGGTCGAATAGGCGATGAGCAGCTTGAGCCGCGTCTGCCGCAAGGCGACCAGATTGCCGAACAGGATGGCCGCGGCGCCCAGGGCACCGAGCACCTGGGCCGCCGTCAGGGTCAGCAGTGCGGGCATCAGATCGAACCAGATCCGCAGGATCAGAAAGAATGACCCCTTGACCACCAGCGCCGAGAGCACCGCGCTGGCCGCCGGCGGTGCGCCCGCATGGGCGGGCGGCAGCCACAGATGCAATGGGAAGAGCGTGGTCTTGGCGAGCAGGCCGACGGTCATCAGGGCGGCGGCGACGGGCACGGCGGGCGGCAAGGTGTCCGCCCCCGCGATCAGGTCCGCCAGCAGGGCGATATCCAGGGTGCCGTAGGTGCCGTAGAAGAGCACCGCGCCCAGCAGATAGAGCACCGAGCCCAGGAGCGCGAACAGCAGATAACGCAGCGCCGCCGCCAGGGTCTCGGACCGGCCGTCGAGGGCCACTAGGGGCACCGCGGAGAAGGTCAGGAGTTCCAGCGCGACGAACAGGGTGAACAGGTCCTGGCCCAGAAAGACGGTGTTGATGCCTCCCCAAATTCCGCACAGCAGGGTCCAGAAGGCGAGCGATCGGCGGGTCTCGGGCAGGCCGGCCGGGACCTGGAAGCCCCGTTGGGCATAGATCCCGACGCCCAGCAGCACCACCGCGGTGGTGAGGAGCATGACGGCCGAGAGCCCATCGGCCTTCAGGGCCACCCCCAGGGGCGGCGCCCAACCGCCCAACTGGTAATGCAGGGCCTGGTCGCCGGTCGCGACGGCGGCGGCGATGACCGCCGCGGCGGCGAGCCCCAGCAGCAGCAGCGCCAGGGCGAAGCGGCCCAGGGTCCGCCCGCGCACCAGCAGCGCCAGCAGCAGGCCGACGACCGGCAGCATCAGCGGGATCACCAGCAGGAGACCGCCCAGGTCCATCAGGTCCGCAAACAGCGCGGCGAGCATCGGTTGGGTCTCCATCATGTTCGCCGCGCGTCGGAGGACTCCGGCGCCGGCGGCTCGTCGCCCTCCAGTGTCCCGCGCGCGCTGGTCTCGGCGAGGCGCACCAGCAGGGTGACGGCGATGGCGGTGGCCGCGAAGGCGACCACCAGTCCGGTGATGACCAGCGCCTGGGGGACGGGGTCGCCGTCGGCGCCGGTCCCGGCCAAGGCCAGGACGCCGCCGCCGCGTTGGGCGATCACGCCGAACAGCAGGAAGACACCGCTGCCGATCAGGTTGAAGGCGAGGATCTTGCGCAGTGCGCCGGGCTGGCAGATCAGCCCGTAGAGGCCCAATCCGACCAGGGCGGCGGCGCAGAGACCGAACAGGGTCGTACCGCTCATGACCGCCTCCGTGATTGGCGCTGGTACTGGGGCTCAGGCACCGGCGGTCCCGCAAGCAGCAAGCCGAGCACCGCGGTGACCGAGATGGTCAGGCCGGCCTCGATGGCGAGGATCAGGGGTTTGGCGTAAGCCTCCGGATAGGCCAGGAAGGCGCCGGCCAGCCGGATGCCCGCCGCCCCGATGCCGATGAAGCACAGTGGGCCGACGACGAGCAGAAAGCGCATCAGTCGATCGCTCACCGGCGGCGGTTCCCGCAGTCCCGCCACCATGACCAGAATCCACATGGCGGCCAGGACGGCGGCACCCTGGAACTTACCGCCGGGATCGTCGGCGCCGGCCCAGACGAGGTGGATGCCGACCAGGATGCCGAAGGGCGGCAGCACCCTGGCCAGCAGGGGCAGTGCGCTGCCCGAGCGGCAGGGGGTCAGGAACCCCGGCCGCCCGCCCCAGCCCATCTCGGTCGACAGGGACCAGACCCCGATCAGGGCCGGCACCAGCACCACGGATTCCAACAGGGTGTCGACCGCGCGATAGGCCATCAGCACGCCGGTCACCGGATTGCCCAGCCCGGTCGCGGGCAGGTGCGCCGCCACCGCGAGCGCCTGGCTGGGGGCCGGATCGGGCAGCAGCAGGACCACGGCAGCGAGCCCTGCGGCAATGGCGGCGCACAAAACGCCGACCAGGACGCGCAGCACTGTGCCGGGTCTGCGCCGGTGCTCGTCGGCCTCGTAGGGAGCCAGTCGGGCCGCCGCACCGAGCAGCAGGAGGCCGGTCAGTCCGCTGCCCAGGGCGGCCTCCGTCATGGCCACGTCCACCGCGGCGAGCCGTACCCAGACGAGGGTGAGCAAGAGCCCGTAGGCGACGAAGCCGACCGCGGCGCCATAGGCCGCGCGGGCGGCGGTGATCCACAGGGCGAGACCCAGGACCAGCAGGACCAGGGCGGCATCCACCACCAGCGCGCTAGTCATGGGACGACGCCTCAGGAGCATTCGGGTGACCAACCGGCGGAGCATCCGGCGTCCGGGTCTGATCCCACTCGGGCGGGCGCACGGCCTCGGCCAGGAGTTGGCCCACCGTGGCCCCGGACAGCAGCGCCAGCAGCCAGACCGCGATCAGGCCGATCCAGCCCAAGGGCGCCGTGGCCTGGGGCAGCAGGCCCAGTACCACCAGTCCCAGGCCCAGGTTGTCCGCCTTGGTCAGGGCATGGAGCCGGGTCAGGGTGTCGGGGAAGCGCAGCAGTCCGACCGTACCGGCCAGAAAGAAGATGGCTCCCAGGGTGACCGCGACGATGGTAAAGAGATCCAGCGCGAGTCTCATTCGGGCTCACTCCGTGCCGCGCCCCGAGTGTCCGCGGCCGACGCGTCACTCGAACGGCCGCCGCCGGTGACGAACGCGACCGACCCGAAGGCGGCGAGCAAGGCCAGCAGGAGACCCACCTCGGAGACCGCACCGACCCCGGTGGCCACACCCAGCAGCAGCAAGGCCGCGACGCCGCCGGTGCCGAGGAGTTGGGCGGCCAACATCCGGTCCGCATTGCCGGGGCCGCGCAGGATCCGGACCAACCCCAAGGTGACCGTCCCCAGGATAAAGGCCGCGGCGCCGAGCAGAAACGTGGTCATCGACAGCTCCCTCCGCCGCCCCGCACCCGCGCGAGCAGCGCCTCGTCGCGGGCGAGCCCGGCCGCGACGGGTTGATCGAGATCCAGGCAATGATAGACCAGCGCGTCGTCGGCCCCGGTGCCGACCGGCAAGGTGCCCGGCAGCAGACTGGTGACCGCACCGAAGGCCGCCCGCCCGGTACCCGGCGCGAGACGCACCGGGTAGGCCAGATAGCCGGGGTTCAGCGGCAGGCGCGGGTCGAAGGCGCGGCGTGCCACATCCACCCCGGCGACCATGGACTGCCAAACGAAATGGACGGCGAGCCGCGCGAGCGCGCCGACGTGCAGCCTTTTCCGGGCGGGCGGCAGGAGGCGCAGGCTGACCCAGGCGGCCGCGGCGGCGGCCAGGAGTCCGACCACCAGATCGGCGGCCAGATCCGGCGTGCTCGGGGCGTCCGTGCCGGGGCGGGCCAGCAGCAGCCAGAAGCCGAAGAATCCGGCACCGCGCGCGAGTGCGGCAAGTACGGACGGCGCGGCGGCCGTTGGCTCCGCATCGGTGAACTTCAGGCGACCGGGGGACCGAGTGGGGTGTTGATTTGCGTGCATTAGGGTGAACCCTTGGCGGCTGCCTTCATTCCTGTGGTTGCGGGCCATCGAGCAGGTCGTTCAGCGCGATGCCGATGCCCACCGAATTCTGATTCCAGTTGTAATCGATCATGCTGTCGCCGTAACCGGTGAAGGCCTGGAGATAGCCGCGCAGGGGGCCGAAGAGCGGCGGCGAGGTCCAGGAGAACTGGGCGGCACCCTTGCCGGTGTCGAGATTACCGCGGCCGGTGAAGGCAAAGCTGTGACCGCGCCATTTATAGACCGCCGTGATATCGCCGTAACCGAAATAGTCCTCGATGTCCGGGTTGTCATCGTCCTGGTCGTCCTCCGGAAGGCGATACCAGGTTCGCAGCAGGAGTGCGAGGTTGTCGCGCTCGACACCGAACTCGGCGATCAGACGGTCCCAACTGCGCGAGATCGGGTCGGCCCGGCCGTTGGATTGGTGGGTGTAGCCAAGATTGAACAACTGCCAACGCCAGCCCCACAAGGCGATCGCCGGCCGGAAGCTGCCGATCAGCTCAGGCATATAGTTGTTCTCGCGAAAGGGGCGCGAGAGTTCGCCATTATAGACCTGCCACTGGCTCTGCTGCGTATAAGCCGCCCAGAGGCCGAACCGGCGATCCTCGGTGCTCCATAGCCGCGCTTTGAAACTGATCTGAAAGCGCGCTTCGGTTGCGTCCAGTTCGGCGTCCGGGGCCTGCGCCGCATCGAACAGTTGTTTGAACGGCGTATTGTTCGGCTGGCTGGAGTAACGCGCAACCTGGAGATAATTGGGTCGATAGAAGGCAACGGTGTAGCGGCTGGAGTCGGGAGTGAAGCCCCAGGCGCTGTCGATCATTGACGGTGGCGCCGGCGTCGCGGTCGGGATGGTACCGGTGGTCGCGGCGGTGATCGGAGCGGGCGGCGCCGTCATGGGTGTGCTCGCCGGCACCGTGTCCAGGGCTGGAGCAGCGGGGCGTCCGCTGGCACGATCGTAACAGGCCAGCCGCTCCCGATCGGCGGTCACGGCGGCGCAGCCGGCGAGGTCGGCCGGCAGGGACCGCGCGCCGGCCGGAGCGCAGCAGGCCGCGCCGAGTCCGATCAGGGCGAGCAGTGCGGCTGGGCGGTTTTGCTGGGAGCAAGAGTTCATGCTTCAGGGTTACTAGAGTTCATGGGTGGATAAGATTCCTGCGCGGGCCTGATCCGGCTAATGACTATGGAAGGAACATCAAGCCACCCCGGAAGATGAAAGTCCCCCGTGGGAGCGGCGTCCCGCCGCGATGCGGTGCCGCGGTGATCGCGAACGCTGCGGTGCCACGCCCGACCCCATCGCGGCGGGACGCCGCTCCCACAGGGTCGCTGCGCGACTTTCACGGTAAAGCCGCGACCTTCCATGCGCCGTCGGGATGTTGATTCCAGGGAATCGCCATCAACCGCTCAAAACGAGCCGAACAGCGTGCCGAGCACAATGATTGCCGCCAGCGCGATGATGGCGCCCACGATGGCGACCATCACCATATCAAAATAGCTTTCCTTGTGGGTCGAGCCGCAGACCGCCAGCAAGGTGACGACGGCGCCGTTGTGCGGGAGGCTGTCCAGGGTGCCGGCGCCGATCACCGCCACCCGGTGCATGAGCGCGGGGTCGATGCCCAGTTCGGCTGCAAGCTGCATGTAGGTCGAGCCGAGTGCCTCCAAGGCGATGGTGAGTCCGCCCGAAGCCGAGCCGGTGAGCGCGGCCAGCACGTTGGTGGAGACCGCCAGCGAGACCAGCGGGCCGCCCTCGATCCCGAGCACCCAGGCGCGCACCAGTTCAAAGGCGGGAAGTGCTGCCACCACGGTGCCGAAGCCGACCAGGCTGGCCACGCTGATCACCGGCAGCACCGAGGCGTTCAGGCCGGCGTCCACGCTCTCGCGCAGTTTGGGCAGGCGCTTCCAGTTCAATGCGAGCAAGGTCAGGATGGCGGCGATGAGCGCCACGATCACCGACCAGATGCCGCTCACCGCGGCCGGCGAGGTGGGACCCCAGCGGTCTTCGGCCAGGTAGCTCAGGTCCAGGTGCGGCAGGATCAGCAGGCTCATCACCAGATTGACCGCCACCACCACCAGCAGCGGCAGGAAGGCGATGAAAGCCGGAGGCAGCGCGGGGCAGGCCTGGCCCCGCTGCACCTCGGCCGGATCGAACGCGCTCGCCGTGGTGGCGCGCGACCGCACCAGCGGGTCATTCGCGGCCTGATCGGGAGCGAGTGAGACACCCAGGTTGCCGCCGTACCCGATGCCTTTACGCCGGGCCGAGGCTTCCGCCCGGCCCAGCCACCAGAGCCCGAACAGCAGCATGATGGCCGCGGCGATCAGGCCGAGACCGGGCGCGGCAAAAGGCGTGGTGCCGAAGAAGGGCATGGGGATGGCATTCTGGACGGCCGGGGTGCCCGGCAGGGCGGACATGGTGAAGGTCGAGGTGCCGAGTGCGATGGCCGCCGGCATCAGCCGACTCGGGATATTGGCATCCCGAAACAGTGTCTGCGCCATGGGTGCCAGCACGAAAAACGCCACGAACAGACTGACACCGCCGTAGGTGACCATGGCCCCGGCCAGCACCACCGCGAGGATGGCGTGCCGCGGCCCCAGGCTGTTGCCGATGAAGCGGGCCACCGCCTGCACCGAGCCACTATCCTCCATCAATTTGCCGAACAGCGCACCGAGCAGAAAGATGGGAAAGAACTGCGCCAGAAACCCGGCGGCACCACCCATGAAGGTCTGAGTCCAATGCGCCAGCAGCGGTTCGCCCGCGAACAGGGCGGCGATCAGGGCCGCGACCGGGGTCAGCAGCAGCACGCTCCAGCCGCGATAAGCGAGCCAGATGAGGAGCGCGAGTCCCAGCAGAATACCGATCAGGCCCATGGTGTAGATCCCCCCTCTGTGCATACTCCAGATCAGGCGCCCGGTTGCAAGGCACCCATAACGTGACGATGCGCCGGACGACCGCGGCGATCCCCACCGGGGCGACGATGGTCTCGCCGCGACGGGCCGGAACTCTAACATCGGTTGGCGGACGTCGCCAGAAAGCCCTGTCCCGCGGACCGGGCGCTGTCACACTTGCAAGATTGCCACATGGCGTGAGGGTCGAGTAACCTTTGCCGCATGACAACCTTCACAGAGCCCGCGGGGGCTGACTACACCCCGGCCGCCATGACCACCGCAGTCAAGAAGATCGACCTCGGCCTCCAGGGCGGCGGCGCCCATGGCGCATTCACCTGGGGCGTACTCGACCGTCTGTTGAGCGAAGAGCGGATTCAGATCGAGGGGATCAGCGGCACCTCGGCCGGGGCGATGAACGCGGTGGTCGTCGCCGATGGTCTCGCGCAGGGTGGGCGCGAAGGCGCGCGCGACGCACTGAAGCGGTTCTGGCGCGCGGTCAGCGAGGCCGGGAAAACCAGCCCGATCCAGCGCACCTGGGTCGACCAGATGCTCGGGCGCTGGTCGCTCGACTACTCGCCCGGCTATATCGCGATGGACCTGATGAGCCGGTTGGTGTCGACCTATGAGATGAACCCGCTGAACCTCAATCCGCTGCGCGACCTGGTGGCAAGTCTGGTGGATTTCGATCGGGTCAACCACTGCGAGTCCGTGAAACTGTTCATCAGCGCAACCAATGTCCGCACCGGCCGGCCGCATGTCTTCAAGTCACCGGACATCACGGTCGACACGGTCATGGCCTCGGCCTGCCTGCCGTTCGTCTTCCAGGCGGTCGAAATCGACGGCGAGGCGTACTGGGACGGCGGTTTCATGGGCAACCCCGTCCTCTATCCGCTGGTCGACGAGACCACCGCGCGCGATCTGGTGATCGTGCAGATCAACCCGCTGATTCGCGAGGGCGTGCCGCGGACCGCCCGTGACATCCTCAATCGCATCAATGAAATCGACTTCAATTCCAGTCTGCTGAAAGACATTCGTGCCATTCTCATGCTCAAGCTGCTGGGTGCCGCCCCGGAGCATCAGGACGAACGCCTGCGCGATCTGGCGATCCACCGGATTCACGCGGAGCACGACTTGGCCGATCTTGGCGTGTCCTCGAAGATGAACGCCGAGTGGGCTTTTCTCGAACACCTTCACGACATCGGCCAGCGCGCCGCGGACCGTTGGATCAGCGAACATTGGGAGGATCTCGGCGTCCGTTCGACCTATCCGCTCGACCACGTCCTCTGGGGTCTCGACCCCGTCATGCGGGGCGCCGCCCGGGCCGCCGCTTTTCCGTTCGAGGCGAAGGGCGACGCGCCCTGAGCGGGGCAAGCGCCAGCGTTCACGGCAGGGTCCAGAACTGCTTGGCAAGGCCAACCAGGGTCATATTCTCCGCAATGGCGTCGTGGGGTATCAGTAGATATCGCCAGGGCTTGCCGCCATGGGCGAGCGCATGTGTGGAGGCGTTGGCGCACCAACTGACTGCGACCGCTTTCTTCGTCAGCACCACCGCGTCCGCCATCTCCTTGCGCATCTTGGGTTCGAGCATATAGATCGTCGTGTCAGTCTCAGCCACGAAATCCGGCTGGTACTCCCGATGATTCGCGCCGTCGCGGTAGTAAATCTGGAACTGCCCTTTGGCGGGTCGAAACCACTTCTGGGCCTCTCGCTCCAGGATCACCGCGAGCTTGCGCTCGGCGTCGGACTCGAACTTCTGCACCGGATAAAGGTAGCGCTGGAAACCGCCAAACAGGTACCTGCCCATGTTGCTCTTGTCCTGGGGGCTGATCCAGTAGTCCGCGGGCGGCTCCGCTACCGCATAGCTGTATGCACTGGGCTTCAATTCCGTGAAGCCCTTGCTGATCTTCACCTCGTAACCCGCGGCCTCCTCGAACCAGTGCTGCTGCATCTGCGCATGAATGAAGGCGGCGATGTCCGGTTCTTCCGCGAGGCCCACGAGTTCCAACTGCGCCGGGGTGCGGCTCTCCTCAACCGCCGCGACAATGGCCGCCTGAACCTCAGGTGCCCTCAGATGCTCTACCGTCGGCACTGTCTGGGGGTCGCCGCTCAGTTTCTGGATCGCCGCGTAGGCCAGTTGCGCAAGGGCTTGTTCCTGAGGTTTATCGAAGGCGGCGGGCTGGTCCCGGCCTGCCACCTGGGTGCTGCTGGTGGGTGTCGCGGGTTTGAATCCAAGCTGGGTCGCCAACTGGGACTGGGAGACCATCGTAGCCGTTTTCTGACCCACCTGATCCATGTCCAGCACCACTGTCTGGAGCCGAATCGTCGATCCCGGCCGCTTGGCCTCGTCTACAATCTCCTGAAACCGGTCATGGGCGACGATGTTCAGCCGGTCCACCGTGGTCACGCCGGTGCGCACCCCATAAGGTAGACGCAGCCCGCGGCCGATGGACTGTTCGATCAGTACGCGGGCATTGGCGGCACGCAGGGGCACGATGGTGTAGAGATTGGTCACGTCCCAGCCCTCCTTGAGCATATTGACGTGGATGACGATCTCGGTGGGATCGTCCGCGTGCTCGACCTTAAGCAGATCGGCGATCATGCGTTCCTCGTCAACCCCGGTCTTACTCGAATCAACCTGAAGGACCTTATCGCGGTAGCGTCCCTCGAAAAATGCATCGGACTGGATCAGCGCCTTCAACTGACTTGCGTGCGTGGTATCGCGTGCGATGACCAAGACGAAGGGCTTGACGATGGGCTTGTCGGACTCCCGCGCGTAGGTCTCCAACTCCACCTTGACACCCTCGTGCAGCCGGACTCCGTCCTCCAGCTTGAGTCGCTCGATCTCCTGCGCCGACATCCCGCTGGGGTCGAAATCCTTGCGCGTCACCACCGCGGGCTCCTTGACGAAGCCATCGGCCATCGCCCGGCCCAGCGGATAGTCGACGATCACGTTCTTGAAGGGCAGGGTGCCCTTGCTCGTCTCCACGAACGGCGTCGCCGTCAACTCCAGCCCCAGGATCGGCTTGAGTTCATTGATCGCCCGTATTCCCGCACTCGCCCGGTAGCGATGCGACTCGTCCATCAGGAGCACCAGGTCCGGCAGCCCCGCCAGATAGTCGAAATAGCTCGCGCCGATGTATTCGGACAACCGCTTGATGCGCGGCGCCTTGCCGCCGCGCACCTCGGAGTTGATCTTGGAAATGTTGAAGATGTTGATCCGCACCGCGCCGAACAGCCGACCGCCGGTGACGTTCTGCTGCTCGTAGTTGTCGCCGGTGATGACCATTGGCGGTTCGGTGGCAAACTCCGCGATCCCGCGGAAGACATACTTGGGCGTATTCGGTGTGAAATCGGTGATCAGCTTGTTGTAAATCGTGAGATTGGGCGCCAGGACGAAGAAATTGTCGGTCCCGTGGGCTTGGTGCAGATAGCTGATGAATGCGCCCATGAGCCGGGTTTTGCCTACGCCCGTGGCGAGCGCAAAGCATAACGAGGGAAAATCCCGCTCAAAGTCGGTGACCGATGGAAACTCGCCGCGAATCGTCGCAAGCTTCGCAGCGACATCCGCGCCCTTGCCGGGTGGCGTTATCTCCATGATCCGGTGCAGGACCTCCAGCGACCGGCGCTGGGGCGGACGGCCGGCGATGGCGTTCACATGACAATTCACGGTTTCACTCCAGGTGCCTGCAGTATCGGCGCGATCGGCCTTGGTCATAAATCCGCCCAAGACCGAGTGCGGTGCTTGGCGATAGGGCAGAGGGAAGTTGGCAGGACCTTGCGATTTTCATACCCTTGGAGGTGCAAACTCACCGAGGGATGGAAAAGATGCCCGAA
>JACDZJ010000316.1_pt1 | contig 16168 bp, 12 predicted proteins | sample 7365721 | NCBI WGS metagenome assembly JACDZJ01 (sample SAMN15143480, study PRJNA637477) | pond metagenome | biome: freshwater wetland ecosystem [ENVO:00000243]; feature: pond [ENVO:00000033]; material: pond water [ENVO:00002228]; isolation source: pond water containing pink berries ... | reverse complement strand
AAACCTGAGATGAACCTGGAGAGTAGTGTAAGAATTCAAGAATATTAAAAAAATCTGTTAAAGGGCGTACGCGTTTTTGCCGCGATGATGAATTTCGGCAATGAGCCGGGAGAGTTTCTCGGCCTCATTGGGTGCCTCTTGATACTCAAAGAGTTGGGGATGGGTCTCGAGAAACGAGGTGTCAAAATCACCCCGGATGAAATCCGGATCCCGCAAGATATTGAGGTAAAAGGGGATGGTGGTTTTCGGCCCGGCGATGTCGAAATTCTGCAGACAGCGGCGGACCCGGGAGACGGTTTCATTCCAGGAAAAACCATGGACGGTGAGTTTCACCAGCAGGGAGTCATAGACCTGGGGGATGGTGTAGCCCTGATAGGCAAAGCCATCGAGACGAACCCCGAAACCGCCGGGCGAGCGGTAGAGGGACACGGTCTTGCCGCCCTCGGGCATGAAATCGGCCTGCGGGTCTTCGGCGTTAATCCGCATCTCGATGGCATGGCCCCGGAGCTGGACGTCCTCCTGGCGGAAGGAGAGCGTTTTGCCCAGCGCCAGCTTGATCTGGGTGCGGACGATATCGATGCCGGTGATCATCTCCGTGACCGTGTGTTCCACCTGCACCCGGGTATTGATCTCCATGAAGTAGTAGTTGAAATCCTTGTCGATCAAAAACTCGACGGTGCCGGCATTGGTGTAGTTGGATGCCTTGGCCGCCTTGACCGCGGTCTGACAGATTTCGTCGAGCAGCTCCTTGTTGCCGATCATGGAAGGAGCGATTTCAATGAGCTTCTGGTTGCGGCGCTGGATGGAGCAGTCGCGGGTGCCGAGATGAAGGGTGGTTCCCTCGCTGTCGGCGATGATCTGCACCTCCACATGCTTGGGCTGGAGCACCACCTTTTCCAGATAGACGGAATCGTCATTGAAGGCGGCCTTGGCCTCGGAGCGGGCCACCGGGATCTCCTTGCGCATCTGTTCATCGGACTCAATCAGCCGGATGCCGCGTCCGCCGCCGCCGCAGGTGGCCTTGAGCATGATGGGGTAGCCGTATTGAGCGGCAAAGCTCAGCGCCTCCTCAACCCCGGCATCTCCGGCCGAGAGGTTGGGGGTACCGGGCACCATGGGGATACCCGCGTCCGCCATGATCTTGCGGGCGATGACCTTGTTGCCGAGATCAGCGATCACCTTCGATGTGGGGCCGATAAAAATAATGCCGGCATCTTCGCAGGCCTTGGCAAAGTCTGGATTCTCCGCGAGAAATCCATAGCCCGGATGAATGGCGCAGGCCCCGCTGTGCCTGGCCGCCTTGATGATCTTGTCGATATTCAGATAGTCACAGCGCGGGCCGTCGCCCAGGAGGATGGCCTCACTGGCGAGCCGGATATGGCGCGAATCTTTATCCGGGGTCTCGTAAACGGCCACTGCCTCGTAATCCAGTTCCTGGATGGCCCGCATGATGCGGATGGCAATTTCGCCCCGATTGGCCACAAGTATTTTCTTTTTCACGGAAATGCCTCTTTTATGGTTTGTCTCTCTGGATAAAATAGTGCTTCAAAGCTCTGTGAGCGATTCTGGCGCGGGCTGATTTTGTACCGGGCGCCGGTGCCACCCGCGGCCATATAACGGCGTGAATATCCATGGCCGGCAGAGCGGGAAACCATCGCCATGGAGCGCGCTTCGTCATGGGGACTGGTGCTGATTCGTAACCGCGGCCAACTGGACAAAATAAAGGCACCAAAAGGCTGAGTCAACAGATATTATTATTTTTCTGTTATGACCCCTGCGCCGGGGTCACATTCCCGGGCCGTTCGCTCAAGCTGTCGGGCAGAAGCTGGAATCCTGATCAGGACTTGTCCTGATTGACCCAGGAATCCTTGAGGGTGACGGTCCGGTTGAAAACCGGGGCGCCGGGCCGGGAGGTGACGAGGTCGGCACAGAAATAGCCATTGCGCTCAAACTGGAAATGGTCTCCCGGCAGGGCCTCGGCCAGGGATGGTTCGAGCATGCAGTTGTCAAGAATGGTCAAGGACTCAGGGTTGAGATGCTCCTTGAAGTCCACCCCCTTGTCGGCATCGGGGTTTTCCGTCAGGAAAAGGCGGTCGTAGAGCCTGACCTGACAGGAGACAGCCCGGGGTGCCGAGACCCAGTGGATGGTTCCCTTGACCTTGCGCCCGTCGGGGGCGGAGCCGCCTCGGGTCTGCGGGTCATAGGTACAGTGAATCGCAAGAATCTCTTCGGTGGCCGGGTCCTTGTCCACGGAAACGCAGCGGATGAAATACCCGTAGCGCAGCCGCACTTCCCGACCCGGCCCCAGGCGGAAGAATTTTTTGGGCGGATCTTCGAGAAAGTCTTCCCGTTCGATGTAGATTTCCCGGGAAAAGGAAATGGCGCGACTGCCCATCTCAGGTTTCTGGGGATGGTTCTGGGCGGTCAGTTCTTCCTCTTGGGCAAGGGGATAATTGTCAATGATGACCTTCAGCGGCTTGAGCACCGCCATGACCCGTGGCGCGGTGTTATTGAGCTCGTCGCGCACGGCATTCTCAAGCACGCTCATGTCAATCCAGCTCTCTTTCTTGCCGATGCCGATATCGGCGCAGAAACTGCGGATGGCGCAAGGGGGATAGCCCCGCCGCCGTATGCCGGAGATGGTGAGCATACGGGGATCATCCCAGCCTTCCACATGGCCGCCCTGCACCATTTGCAGAATCTTGCGCTTGCTCATCACGGTATAGGTCAGGTTCAGGCGGGCAAACTCGATCTGGCGGGGATGGCAGGGGGTCTCCAGGGTGTCGAGGCACCAGTCGTAGAGGGGGCGGTGGTCTTCAAATTCCAGGGTGCAGAGGGAATGGGTGATCCCTTCAATGGCATCGGAGAGGCAATGGGTATAATCGTACATGGGATAGATGCACCATTTGTCGCCGGTGCGATGATGGGCGACCTTGAGGATGCGGTAGATGACCGGGTCACGCATGTTGAGATTGGGAGAACCCATATCAATCCTGGCCCGGAGAACCCGGCTGCCTTCGGCAAAGTCGCCATTTTTCATCCCCTGGAAGAGGGTCAGGTTTTCCTCCCTCGTCCGGTTCCGATAGGGGCTTTCAATGCCCGGTTCGGTGAGGGTGCCACGGTGACTGCGGATCTCTTCGGCAGAAAGATCGCAGACATAGGCCTTGCCCAGGTTGATGAGTTGAAGGGCAAAGTCGTAGAGCTGGTCGAAGTAGTCGGAGGCGTAATAGAGATGGTCGCCCCAGCCGAATCCCAGCCACTGGACATCCCGTTTGATGGACTCCACATAGGCGGATTCCTCCTTGCTGGGGTTGGTGTCGTCAAAACGCATATGGCAGCAGCCATTATTCTCGAGGGCGGCACCGAAATTGAGACAGATGGATTTGGCATGACCAATATGAAGGAAGCCGTTGGGTTCGGGGGGAAAACGGGTGACGATTTTTTGATGTTTTCCCGAGGCCAGGTCTTCGGCGATAATCTGGCGGATAAAATCAAGGGGTTTCGCTTCGGCGGCGGGGATGATGTTGTCAGGCATGATTATCTTTAATTTTGATGGGTTGTCAATAAAGGTTGTTGGGAACGGGGAGCGTTCCTGCTTGCAAGCGACAGATGCGGAGGATCTATCCTGAGTCCGGTTGGGTTGACGAAGTCCCCTTGATTATTGGAAAAACTTGTCCACATCCCGCAGCCGTCGCACCACCGTCTCCCGTCCCAGGGTGAGAAGGATGTCATACATGGACGGCCCGGCGAGCTGGCCGGTGACCACGGTGCGCATGCCGTTGACGATGATCCCCGGCTTGACGCCCTTCTCCTCGGCCAGCTCCTTTGCCACCCGTTCGGTCTCTTCGGCGGTGAACTGGGGCAGGGCCTGGTAGCGGCGGGCCAGTTCGGGAAGCCACTGGTGCAGTTCGGGAAACTTGAGCAGGTTTTTGGTCAGGGGTTTTTCTTCCACAACAAAGTCATCTCCAAAATAGGCGCGGCCCAGGGTCGCGAAGTCATTGATGGTATGGAACCGGTCGCGGATAAGATCCAGGGTCTGGAGGTACCATTGCCTCCTCTCCCCTCCGTAGGCCGCGTCCCAGAGACCCTCCCTTTCCAGCACCTTCTGCGCCATGTCACCGATTTCATTGATATCCATGGTGCGCAGATAGTGTTCATTGATGGCAATGGCCTTGGGGTCGGTGAAGAATTTTTCATCTCCCTTGCGATAGTTAAAGATGGAGTTGGACTTGTTGATACGTTCCAGGGTAAAGGCCTCAATCAGCTCTTCGCGGGAGAAAAATTCCTTGTCGGTGCCCGACGACCAGCCGAGAAGAACGAGAAAGTTGCTCAGGGCCCAGGGAATAAAGCCATGTCCCTTGTAAAACTGGACGGCGACAATCTCGCCGTGGCTGCGTTTGGAGATCTTGGCCTTTTTCAGGTCGAGGGTGAGGGGCATATGGGCAAAGACCGGCAGTGGCGCATCCAGGGCTTCGTAAAGCAGAACCTGACGAAGGGTATTGGTCATATGATCCTGGCCCCGCAGGATATGGGTGATCCGGTCACGGATATCATCCACCACATTGCAGAGCAGGTAGAGGGGCTTGCCGTTGGAACGGACAATGACAAAGTCCTCAATCTCCGTGTAATTCTGCTCAATGCGCCCCAGAACCTTGTCGTCGTAGCCCAGCATCCCGCTGCGTTGCGGGACCTTGAAGCGAATGACAAAGGGCAGGCCCGCGGCCTCATTGGCGGCGATCTGCCCGGCGCTCAGATGACGGCAGGTGCCATCGTAGCCGACGACCTGCCGGGCGGCCATGGCCGCCTCTTTTCTGGCGTCCAGATCTTCCTTTTTGCAATAACACTTGTAGGCGTGACCCTCGGCCAGCATCCGGTTGGCGGCGGCGAGATGGTCCGCGCTGAACTCCGTTTGAAAATAGGGGCCCTCGTCCCAGTCAATGCCCAGCCATTCCAGGCCCTCCAGGATTCCCTGGATGGATTCCTGGGTGGAACGTTCGGTGTCGGTATCTTCAATGCGCAGAATCAGCTTGCCCCCGGTTTTTTTGGCATAAAGCCAGTTAAACAGGGCGGTTCGTGCCCCCCCGATATGGAGATACCCGGTGGGGCTGGGCGGAAAACGCAGTCGTGTTTCGGTCATGAAGAATCCTTGCCGGAAGGGGTTGATAAAATCATTGGGTTGTCAAAGGGGTACCCTGGAATACCCATCTGTATATATCGTTTTCGGATTCTTTGTTCAATAGTATTCAAGACCTGTCGGGCGAGAAAACCGGTTCCGGTAAGTGCTTAAGGGCAGTGGCCGACAGCACCCGGCAAAGCGCGGAACCGGCTGCCGCCGCATACCTGGGATTCAAATGGAGGGATCATCTGCCGGAGCGCGGGACAGGGTGCCTGCTTCCCGCAAAAGTGAAAAAAAATGTTGCTATCGGAGAAGAAAATGGGTATGAAAAGCGGTTGTTAAGGGTTCGACAGATGTGAACAGATGCAGGGTACTTATTATGCTTGGTTGTTATTGCTTGCTGATCAAGTGATAAAGGGCTGAGAAGCAAGGGAAGGAGAACGTGATGGCAAAGGTATGTCAAATTTGTGGAAAAGGGCCTGTTACCGGGAATAATGTTTCCCATGCGAATAATAAAACTCGTCGGCGCTGGCTGCCTAATTTGAAAAAAGTTCATATGGTTGCCGCCAGTGGCAGTGCCATACGGGCCAGAGTGTGCACGAGATGTATTCGATCCGGCGCGGTGGTAAAGCCTGCCGCGTGAAGGTTTGATGGGATTTTTGTAAAAGGCGAGGGGCAGAGTCCACCTCGCCTTTTTCCGTTTAAAGGAGTGAGAAATGACGGAGAATGACGTGAAGTTTCTCCCTTTTCACGAGGCGGTAAAGATCGTCGCTGCCATTCAGGAAGAGGAGAACGTCCATGACCAGGATCGACGGATCCTGACGGTGTATAATCACGATGAGCGGGAGCTGTGCTGGTTTGACTTTGAAGAGGTCATGCAGGCCATCGGCCCGGGAGAAAAGGATCAACAGAAGGAGGCGGTGCAGAATTATATCCTGCACCATATCCCTGACTGGGCCCTGGATCTTGGGTGATTCGCAGATTCTTTTCCTGTTTGTGTGAAAGAAAATATTCCACGAAAGGCGCCTGCCCCGCTTATCGGGGTTCGTTCCCATTGGAAGGGGATTTTTCCGGAGGGTGCCATGGGTCTTTCAGGTTGTCGCTGGTCTGAACAGGAAGGGGCGCTGGAAAGGGGCAGGCAGGCCTGAGCTGCTTACTACTCTTCCCCGGCTGCCAGGATGCCTTTGGGCAGGGCAGGAACCCCTTCTCCCCCGAGAACAAACCCCCCATCCATCCGCACAACAGTGCCGGTGATGAAGTCCGCGTCACGCAGAAGAAACAGGACGGCGGTGGCCACCTCTTCCGCTGATCCCGTCCGCTGCAACAGGGTATGAGCCACTATTCCCTGCCTTTCCCTGTCATCAAGAAGTGACCATCCCCTTGTCTCCTCACCATGCCGGTGCTGGATAAAGCCCAGCATCAGTTCATTCACCCGTATCTCCGGCGCGCCCTCCCGCGCCCAGGTTTCCGTAAACGAAGCAATGGCCCGGTTAGCGGCGCCATAGGCATCGTTAAAGACAGGCGCGGCGGGCCCGCTTCGGCCGGTTCTGGCGGCAATGGATGAGATATTGACCACGGCGCCGGGGCCGGAGCGTTTCATCAGGGGCAGACAGTGATGGAAGAGCAGCCATTTGGCCTTGAGGGTGGTGTCCATCTCCAGATCCCACTGGTCATGGTTGTGGGGCTCATCGTAGGAACCATGGACGATGGGCATGCCGCCCCGCTCGATATTGTTGACCAGAATATGGAGGGCGCCAAATCGCTGCTCAATGGTGGCGATCATCCCCTGAACCTGGATCTGGTCCCGCAGATCACAGGGGGGGATCAGCACCTTGTCCGCCATCTCCCCGAATTCCTCTTCCATCTCCACAATGGAATCCGGCCAGTCAAAGGTGGGAAGGATAAGGCGCACCCCCTCTCCGGCCAGCTTCCTGGCAATGGCCCTGCCGATGGCCCTTGACGCACCGGGGATAAGGGCTGTTTTTCCTTCTAAGAGCATGCTGTCTTCTCCTTTATTCCATTTCTAAATCAAGCGTTCACTTCGTCGAATGCGCTCCGTCGCTCCTCACCGTACTTATTGTACTGCCTCGTCGCGACTCGCTTTTCTTCTCGTGCACATCTTGATTTAGAAATGGAATTACATGGCGGCTGGACGCCGGATTTCATTCCTTGTAATCGCCAAATCAGGATATAAAGTAATGACTCTTTCTTGAGTTGACGGAGATATTCTCACCATCACGCATTCTTCATCCTGGCCCCGCGTGAAGACAAGCCTGCCGGGGGAAAAATCCGATGCTGTCCGTCGGCTCCCGAAAAAAATCTGTGGGTCCAGCAAAAACGCACGGACTCCGGCATGGCAGGTCCCCAAATCGCGGGCCTTTTTTATATAAACTTCCATGGAACTGTTCCGCAAGGTGAAAGTATGAAATGGCTGAACGCCCTGCTTCTTTCCTGCCTCCTCCTGGTTACTTCCTCCCAGGCAAGCCCCGCCGACCCCTCGCCCAATGAGACGGCCCAGAATCAGTGGTGCCGGAGCTCTGGAACCTGGCCCCATGAACAAAGTGATCTGCCTCCTGACCCCGCCCTGGTCTTTGGCCGCCTGGACAATGGCTTCCGCTATGTCCTGATGAAGAATCAGGAGCCAAAGGGACGGGTGGCGATGTATCTGAATGTGCAGGCCGGCTCGCTTATGGAGACAGACGAACAGCGGGGCATTGCCCATTTTCTGGAACATATGCTGTTTAACGGGACCACCCATTTTCCGCCCGGGGCCTTGATTGATTATTTCCAGTCCATCGGCATGAGCTTTGGCGGTGACACCAACGCCCATACCGGTTTTGACGAGACCGTCTATAATATTCTGCTCTCCGGCACGAGCCCGGAAGAACTGGACAAGGGGCTGCTGGTCATGGCCGATTATGCCCGCGGCGCCTTGCTGTCAGATACCGAGATTGAGCGGGAGCGCGGGGTCATCCTTTCGGAAAAGCGGGCCCGCGATTCGGTGGAGTTTCGGACCCATGAGGCAGGCCTTGCCTTTACCATGCGAGGCAGCAGGGTCCCTTCGCGGATGCCCATTGGTGTCCTTGAAACCCTGGAAAAGGCTGACCGTGCCCGTATGAAGTCCTACTATGATGGCTGGTACCGCCCGGAAAAGATGATCCTGGTGGTGGTGGGTGACCTTGATCCAGGGTTGGTGGCGCCCCGTATTCGTGAGCGTTTCAGCTCCATGCGGGGTGAAGGGGCAATGCCTGACTGTCCCCCCTGGGGGGAGGTGAACCATGCCGGGACGGAGTTTTTTTATCACCATGAGCCGGAGATGGGGTTCACCGAAGTGAGCATCGAGACCATCTGGAATGAGCCGGAGGCACCGGACACCCTGGCCTCGCAAACGGCCGAGATACACCGGGAGGCGGCAGGTCGTATCCTTAAGTATCGGCTTGCCCGGCTCCTGGAAAAAAAGGATATCCCCTTCACCAGCAGCGAGGCCCATTCCGGCATCTTTCTTGGCCGTATCGGCTACGGCTCGATCAGCGCCCGCACCAATCCCAACCAGTGGCAGTCGGCCCTGGCAGTGATTGAACAGGAACTGCGGCAGGCCCTGGAGTTCGGATTTACCGACTCCGAGACAACGCGGGTGCGGAAGGAGATGCTGGCCGGCCTTGATTCGGCAGTGCTCACCGCGGCCACCCGGGACAGCCAGAAGCTGGCCGCAAAGATTGTCCGCGATCTCAATGGACAAAAGGTCTCGATGTCGCCGCAGCAGGAAAAAGAGATCTTTGCCCCGGTGATTGGGAAAATGCAGGCCAAAGAGCTGCACGCGGCCCTGCGGGGGATCTGGAATCAGAGGGCCAGGCTGATTCAGCTGGTGGGCAATACCGAGCTTTCCGGGAAAGAGCCCCGGGAGCAGATCAGGGAGGTCTATGAACAGGCCGTCGCCCGGAAGGTAGAACCGCCCAAGGCTGGAGCCGAGCTGGTCTTCCCCTATCTGCACCCCACATCAGCCCCCGGTCCCGTCCAGGAACAGGCCCTCTCCGAGGTTGAGGGTGAGCGCATCCGATTTGCCAACGGGGTGGTGGTGAATTTGAAACGGACGCCGTTCAAGGACAACGAGGTGCAGCTGGTGGCCCATTACGGGTATGGCAGGCAGACCGAACCGGTTCCCGGCCTTGCCATGCTGGCTGAACAGGTGGTGAATGAGTCGGGAACCGGGAAGCTGAGCAAGTCGGATCTGGAAGGGGTTCTGGCCGGCAGTACGGTAAAGCTCGATTTCAAGGTTGGGGAGTCAAGCTTTATCTGGAAGGGGTCGGCGGTGGGCAAGGACCTTGAGCTCCTGTTCCAGCTTCTGCAGGCCCGACTCGTTGACCCGGCCGTGCGTGAAGACGCCTACGTCCTGGCGATGCAGGGCTTCAAACAGATGTATGAACAGATGAACAGTGATGTGAACGGGTTTCTCCAGTTGTCGGGGGAATCTTTTCTGGCCGGCGGCAATACCGCCTTTGGGCTGCCGCCCTGGTCTGAGTTTGCCAGGCTGAAGCCGGAGCAGATCCGTGCCTGGATGGATGTGGCGCCCTTGTCGGGAGGGCTTGAGGTCTCTCTGGTGGGTGATTTTGATCCGGAGCGGGTTCGGGAGCTGGCCCGGAGATATCTGGCGCCCCTGCCGCAACGTGGCCAGGAAAAGGCCGCGGTGGAACAGATTTCCTTCCCGGCCGGTCAAACCCTGCGCCTGACCGTGCCCTCATCCATTGACAAGGCCCTGCTGGTGGTGGCCTGGCCCACCGCCGATTTCTGGAATATTGAGCGCACCCGAGGGCTGTACCTGCTGACCGAGGTCTTTGCCGATCGGTTGCGCAAGGTTATCCGTGAAAAGCTGGGGGCCACCTATTCCCCCCAGGTCATGAATCAACCGAGTCGGGTCTATCCCGGCTATGGGGTGTTGCGGGCCCAGTTGATTGTAAACCCTGCCCAGATAGAGGCGGTGCGGGAGGAGGTGAGCCGGGTGGCCGCGGACTTGTGGAAATCGGGAGTAACCGCCGAGGAGCTGGTACGGGCCCGCCTGCCCGTCCTTACTTCCCTCAAGGATATGGTGCGCACCAACGGCTACTGGCTGAACTCCGTTCTTTCCCTATCTTCCCGGCATCCCCAGCAGCTTCAGTGGCCGGCAACCATTCTTTCGGGATTTGAATCGATCACGGGAGATCAGGTGTCGGCCCTTGCCCGTGAGTACCTTGATCCGGCCAGGGCTGCCTCGGTGATGATTGTCCCGGAGAAGCAGTAGGGTCTGCCATTCTTCCATTCAAGGGGGGCAGAGGCCGAAGGGAATCCTAGGGCCCCGCCCCCTATCCCACCAGCCAGAGGGCGATATCCTGGGCGTTTTTGGCGGTACGATCGGAAACCCCGCCCAGAACCCCCTTGGTGGTGCCATCCCCCCTGCGGCCAATGACAATGGTTCCGCAATGGTGTTTTTCGGCCTGACTGATGATGCTCCGGGCCGCTTCCAGGTCCGATTTTTCGGGCAGGATAATGATATTTTTTTTGGGGATTCCTGCCTCCATCAAGAGTTGCGTCGGACCCTGAAAGAGAATTTTATCATCACAGAGATGGGTGTCGCACCAATCTTTTCCCCAGAGATGGTAGAAGGTCTCGGGGCTTGCTTCCGGCGTGTTGCCCAGGAAATGCAGGCAGTGGAAGAGGTACAGGGTGATGTCCTGGCGGCCTTCCATGATATGGGTGAGGTGATCGATGGCCATGAAGGATGGCAGGGAGCCATCCACCGGAACCAGAAAATTGCGGTTCCGCACCTCCCCGTCAATGATCCACAGGGGGATGGTGTGGCATTTTTTGAGCAGGGTGGCGGAGACCGAACCGAGCAGCATCTCGCTGAGGGTGTTTAATCCCCTGCGACCTATGAGAATGCTGTCCATCAGGAGATTTTCGGCCTGACGTTGAATGGTGGCGGCAATATCATATCCCGATGGTTCCACGGAAGAGTGGATTCTTTCGGGGGGAATATGGAGGTGGATGAGTTTGGCCCTGGCTTTCTCGAGGTACCGTTCAGCCGTCTGCCTTTTGCCCTGATTGCCGGATGAGGGTAAGAGGGAATTATTCCTTTCAGCCGAGGAGGGGAGGATGTTTCCCTGGCCGCTGACACAGGATGTGAGATGGAAATGGATGGTGGCGTCATCGCCAAAAAGCAGGGCGAGATATTCCAGGGCTTGGGTCGAATAGCTGGAGCCATCAATGGCTATGAGGATTTTTTTTTCCATGGGTGAAGTGTCCGGGGAAGAAGGTTGTGAGTGACGTGACTCGGGGTGAGTGAATCAGACCGTATGGCACCAATTGAGAGCCCGATTTCGCAGGATCAATGGGTCAGGCATTTATTTTATGGTCAGCCCGCTCCCAAAGTCAACCAAAAAAACGAATGGCTGGATTGGCGAGGGGAGCCGGTACCATCGCGGGTTGACCTGATTTATCGGAAAGTTGCCGGGAAACGAGGAAAAGTGGCTGCTGTCAGAATGAAGCCATGGTTTCCGGCTGGCCGACAGATTTGCGGCGCACTCTTCATTGAGCTGGCCTTGTCCTCCCTGACTGCTGCCCGCAGTTTCCCCGATAAGCGCCTTTACCCGCCGGATAGCTGAAGATCACGGTGTCCCTCGTCTTGTGGGCCCGCAGTCCCCGGCTCAGATGAGTCTCGGCTCCCGGCTCCCGTGTGAGCAGGAGGTCGAGCAGGAGTTCTATCTGCCTGAACTGCGGCCGGGCCTCCATCCGCCAGCAGCATTTTTCCAGGATCCGGCGCTGGATGGCCCTGTGCTCCCGGCAAAACCGTTGAATGTCGAGGCGAAGGGTATGGGGCGGCGTGGCGGAAGAGACCGGTGCTGTGGCCATAACGCTAACCGTCTCCTGCCAGGCGCTGTCGGCCATGGTCTCCATAAGCGCCTCCTCGTCTCCGAGGATCTGTGCGGTTTGCAGCAGGGTCTCGCGGATGGAGGGGTTAAAGTGGTCCTCCAGATACGGCAGGAGCTCAAGTCGGACCCGGTTTCTGAGATAGATCCGTTCCAGGTTTGAGCTGTCGATGCAGAAAGGGATGCCCTCGGTGTGCAGATAGTGGAGCAGGCTTGCCTTGCTCTCCCCCAGAAGCGGGCGGATAATCCAGCCATTGCGGGGCTGCATCCCGGACAGTCCCTTACGGCCGCATCCCCGGATAAGGCGGATCAGCAGTTCTTCGGCCTGATCATCGGCGGTATGGGCCACGGCGATGGCCGCTCCCTGATAGTGCCGGCGCAATGTCTCAAGACCCTCATACCGTAAAATACGGGCAGTCTCCTCAATGGATGCGCCATGTTGTTCGGCGCCGCCCCGCACATCGACACGGATCCGTTCAAATCTGGCCCGCAGATTCCTGGCCAGGCCCTCCACCAGCTCCATCTCCGCTCCCGTTTCATCCGGCCTCAGACCATGGTCAACATAGACTGCGACAAAGTGGAGGGAAGGCAGGGCGGTGGCGAGGATATGCAGCAAGGCCACGGAGTCAGGGCCGCCGGAGACCGCGACGATAACCGTGGCACCGGCCGGCAGCGGCAGGGTGGCGGTCACCAGGGCTGAGGCTCGCTGGCGCAGGAGAGCTGGGGGAGTGGGGTGTTTCAAGGTGGTGAAGGGGTTGATTGTGCTGTTAGTCGGTCTTTATCCCGGTGGCGAAATGGAGAGACTCCTCCGAAGATGGTGAAGCGGCCCGCAGGCCTTCCAGGAGTCGCTGGTGAATATTGTCAAAACCGCCATTGGAGAGAATCGCCACCACATCGCCCTCCTGCAGGGTGGTCAGGAGATGGGCCAGGATTGCGTCGGTGTCGGCAAAGGTGAAGGCGGCAAGGCCCCGGCTTTGCAGGTCAGCGGCGAGCTGATGGGAGGAAAACATCTCCTCTTCCGCGACATTGGCCAGGGGCAGCGGCCTTCTGACAAGGATCAGGTCGGCGGCGTCAAAGGCGCTTCCATACTCCTGCTGAAAGATGGAGCGGCGCGAGGAGTTGGTTCGTGGCTCAAAGACCGTCACCAGACGGCGGCCCGCGTAGGCCGCCTTGAGGGCGGCCAGGGTCTCCCGGACCGCGGTGGGATGATGGGCGAAATCGTCGATAACGGTCACGCCGCGTTCCACCCCCCGGATCTCCTGCCGTCGCTTGACCCCGCCAAAGTTGCTCAAGCAGTCGTTGATCTGCTCAGGAGCAAGACCAATGCGGTGTAAAACCGCGGTCACCGCCAGACTGTTGAGGCAGTTATGGCGGCCCGGCATGCGCACTGCCAGCTCTGCCCAGTCCTGCTGATGGTGCCGCACCTTGAACCGGGTCAGCCCCTGATCGGTGCGGACATCGGACAGCGACCAGGCAAGCTCCGGGCTGCAGCCATAGCCTTGCACCGCACAGGGGGCATCGGCTACGACCTCGGCCACGTTGGGATCATCCAGGTGCGCGATAAGGAGTCCGTCCCTGGGCAGCAGGGTGACAAAGCGGCGAAAGGAGCGTTTGATGGCGTCAAGATCGGCGAAGATATCGGCGTGATCAAACTCCACCGAGGTGATGACGGCAATTTTGGGCTGATAGTGGAGAAATTTGGAACCTTTGTCAAAAAAAGCCGTGTCGTATTCGTCGCCTTCCACCACAAAGTAAGGGCCGTGGCCGATGCGGAAGTTGGCCTCGAAGTCGCGGACGATTCCTCCAATCATAAAGGATGGATCAAGGCCCGCCCGGTGCAGGGCCGAGGCCAGGAGCGACGATGTGGTGGTTTTGCCGTGGGTGCCGGCCACCACCAGGGAGGTGCGGGAGCTGATAAAGAAGTGGGCCAGGGCCTGGGGAAAGGAAAGATAGGGGATGCCTGCCTCGATAAGCCCCTGGGCCTCAGGGTTTTTGCGGGTGATGACATTGCCGACGATGACCAGATCGGGGCGGGGAGTGAGATTCTCCGGGCCATAGCCGCTGGCCGCCTGAATCCCCGAGCCTGCCAGGAAATCCGACATGGGCGGATAGACGCCGCTGTCGGAGCCGGTCACGGTATAGCCGGAGGCCTTGAGCATCCCGGCCATGGCGGCCATGGCGGTGCCGCAGATCCCCATGATATGAATATGGACGATATTTTGGGGAACCCTGTTGCGGTGCGGATCAAGCTCGTTCATCCCTTGCGCACCGTCTCTTTGATGGTGCTGTAGATGGAGTCAAAGGTCTGCTCGAAGGTGGCCGGCGTCAGGCGCCCCACTTCAATAAACTTGATAACGATTTCCTTGGCAACCTTGAGCAGGGTTTCGTCTGAGACGGGCCGGTCTGAAGGTGGGATGATGTTTCTTTCTGCCATGATCTTGAATGAAAATAGGGTAAAGTGATTCTTGAACAATGATGACGGGGCGGGAGCCTTTTCCGCTGGTGGCCGGCAACTCTTGAGTATGCCGCCTCTGCCGGGGCGGAAGAAGGCCAATTCGTCACGAGACGGCAGAGGCGGGAGTTCCAGAAATAACGGTCAGGCCATCCCTGAAGCATCTATTTTCTACCGTAGTTCTACGAGTTTTACCAGAATAAATTGATCAGAGACGATGGCAGGCAGCGGGAAGATACTTCCTTTTAAGGAGAGAAATGGATGGATAAACGGGCATTGATCGGCGCCAGCATGTTGTTTGGCGGTCTGCCGGAGGATCAGTTTGAGGCGGTGGTGCGTCTAGCCGTGGAGAAAAAGGTGGAGAAGGGTGAATTTATCTTCCATGAGGGGGACCCCGGCAACGGGTTTTATATGGTGGCGGAGGGCAAGGTGAAGATCTTCAAGATGTCCTTTGCCGGCAAGGAGCAGATCCTCCATATATTCGGCGCGGGCGAGCCCTTTGGTGAGGTGCCGGTCTTTCACGGAACGCCCTTTCCTGCCAATGCTGAGGCCCTGGCGAAAGGGGCCTTGTTGTTTTTCCCGAGGGATGTCTTTATCTCCCTGGTGCAGGAAAATCCCTCGCTGGCCCTGCATATGCTGGCCATTCTTTCCCTGCGTCTGCGCCGATTTGTGGATCAGATCGAGAACCTCTCGTTAAAGGAAGTGCCGGCAAGGCTGGCCGGCTATCTGCTCTATCTCCTGGAAGAGCAGGGGGCAGTGGAGAGTGTCGAGCTGGAGATATCGAAAGGGCAGCTGGCAAGTTTGCTGGGAACCATCCCCGAAACCCTGTCCCGTATCTTTGCGCGGATGAGTGACGAGGGATTGATTGCGGTGGATGGCAAGAAGATCCGAATCCTTGATCGGGCAGCCCTGGCCAGGAGATAAGCGCTCCCCTGAAAATGTGGCACTCCCATGGATTTTTATTTTTTTCTATTGTATAATGGCCTCGGTCAGCCGAAATTGCTTTTGGACTGGGATAAAGCGTGATCTGGTGACGGATTTCATCTCCTGGGAACGGCATGAAATTATGAAAGTCACTGTGGCCGCCTGAAGAATATCATTGTCTTATCGTTGATTGGTTATCTTTTAAATTTCTCTATGGTGGATATATGGGATTTCTTAAGAAGGTATCTTTGTTGACGGCGATTTTCTCCTCTCTTCTGTGCGCCCAGGGCAACGCGGTCCAGGTTCAGGAGAACAGGCAGATGGCAGAGAGCAAACAGTACAACCAGACGCCTCAAGTCGTTCCTGAAGGATTTATCCCGGCTCCTCCGGATTTACTGGAGACCCTTTCGCCCGGTGAGAAGAAATGGTTCCAGAGATTTCAGGAAGGCGTGCCCCTTTTTTCCGGATGGAAAACAATAACCCAGTCCGTTGTTGAGAGGTTCCCGGAGAATGAGAGGGAGCAGCGGTTGGCCATCATGCGGGAACTCGGCTTGAAGATCGGCAGTGAGTGGAGTCGTGATGACCATGTCCGCAAGGTGGATACGGATATGCTGCGGCACTGGGGAAAGGAGCTGCGCCAGGCGGGGGCGGAAAATCATCTGCAGATAGCCAAAGTCATGTTCAAGATCGAAAGGGAGGTCAACTCCCTGCTGCATCTGGAGTAATGTGGCTGAACCGCCCCGGCCTTACACCGGGGGGACGACTTTTTCCACAACA
>JACDZJ010000315.1_pt1 | contig 16255 bp, 30 predicted proteins | sample 7365721 | NCBI WGS metagenome assembly JACDZJ01 (sample SAMN15143480, study PRJNA637477) | pond metagenome | biome: freshwater wetland ecosystem [ENVO:00000243]; feature: pond [ENVO:00000033]; material: pond water [ENVO:00002228]; isolation source: pond water containing pink berries ... | reverse complement strand
GGTCGCACGAAATCTGCTATCCATAATACCGCAATTTATGCCTATAGCAAGTATACTACCATCAACCTCCGTGGCTGATCGCCCACTCGGGCATCTGCCTGCCGGGTCTAAGCGGCTGATAGTAAATGCTAAGCTTGAGGGCCTGTCATGACGCAAGATGCAAGGGAGATAGGGAGAGAGAAGTGCGCTGTTCTTGAAACGGAGGGCCTCGATCATCGTTCCGGCCATCCGAACATGCCCGAATCCGAAACCTTCGACTGTTTCTTGAGCCATAACAGCCGAGACAAGGAAGCGGTGCGCGCCCTTGCCAAAGGCTTGCGCGCCCAGGGGATCTCCGTTTGGCTGGACGAAGACATGCTGCGCCCCGGCGCGCTCTGGCAACGGCTGCTCGAATCCGGCATCCGCGCCTCCCGCAGCGTCGCCGTTCTGGTCGGCGCGGACGGATTGGGCCCTTGGGAAGATGTCGAGATGCAAGCCGCACTGTCGCTCGCGGTCAAGGACGGACGACCCGTGATTCCGGTGCTGTTGGCCGATGCTCCTTCCGAGCCTGAACTGCCGCTGTTTCTGTCTGGACGTATCTGGGTCGATCTGCGCCCGCAGGCAGATTCGGGCAACCTGACCCCACTTGATCGGCTGATCTGGGGCATCACCGGCGAAGGTCCCGGTGGAGCATCCCAGCCACCCAAACCTGCTGACAGGAACTGTGACCAAGGCCGGACGGAACGCGCCGTTGAGTCGCTCAATTTTTTACCTCAATTCGTTGTTATAGTCGGGATTGTTAGTGTCGCTGCGTACTTCGTTTCTGAAAAATGGTTGCCGGACGAGAGAATAGGCTGGGCCCCATCAGTTGATTGCACGCCAAACTCGTTGTATAAACTTTTCGGATGGATCGTGGGAGCAGTAGTAATAACATTTATTGCAAGAACGTTGCCCGCATGGTCAAGCGGGTATCGCCGCATCGGCTCCGTGCTGCTGCCTATTTTTCTGGTACTATCTCTTGCTCTTGCATATCGGTATGCGGACGACTACCAAGAGGCGATTTACGAGAATATTCTTGAGAGTCCGACGGGACACGATCCCGGGTATGAGCATATTGTAATTCCCATGGAGATTGCGGCTGTTAACGACTGGTCGGGCGTCCCAGCGGTAGATGTAAAAGCAATAATAGAGAATAATTTCAGAGATAGTTCGGTATCAGCCTGCCACAAATTACTGCATTTCTGGTCCTGGCGCGCTTTTTTTGTATGTGTCGCACTATCTTCACTGATATGTTACGCGGTCTACATGGCCTTCGATCTTGCTCGGAAGCCGAAGTCTCGTCCGTAAAGAGGATAAAGCGCAGTAACTACTCAGGTACCCCCGCCCAGCCCCCAGCCTCCGGCTACTCGAAGCGCGGCTGAGGCGGGGATCCCTGGAAGGTCAGCGTGAGGGCGAGGTCGAGATTCGTGCCCTGTTTGTGGAGGGTCGCGAGATAGGAGCGGATGGTGCAGAAGGTCTCCAGGCCGCCCGCGGGGAAGAACCAGGGACAGACCACGGGGAAGAACCAGGGACAGACCACGGATACAGCAAGAACCAGCAGCAAGAACCAGGGACAGACCACGCAGCAAGAACCAGGGACAGACCACGGATACCGGTTCGCGCAAGCAGGCCGATCAAGGCAGACCGGTCGCCTCGCTCGATCCGAAGCGTCTGGCGGGCCAGGACCAGGACGAGCGCCATCGGACAGCTTGACGCGACACGGGAAACCTCGTGTCGAGTCGAGGGTCCCATCCGCCTGCCGCCGGTCGATCCGCCGTCGATCCCGGCTGACGGATCGATGCGAGGCAGCGTTCGACCGCCCTCGCGCCCGGATTCCAGTTCGCTGGCGCCGAGGGTCCTCCTGGGCACCGGGTCTTGACGGCATGCCGGGGCGCAGCCGCGGCACGCGCACAAGCCCTATACTCTCACCATTCGACGACACCAAGGCCCCAACATCCGCGGAGCACCAACCATGTCGATCGCCGAGGCCATCTACGAGCACAGCCTGCGCCTGCCGGAGCAGGCCGCCCGCGAGGCGCTTGCCTACATCGAGCATTTAGAGTATCGCTACGGCGTGGTGCCGCCCGCCGTCCCGAACCCGGATGACACCGAGCGCTTTCTCGCGGCGGTTGTCGGCGGGCTCGGCGACGACTTTCCCGACGACATCGCAGACGACGACTTAGGTCTCGACGCGCCGCGCCAGGCCCTGGATTGATGCCGTACCTGCTCGATACCAACGCCGCGATTGCGTTGATGAAGGGGCACCCGGCGCTGCTGCGGCAGGTGCAGCGCGTCGGGCGCTCGCAGTTGCGGCTGTGCGCGCCGGTTGAGGGCGAGCTGTGGTTCGGGGTAGCGAAGAGCTTGAAGGTCGAGGAGAACCGCACGCGGCTGCTGACGCTGCTTGGCTGGCTGCCGAGTCTCCCCTTTAGTGGCGAGGCGACCAGACAGTTCGGCAAGATCCGCGCTCATCTTGCCCGCCTGGGCACCCCAATCGGTCCCTACGACACGCAGATCGCCGCCATTGCGCTTGCGCACGACCTGACCTTGGTGACGAACAATGTCGACGAATTCAAACGTGTGCCGAATCTGCGGTGGGAGGATTGGACGAACTGATTGGGTCATCGGGGACAGACCGGGATTACGGATTACAGCGAATGCAGCCGGACTACTCGGGCGGTTGGTTTTGCGCCTGGCGGTAGGCGGCGATTTCCTCCTGCCAATCGTCAAAGGTCGGGTCGGCGGCAAGACTGCCGAAATGCTCGAGCAGCGACAAGGATCGATCGTCGTTGACTTCGTCGAGTTCCAGACGGACTAGCTCTACCCTGTCGAAATAGGCTCGAAGCCGCCGCTCGACTCCGCGCAACGCGGCCTCGCGAGTCGCCTCCCTGACGCGAATGTCCGGAAGCGTACTGACCTGTGCCAGGTAACCGTTGCCCTGTTTGCTCAAGATGATATCGACTTTCATGGAGCTAGAACCTGCCGATGGGGCCGCAAGACGCTCGGCTGACGCTAACACCAGCGCGGACAAGGGGCAAGTCCCGAACGCCGAGGAATACCTGGAGGAATACGGACAAAGGGGCCAGGATCGAGTTGTTCTCAGCGAGAAACCGGGAGAGACTCCACGCTCGCAACGCCCGGAAAACCGGTTGCCACAGGGGTACGAGAGATGGTCCATCCAGCAGATGACGACCTGCTTCCGGAATATGACCTGAGCGACACCAGGTCCCAACCGAACCGCTTCGCCGATCGGACCGAGGAACCGGTCCCGCTCGCCGATCCGGAGGACGAACGTCACCACCAGGAAAAGTCAGCGGGTTCGGCAAGATGAGCACCTGGCACAGCGCCCGGTTCGCGAAGTCCGTGCATCTGACGCACCATGCGGCACGGCGCATGGCCAGTCGGGGGCTGGACCTGGGCGCCGTCGCAGACCTGATCGAGACCGGAACGGTCAAGTGGAAGGACGCGCGGCACTGTTGGATCTTCCAAGAAATACCCGGCAGGGACGACAATCTGGTCTGTGCCGCGGCGATTGCCGGTCAGGCGATCGTTGTCAAGACCATCATGACCCTTTAGAGACCTGAAAAGGATTGAAAAAGAATGCGGACACCAAACCGTTTCGCTTACCCCGAAGCCGCTAACAAGCGTGACTAGCCGACCTCCTGGCAGTGGCAGAAGCCTCCAGCCACGCGAGCAGGCAGAATGACCCGCGGCAAAACCACTGAACGAACCCACCGCCCATGAACGCGCCGATCGACACACTGCGTCTGGACCTGAGGACCGGCCTGTCGGAGATCTACGGCCCCCGGCTCAAGGGGCTATTTCTGTTCGGTTCCTACGCTCGGGGCCAGGCCCAGCCGGAATCCGACCTGGACCTGCTGATGGTACTGGATCGGATCGACCGCTACGGTGCGGAGATCGACCGCACCGGTCATCTGGCCTCGCGCTTGTCGTTGGAGTACGGGACTACGATCAGCCGGGTCTTCGTCTCTGCGCTGGATTGGCAGGAGCGGACAACCCCATTCTTGGTCAATGCGCGCGCCGAGGCCGCCCCGGCATGACCGAAGCCTTTCGACCCTGGCCCCTGAACGATCCCGACTTGAGGGTAAAACGATGTCCAAAGACGAGTTGTTGGCACGAATTTCGGTCGATCCCGGCGTCTGCTTCGGCAAGCCTTGTATCAAGGGGCATAGGATTTGGGTGTCTTTGGTCCTCGATCTGCTCGCCGGGGGCTGGAGTCATCGCGAGATCCTCGATAATTATCCGGGTCTCCACGATGCGGATATCCTCGCGTGCATCGCCTACGGCGCGGAGATGACCCGCGAACGGTATATCGACATCGAGCTTGCGCACTCCGCATGAAGATCAAACTGGACGAGAATCTTGGCCGACGCGGGGCCAAGATCTTCCGCACCGCCGGACATGATGTCGAGACAGTGGCGAGCGAGCGTCTATCCGGTGCGACCGATCGGGAGCTGATTGACGTATGTCGCCGAGAGGACCGTTGCCTGGTCACACTGGATCTGGATTTCAGCAATCCGCTGGTGTTCAGACCTTCGGACTATGCCGGAATCGCGGTACTGCGGCTACCGCACCGCGCGACGGATAACGATTTATGGGCCGCCTGCGAGGTCTTGGTCAGGGGGCTGCGGATCGCACCGCTCGAGGGCAGGCTATGGATCATTCACCGCGGCATTATCCGCGAATATCGGCCGGAGCAGTAGGGGCAGTAGGGGCATTAGTCGACATTGACAGATGGGGTAACCTGAGATAATCAGGATAATCAGGTGCAGACCACAAATAGACCGAAAGACCCCGGTTAAGGTTCCCATTTGGAACGGGTCGGCGTGCGAGAATAATGGCTGGCCCACCCCACCGACCAGACGCTGATGGTCTAACGGCTCGTGGACGGGGCCTACGGCCGCCCCGAGGCCCCGCCCCGAGGTGCAAGCACTGACCGGCGAGACCGCGGTCGCGACCATCGCAGGGCGAGGTGTCATCTGACCGGCGGCGCCGGCCGAGACCGCGGGGGCAGGTTAATCAAGAAGCGCGTGAACGAGGCCATGGCCTACAACGGTCTGGTACAGACCTGGCCCGAGATTACCCGCCTGGCCCAAGCGTCGGCGCCCGCCGCGACGCCCGGTACCGGCGATTATTTTGCATAACCACAAGCGAGGTCAAATCATGCAAGTAGCTGTGGATCTTCCCAATGATTTTGTCGGGATGTTGACGCAGGATGTCGTCGCGCGGGAAATGCGGATGAGCTACGCGCTGGCCTTGTTCAAGGATGCTCGGGTCACGCTCGCCAAGGCCGCAGAACTGGCGGGAATGAATAGCTATGAGTTCATTGCCGTCTGCAAGGCACAGCGGATTCCCGTTATCGACATCTCCCGTGATGAGCTCGTCCAGGAAATGCAGTCAATCGGACGACCCCAATGATCCTGGTCGCGGATTGCTCTACCCTGATCGCCTTAGCGACATGCCATGGGCTGCATCTCTTAGATCGGCTGTTCGGGTCGGTCGTCGTCCCCGCGGCGGTTTATCTTGAAGCCGTGATCGGCGATAAGCCCCAAGCCAGGCAGTTAAAGGAGTATCTCCAAGGCCGAGTAAAAGCGATCGACCCATCTTATCCGATTCTGCTGGACGGTGTTTCGGATCGTGGCGAAACGGAGGCGATGATACGGTATCGACAGTTGGCCGCGGACCGGCTGCTGATCGATGACCGGCGTGGGCGGCGGGTGGCGGCAATAAACGGCATTGAGATCATTGGATCATTGGGTGTATTGTTGGCTGCAAAATAGGCGGGTCTGATCGACGCTGTCAAGCCTTACGTCATGCAGCTATCCGCTTCCGAGCTTTACCTTTCCAGCGATCTGATCGCGACAGTGATCGACATTGCGGGCTTTGCCGGTACTGGCGCGACGGACCTGAGCCAATCGACCTTGCAGCATCTCCTCGACGCTGACGATGCCGATCGCAATCCGAGTTGCCGGTAACGCCTGGATGCGGGGCAAAATCGCAGAGTGACCGCGCTGGAACAGACTTAGATGGTCGGTATCGAGGACTCGAAGCGCCACTGCCGGACTACTCGGGCGGTTGGTTTTGCGCCTGGCGGTAGGCGGCGATTTCTTCCTGCCAATCGTCAAAGGTCGGGTCGGCGGCAAAACTGCCGAAATGCTCGAGCAGAGACAAGGATCGATCGTCGTTGACTTCGTCGAGTTCCAGACGGACTAGCTCTACCCTGTCGAAATAGGCTCGAAGCCGCCGCTCGACTCCGCGCAACGCGGCCTCGCGAGTCGCCTCCCTGACGCGAATGTCCGGAAGCGTACTGACCTGTGCCAGGTAACCGTTGCCCTGTTTGCTCAAGATGATATCGACTTTCATGGAGCTAGAACCTGCCGATGGGGCCGCAAGACGCTCGGCTGACGCTAACACCAGCGCGGACAAGGGGCAAGTCCCGAACGCCGAGGAATACCTGGAGGAATACCGAGTGAATGCCGGTGACAGACCACGGTTTCCGCGCCAGCGAAATCGTGCGCGCCAGCCTGCTGACTGCTCGACGAGCGCGCGCAACGGCTCGAAGCCCTGCGCCAAGCGCCGATCGAAGTGAAGCGGCGGCCCGGCCGCCGTACCGCCCGCGCGCCCCTTCGGTCACGCGTGACAGACTCTGCCATAATTGCCGCCTGCCAACCTGGAGGTGCCAGCTCATGCCAACCCGAAACGTCGTTCTGACCGAACATCAAGAGGCCTTCATCGGCCAATTGGTGGGGTCTGGCCGGTATCGGAACGCCAGCGAAGTCCTGCGCGAAAGCCTGCGCCTGATGGAGCGCCGCGAGTCCCTGGAGACAGCGAAGCTCGATGAGCTGCGGGCCAGATTGGACGAGGCCGAAGGCGATGTCGCCGCAGGCCGATTGGTGGCGTTCACGCCCGGTCTGCTGCAGGCCCTTGATGCGGATGACCTGGGCGAGTCGCTGGATGCGAGACCAGCATGACGCAGGTGCGCCTGACCCGGGGCGCACTCGACGACATTCGGCGGGTCTTGAGGCGCAGCGAGGCGGAATTCGGCGGTGCCGCGCGCACCCGTTACCGGATACTGCTCGACTAGGCGCTTCGCGATCTCGCCGAGGACCAGGGCCGCATTGGGGTTAGACCGATCGCCGATGTGAGACCCGGATACTTCGTCTATCACCTCAAGTGGAGCAAGCCGTGAGTCGGCGGTGCCTCGGTGGGGCGACCGCGGCATTTTGCTCGTCTTTTCGGTCGATGCGATGGGCGATGTCATCATCGCTGCCGTCGCTCACGAACGCGAGCTGCTTGAGCGGCACCTGGACATGTGAGCCAGGGGACAAAGGGGCCAGGCTCGAGTTGTTCTCTGCGAGAAACCGGGAGACTCCATGCTCGCAACGCCCGGGAAGCCGGTTGCCACAGGGGTACGAGACGATGGTCCATCCAGCGCGCAAACCTGGGACGGACCACGGATACCTCGTCGCGGGTCCCATCCGCCTGCCGCCGGTCGATCCGCCCGGCCGAGGGATCGACGCGAGGCAGCGTGCGACCGCACTCGCGTCCGGATTCCAGACCGCTCCGGCGCGCTCGACTCGGAACCAGTAGCGGGTTAACCTGATCCGGCTGGAAAACCGGGCCGACAACCCGAGTCCGGCTCTCGCGCAGTGCAATTCGCCTGTGCGAAAGGCACGCGAAGCCCATGCGGTAGAATCCGGACACGACCTCGCGGCAATCTTTAGAGACTTGAAAAGGATTGAAAAAGAATGCGGACACCCAACCGTATCGCTTCCCCCGAAGCCGCTAACAAGCACGACTAGCCGACCTCCTTCGGCAGCGGCAGAAGCCTCCGGCCACGCGAGCAGGCAGAATGACCCGCGGCAATACCACTTAACGAGCCCGTCGCCCATGAACGCGCCGATCGACACACTGCGTCTGGACCTGAGGACCGGCCTGTCGGAGATCTACGGCTCCCGACTCAAGGGGCTGTTTTTGTTCGGTTCCTATGCTCGGGGCCAGGCCCAGCCGGAATCCGACCTGGACCTGCTGGTGGTACTGGATCGGATCGACCGCTACGGTGCGGAGATCGACCGCACCGGTCATTTGGCCTCGCGCTTGTCGTTGGAGTACGGGATTACGATCAGCCGGGTCTTCGTCTCTGCGCTGGATTGGAAGGAGCGGACAACCCCATTCTTGGCCAATGCGCGCGCCGAGGCCGTCGCGGCATGACCGAAGATAGCGCCAAGCTATTGGAAAAGGCCGGTCGCGCCATCCGTGCCGCGACTCGACTGCTGGCGGATGCCGATATAGATTTCGCCGCCAGCCGCGCCTATTACGCGATGTTCTACTGCGTGCAGGCATTACTGGCCGAGAAAGGACTGCGTTTCTCCAAGCACAGCGGAGCAATCGGCGCCTTTGGAGCCCATTTCGCCAAGACCGGGGAGTTGGACTCGCAATATCACCGCTGGCTCTTGGATGCCTTCGACAAGCGTCAACTGGGGGATTACGGATTGGATGCGGTGCTCATAGAGGACGAAGTTCGAGAGATGATCGAGCATGCCAGCACCCTCTTGGCGGAGGCGAAACGTTATTTTGGGGTATCGGACGCGAGCTGATGCGGAATACCGGCCCGGAAACCAGGGACACGCGGAAACCGGGCGGGAAACTAGGGGCCGACCAAGATACCGCATTGGGGTCCCATCCGCCTGCCGCCGATCGATCCGCCGCCGACCCCGGCCGACAGATCGAAGCTAGGCAACGTTTGACCGCCCCGGCGTCGGCACTCCAGTTGTAAATATGTCGACTCCGACATACCCTTCCACCCGATGAGCGACCGCGACAAACCGCTGTGTGGCTGCACGGCGAGGTCAAGATCCAACCGTTCTCCGCCGCCGCCCGGATCGAGGCAGGCGTGTCGCTGCGCCGACTCCAGCGCGGCGAGACACTCCCGATGCCCCACTCGCGACCGATGCCGACAATCGGGCCACCGTTGCCACGAACTGCGCATCAACGACGCTGACGCGACCTGGCGCATCGTATAGCGGCTGGACCAAGACGCGGTGATTATCAGCGAGGTCTTCCGCAAGAAGACCCGATCCACCCCCATTCGAGCGATCGATATCTGCAAACGACGGTTCGCAGACGATGATCGATGAAGCGAAGCAACGGCGTCTTACCGAACGGGGCCGGCACATCGGCTGCGCCGATGAATTCCTGGAGCTATCGGCCGAAGCATCGGCCTATGTCGACCTGTCCGGCATCGTCGATGTAGAAGATCAGGTACGGCGATTTCTTGATCGGCCAACTGCGCAGGCCAGGGATCCCCAGCAGATCCGCGTAGCGGCGAGAGCCGATGGCTGGATGGGTGGCGCGGGTACGCAGCGCATCTTCGAGTTGGTCGGCAAGCTGTCTGGCCGGGCTTGGTCCGCCTTCGGCACGGCAGTACGCAAAGACCGCGTCGATGTCGGCTTGTGCGAGCGGTCGGAGAACCAGGGGCTTGCCGCTCATTCGGCGATCTCGCCGACGGCTCGCGCCCGCAATCCGGCAAGCCAGGCGTCGTCAATCGGTTCCGCTGGTCCGGAGTCGCGCCCCGCCAGCAACTTCTCGCGAAGCATTTCGATATCGCGCTCGCGCCGAATGAGCGCGCCGAGATACTCGCTCGTGCTGGAGTAGCGTTGCGCGGCGACCTTTCGATTCACGAAGTCGCGCAAGTCTTCCGGCAGGGAGATGTTCATGGTGGCCATAGTCGGCGCTCCGCAGTTTGGCAATCCTTGGTAAGGCTAACATGCATCGACCCCCGCCGCCGCCCCGGCCGGGGGAAACATTCGACGACACCAAGGCCCCAACACCCGCGGAGCACCAACCATGTCGATCGCCGAGGTCATCTACGAGCACAGCCTGCGCCTGTCGGAGCAGGCAGCCCGCGAGGCGCTTGCCTTCATCGAGTGTTTAGAGGGTCGCTACGGCGTGGTACCGCCCGCCGTCCTGGACCTGGATGACACCGAGCGGCCGTACCACCGACCAGCACCGCCCCCGGCAGGATGACCTGCCAGTGCGCGGCGGCGAGCACCCGCTCACCGTCAGACGGCGACGCGGTAGGCTTGGGCATAGTGCAACCGGAAATGATAGCGCGGCTTAGGGGTCCGACACTTGCGCCCGGCAGACCTGCTCCACCTTGTCGAGCAGCGCGGGGTCCGCGAGCACCGCCCGACGCAACGCTGCCCAGTCATCCCAGCGCCCGCGGGCGATCAGGTCGTCGATGGCGGCCAGGGTCAGGTGCTGGTGGTGCAGATGGCGGTGTGGGCAAGAGCGAACAACGGGAATAACATCAACGACTCATCCGCCGATGTCGAGATCGCTCCTCGCGGCACCCGGGCAGGATATCGCCCTTCGTACGACTTTAGCAGGGCCAGCGGCGGCGCCTGCCGCCGCGCTGCCATGTCCCGCCGATTCATTCGGATATCCTGACCATGCTGAGCCACCTTTACGCCGATAACTTCCGCTGTCTGGTCAATTTCGAGTGGACCTTGGGGCGAATCGTCCTGCTACTGGGGCCAAATGGCGTCGGCAAGTCCACGCTATTCGACCTGCTGGAGCGTCTGCGCCGCCTGGTGGTCGATGGGGCGCGCATCGACGACGGCTTCAGCTCCGCCGACCTGACCGCCTGAGAAACACGATTCGAGCAGCGCTTCGAACTCGACATGGTGCGGGACGACGCCCACCTCTTCCGTTATGCGCTGACGCTCTCCCACGACCCGGACCGTCGGCGGGTACGCATCGAACGGGAAACCCTGCATCGCGACGGGCAAGCCCTGTTCGAGTTCGCGGTGAATGGAACTGAGGCGCGCGCCCCGCTGTTCCGATGGCGAGCGGGCCTTGATCGCACTTTACACACTGATCCACTGCCTGCCGGACGGCGGCGCCACCCTGTGCGTCGATGAGCCCGAGAACTTCCTGGCGCTGCCTGAGATCGGCCCATGGTTGGACCGCTTTGACGAACGCTGCGCCGAGCCACCCCAGCAGGGCATCCTGATCTCTCACCATCCCCGGCCGATCAACCTGCTCGCCCGCGACGCCGGGTACTGGATCGACCGCGACGGCCCGCCGGCACCGACGCGGGTACGCCGAATCGAACCGGGCACCGGCGCCGCCGGGGTTTCGATGGATCAACTGGTCGAGCGGGGATGGGTCCTCGATGAGCCGCGGACGGTCCGCACAGCGGACACTGCGGTAACACCGTGACCTGTAGGGTCCGCTGTGCGGACCGACCACTAAAGTCTCCCACGACGACGTAGTGACCGCAAAGTTGCCGGACCGATATCGTAACCAACAGGTGCGCATGACGGACGACACCCTGACCGGGATCTATCGGGCATTGCTCGCGGCTAATCGGGACTTGGCCATTACGCCATCTGTTTTCACCGGCCGTCGACGCTCTCCAACGCGAATTTTCGGGGGCGCAACACCCTCAAGGTCGGCCCCACCCATTACCTTATGCCATCCTTACCAGGTGATCCAAAATCGGGCCTCGTGCCGATCGTAGATGTCGAACACCAGCCACCAGTCGGGCAGTGCCGTATAGTCGAGCGAATGCCGTGCCGCGCACCACTCACCAAAGACAATCAGATGTATATCCAGGGCATCGAACAGGGCGTCCTCATGGGCTGCCAGCCAGGGCACCAAGCGGGCGAATTGGCCACCGAAGGGTGGCGTCAGATACTGGCCCCGGTTCTGCACACGTACGACCCCATCGATTCCGACCGAAAACCCCAGGTTGGCGCCATCGAGCTTTTCCTCCACCACAACTTCGGCAGCCAGCAGTGCGCCCGCCTCGGTCAATGATAACACCTTATCATCACGCGGTTCGCCCTTGCCCAGCCAGGCGAAATGCGGGGTGTGGGGGAAGCGGAAGAAGTCGGTCATTGCTTCGGGGGGTGCTTCGCGTTCCATTTTTCGATTAGCCACTCGTACAAAAGGTGATTGACCGTCACGCCGTTGGCCGCCAGCACGTCCCCACAGTCGAGCCAATCGGTATCGCAGGCATTCACCAACTGACAGCCGTGTCCTTCTGCGCCGGCCGCCAGCACCGCAGCCACCATCTTACGATCATCGAGATCGGTCACAGCGTCAGCCAGGACTTGCGGCAGCACGGCGTGCCCATTCGTATCGGTCGCCAGTCCTACCCAGATGACTTCGTTGCGATCCCGCTTGGCCATCAGGGCCAGCCAACCATAATCCTGTTCCGAGAGTTTGTTCCGATATTCACCGCACAGATGCCAATCCCAATCCAGTACGGCATGACGCGAACTGTCGGCCTCAAAGTCGACCACCCAGGAGAGAACCTGCCCACGCAGTGCCGCCTCTTGAACGGGGGTGGCGTCCGGTCGAAAGAGCGAACCATCGTCGGCCGCGCTCGCAACGATCAGGACATTGGTGTCGACGACCTGGGCCTCAGCCACTGAGCCGCTCCCTCATGCGCTCCGCACGGGCCTGAGCCTGGGCGCGCGCCTCGCCCACACTGTCGCCGAAAAAGTAAGGCGGCCAATTGTTCACCGCACCGAATTCGTCGACTTCCAGTGAGCGCAGAGAAGCATGTCGGCCTTCGCGCTCGACAAAGTACATTGCGCATTGATCCGGACTTGTCTGCTTCTGCGCTATCAGCGTCTGCATCCGTCTGAACAAATGCTCCGAGTGCGTCTCGACGATGAACTGAATATTGCGATGGCGATTGCGGCTCACTTGGACGAACAGTTCGGCGAGCGCCGCCTGCGCCAGTGGGTGCAAATGGATTTCCGGCTCCTCCAGTACGACGGTGCTGCCGTTGGGCGCGAAATACGCCAAGGTCAACACCGGAAGCACCTGCGACACGCCGATGCCGACATCAACGAGGTTCGCCGATACGTTGTCGCGGTGAATCACCAACTCGTAACGCGAGGAGCGGCCGACCTGGCGCAGCTCCAGCTTATCGGCGATCTGCATCTTCTTCAGCCACTCCGAAACACCCGACAGCACGCCGGATTCCCAGCCATCGCGCAGCAATGCACTGGCCAGCAAGGCATCCGTGGCCCGGCTACCGTCGCTGCCAATGTCACCGGGACTCGACTTGTTCCACAAATAGTCGCGCTCCGGTCGGCGCCGTATCGGGCCTAAGTAGCGTATCCCTTCAAGCTCGCGGCGGATGGCGAGGCTGAGGTCCTGCGCCAGGGCGGCGTCCTCACCGAGCAATGCCAGCGATTCGGGTGAGAGCGCGATCGATCGCTCGGGAGCGAAATCGCGGCCCTTACCGCGCGGCTGGGTTTCGTCATCAACGAATAGGGAGAAGGCACCTTTTTCCCGGCGTACCACACGCAGACGACGTTCGCCGGTCCCAATCTCCAATTCTTGGACCACCGCTGCACCATTCGAGGCTTGCCCGTAGCTGCAAGCGAAATGGCCATCGTGCACACGCTCATATGCCGGTCGCCGGAACCCGAAGGCGATGTCGAACCGCCGCAGACCGCGGGCCTCGGCACAGAGGACGCTGTCGAAGTCACCGAAATTAAAAAGATCGCTCGCCTCGTCGCCCCCCAGATTGAGATGGATCAACCGGTCCGGCGATTGTGCCGTTTGCTTCAGCAACAACATGCTCTGGATCAGGGACGATTTTCCCGACGAGTTGGTTCCCAGCAACATAGTCAACGGGCGTAGCGGGATCGGACCGGTATCCAGCCAAGTCTTGAAGTTCTTCAGGCGTAGCTCAGTCAGCACGGTAATCTCGCGACTCTCTTCTAAGGTTGGCACAGATTATCCCACGCTTCCAGCACCAGCCGCCGCGGGCTGGAGTCATCGCGCGATCCTCGATCACGATCCGGGTCTCGGCGACGTGGACATCCTCGCGTGCATCGCCTACGGCGCCGAGATGACCCGCGAGCGGACCATCGATATTGAGCTTGCGCACTCCGCACAGAAATGATGGCGCTGGGCATCGGGGTCCGACACCTGCGCCCGGTAGACCTGCTCCACCTTGTCGAACAGCGCGGGGTCCGCGGGCATCGCCCGACGCAACGCTACCCAGTCATCCCAGTGCCTGCGGGCGATCAGGTCGCCGATAGCGGCCAGGGTCAGGCGCTGGTGGTGCAGATGGCGGTGTTCTATGGAGGGTACCTGGTGGAGGGATCGCGAATCCGGTGTCTGGCGGTGGTCTATTCCTCGACGGTGCCCTGCGGGCGGCGGCTCGGCGCCGGGGCCGGCGCTGCGGCCTCACCATCATGCCACGCTCGCATCGGCTATCGGTTCCGCGGCAAGCTGAACCGCTGCGGCCCATCCAGCAATCGCTCCGGCCAAGCAGGAAGACCCCATGCCTCCAGTGGGTTGGCGGCGGCTGGCGCTTCATCCACGGCCTGCTCTGGGACCACCTCGCCGCCCAAGATCCCCGCGCCACCCGCCCGCCGCAGCGGGGTCCAGCCGTGCATCCGGACTGAGCAGGGCAAAAAGCCCGCGTCTATCGTGCCGGAGACCTGGACCGCGCGAGATCAGCACGGCAGCGAAGAGATCGAACAGAGGATAACCATCGACGTGCACCCCAGCCAAGGCAACTGCCGACCCGATCGGCCCACCGTGCTTGGGCGTGGCCGCGGCGGTTGGCATCACTTTCAGGCCGCGGGACGCCCCACCATCGATCCCGTCGGTTCAGCACTGAAGGGGACGGGCGACCGTCAGCCGCCGCGGCCAGTACGCTTGGGCAAGATCTCGCCCAACTTAGAGTGCGGTCCAAAGTGCTGTCGTCGCAGACGCCCGTAGGATGGGCAGAGCGAGAGCGATGCCCATCCTACCGACAGGCTCGGCCCAAACAAACCACATCACGTCCGATCGCACCCGGATCTCACCCTTCGTGCGACTATAGCAGGACCAGCGGCGGCGCCTGCCGCCGTGCTGCCATGTCCCGCCGATTCATTCGGATATCCTGACGATGCTGAGCCGCCTTTACGCCGATAACTTCCGCCGGCTGGTCTATTTCGAGTTGACCTTGGGGCGGATCGTCCTGCTGCTGGGGCCAAATGGCGCCGGCAAGTCCAGGCTCTTCGACCTGCTGGGGCGTCTGCGCCGCCTCGTGGTCGATAGGGCGCGCATCGACGACTGCTTCACTTGTGCGGACCTGACCGCCTGGGAAACGTGTTGCGCCTGCGCCAGTCGGGCGAGGCCAAGCGCTTGAGGGCAGCGGACGAGTATGCGAATCAGCCGGAATGATAACGCGCCCCTCTCGTACCTGGGCAGCCCCTACACCAAGCCCTGCCTGGATGCGGTAGTCACCCTGCTTCAGGGCGGTTTGGCGATCCGCAGGGCGGACATCCTGACTGCAACCGACCGCCACGGCCTGCTGTTGGCGCTGGAGGCGGACGACAAGGTCGCGGTCAAGTCCGGGTTCGCCTCCGGCTACGTCGGAGAAGCCCCCCGGACTTTTTCCTACGTCCTTCAACTGCTGCGGGAGCACGGGGCCGAGATCGACGAATATCGCGTGGAGCCCGCGTTGCTGGACCGGTTGGACCGCTCGGCGCTGCGGGAATCCGATCTGAGCATGATCGACGGGGCCACGCCGGTGCGACCCATGCGCTGGTTCGACTACATCCTGGATGCTCACCGCGCGGCGGGTCGGACCAAGACCCTCTGGTCCGAGTTTCCGCCGGTGGTGCCCTTCGCCATCGTCGATCCGCGGCTGATGGATCTGGCACTCGGATTCTGGGAGGACCCGGATGCGCGGCTCACGGACGCCTATCGCCGGCTGGAGGACATGGTCCGGGCGCGGATCGGCAGCGAAGAGCACGGGGCCAATCTCTTCGAGAAAGCCTTTCGCAACAGACCCACCCGGCTTGCTTGGCCCGGGTTGCTTCAGGCCGAGACGGCCGCACGCACCGATCTGTTCAAATCCGTCTTCGGCGCCTTCCGCAACCCCCGCTTCCACCGGGAGCTTGCCCATCGGCCCGACGCGCTGCTCTCGGAGCTGCTCCTGATCAACCAGTTGTTCCGGCTGGAGCGGGAGGCAGTCAAAGTGCCGGAGGTCGAGTAGGATCGGCGCAGCAGCGGGTAGGGTGCGGTGAGCGCGCGCGAACCGCACCGATGGCGACCGCGGATCGGCGCGGTTCGTCCCTGACACTGGTGGCGAATTCACCGGTCCCCTCAGGCAGGCTGATGGCGCGTTGGATAGCGCATTCTGGCTCCCACGCTCCTGCGTGGGAGCGCGTGCGGGCGCTCCGCGTCCGGC
>JACDZJ010000314.1_pt1 | contig 16295 bp, 14 predicted proteins | sample 7365721 | NCBI WGS metagenome assembly JACDZJ01 (sample SAMN15143480, study PRJNA637477) | pond metagenome | biome: freshwater wetland ecosystem [ENVO:00000243]; feature: pond [ENVO:00000033]; material: pond water [ENVO:00002228]; isolation source: pond water containing pink berries ... | reverse complement strand
CATGAACGCCTCGACCCTCGTCCAGAAACTCTGGAACTACTGCAACGTCCTGCGCGACGACGGCATGTCGTATGGCGACTACGTCGAGCAGCTCACCTACCTGCTGTTCCTCAAGATGGCCGACGAGCGCAGCAAGCCACCCTACCACCAGGAAAGTCTGATTCCCGCCGACTATGCCTGGCCAACCCTGCTGGCGAAGAGCGGCGACGATCTGTTCGACCACTATCGCCATGCGCTGGAGGAACTGGGCAAGCAGAAGGGCACGCTCGGCCTGATCTTCGCCAAGGCACAGAACAAGTTCCAGGACCCGGCCAAGCTGACCCGTGTGATCGTTGATCTGATCGACACGGAGAACTGGTCGGCGCTGAATGTCGACGTGAAGGGCGACGCCTACGAAGGCTTGCTTGAGAAGAACGCGCAGGACACGAAATCGGGTGCCGGCCAGTATTTCACGCCACGTGCGCTGATCCAGGCGATGGTGTCGTGCATCGCGCCAAAGCCGGGCGAGACAATCTGCGACCCGGCCTGCGGCACGGGCGGTTTTCTATTCACAGCGCACAACTACATCGTCCATCACCACGCCAACCTCACCAAGGACGAGAAGCGCCACCTCAAGGAAGGCGCTTTCACTGGCTGGGAGCTGGTGCAGGCGACAGCGCGCGTTTGCGCGATGAACCTGCTGCTGCACGGCATCGGCTCGGAGACGCATGCGCCGATGCGCGTCGCCGACGCGCTGGCGGCCGACCCCGGCGAGCGGTTCGACGTGGTGCTGGCCAATCCGCCTTTCGGCAAGAAGAGCAGCACGGTGATCGTCGGCGAGGATGGCCGCACCACCACCGAGAAGGACATCATTGAGCGCGACGATTTCTGGGCGACCACCTCGAACAAGCAGCTCAATTTCGTGCAGCACATCAAGACGCTGCTTGACGTGCCCGGCCGTGCGGCCGTGGTCGTGCCGGACAACGTGCTGTTCGAGGGCGGTGCCGGCGAGATCATCCGCCGCAAGCTGCTGCACGAGTGCGAAGTGCATACCCTGCTGCGCCTGCCGACCGGCCTGTTTTACGCGCAGGGGGTGAAGGCCAACGTGATCTTCTTCGACAGGAAGCCGGCGTCGGAAACGTCCTGGACGCGGAAACTGTGGATTTACGACCTACGCACCAACAAGCATTTCACGCTGAAGACAAACCCGCTCAAAGCGGAGGACTTGCAGGAGTTCGTTGCACTCTACAACCCGAAGAATCGTCACGACCGCAAGGCGACCTGGTCGGCAGAGGCGGACTCCGCCTCTGGCTGCGATCCCGACGGCCGCTGGCGTGCCTACGATTACGCCGAACTGGCAGCGCGCGACAAGGCCAGCCTCGACATCTTCTGGCTCAAGGACGAGGCGCTGGCTGATTCGGACAATCTTCCCGCACCCGAGGTGATTGCGCAGGAGATCGTGGACGACCTAGAAGCGGCGCTGGTGCAGTTTCGCGAAGTGCTGGCCGACCTGCGATAAAAGTCGGCGCTGGCAGGACGGCAGCCGAATCGGCGATAATCCGCGCCCCGCCCGATTTCCCTCACTCCATTTATGAACGTCCTCTTCGAAGAGGATGGCGCCTTCAAGACCGGCACCATCGTCGCCGACAATGATAGCTCGCTGCAGGTCGATACCGCCAGCGGCAAGCGCGTCAAGCTGAAGGCGGCCAATGTGTTGCTGCGCTTTGCCGCGCCCGGCCCGGCCGAACTGCTGCGGCAGGCCGAGACCGCGGCGGAAGCGATCGACACCGAATTTCTCTGGGAAGTGTGCGGCGAAGCCGAGTTCGGTTTCGTGGAACTGGCGACCGAGTATGCGGGGCACCCGCCGACCGCCATCGAAGCCGCCGCAGTGCTGCTGCGGCTGCATTCCGCGCCGATCTATTTCCACCGCAAGGGCAAGGGCCGCTTCAGGAAAGCCCCGCCTGAGATTCTGCAGGCCGCGCTGGCCGGGCTGGAGAAAAAGCGTCAGCAAGCCTTGACCATCGAGCGCATGGCCGCCGAACTGACTGCCGGCCAACTACCGGCCGAGTTCGCCCCGCTGCTGCCGGAACTGCTCTACAAGCCCGACCGCAACAAGCTGGAAACCAAGGCGCTCGAAGCCGCCTGCGCGACGACTGGCGCAAGCCCGGAAGTATTGCTGCAGCGCTGTGGTGCGCTGCCAGACAGCCATGCCTACCATCTGGGCCGCTTCCTGTTCGAGCACTTCCGCGCCGGCACCGATTTCCCAGCTTACCTGCCCGCTGTCGATCCGGTCGATTTGCCGGTTGCCGACGTGCAGGCATTCTCGATCGACGATGCCCATACCACCGAAATCGACGACGCCTTCTCGGTGGCCATGAATGCCGATGGCGGCATGCGTGTCGGTATCCACATTGCCGCGCCGGGGCTGGGTTTCAGGGTGGATTCCGACCTCGGCCGCATTGCCCGCCAGCGCCTGTCCACCGTTTACATGCCGGGGCGCAAGATCACCATGCTGCCCGAGCCGGTCATCGCCGGCCACACCCTCGCCGCCGGCCAGACCGTGCCGGCCCTGTCGCTCTACCTCGACGTTGCCGCCGACCTGCGCCTGCTTGGCCACGAGAGTCGCATCGAATGCGTGCCGGTGGTGGCCAACCTGCGCCACCACGACATCGAGCCGCTGTTCAACGCCGAGAGCTTGGCTACCGGCCTGGCCGACTTTCCCTTCCGTGACGAGTTGCAGCGCCTGTGGGAGCTGGCCACGGTGCTCGAAGCGGGCCGCGGCCAGCCGGCGACCAACCAGAACCGCAAGGATTACAACTTCCTGGTCGATTGGGAAGCCGATACGCCGCAGGGGAATGGCCACGTCATCATCGAAGAACGCCCGCGCGGCAGCCCGCTCGACATCCTGGTTGCCGAGCTGATGATCGTCGCCAACAGTACTTGGGGTGCGCTGCTGCGCGACGCGAAGATTCCCGCGCTGTACCGCGCCCAGGCCGCCGGCAAGGCGCGCATGACCACGGTGGCGACGCCGCACGAAGGCCTCGGTGTCGATTGCTACGCTTGGTGCACCTCGCCGCTGCGCCGCTTCGCCGACCTGGCCAACCAGTGGCAGCTGATCTCCCACCTGCGCGGCGACAAGCCGCCCTATCCGCCCAAGTCGGCCGACCTGATGGTGGCCCTGCGCGATTTCGAGCTGACCTACGCCAGCTATGCCGATTTCCAGCGGGGCATGGAGCGCTACTGGTGCCTGCGCTGGCTGATGCAGGAATGCGTGGCTACCGTCACGGCGCAGGTGCTCAAGGACAACATCGTGCGCCTCGACGCCATGCCGCTGGTGCTGAAGGCCAGCGGCATGCCGACGCTCGTGCGCGGCACTCGTGTGCGGCTGGCCGTCGGCGCCATCGACCTGCTGGCCACCGAGGCGCAGGCCGACTTTGTTGAATTGGTCGAAATACGCCCTGCCGACTGCGCTGATGCAGCTTTAGACGAGGAAGGGGCGGCGGCGGGCGGGGAGTAGAATTTTCCCCATGTCTGCCACCCTGGGCTGGCCCGCCCCGCTCGCCGCGCTCGACCCGCCGCAGCGCCATTTCACCGTGGCGCTGGTGGTTTCGCTGCTGTTGCATGCGATCCTGCTGTCGATCCACTTCCAGTTGCCCCAGGCACTCGAAAATGCCACCGAACGCGCGCTCGACGTCATCCTGGTCAACAGCAAGCACGCCACCAGGCCGACCAAGGCGCAGGCCAAGGCGCAGAGCAACCTCGATAGCGGCGGCAATGTCGAGGAAAACCGCCGCGCCAGGACCCCCCTGCCGGCCACCCCGCAGCAACAGGCCGGCGATGACCTCGTTTCCACCCAGCAGCGCGTTTCCCAGCTCGAAGCGCAGCAGCGCGAAGTCCTCACCCAGAGCAGGTCCGACCGGGCAGCGCTGGTCGCGCCGGAGCGCCAGCCACTTTCCCCCGCCAACGAAGGCAGCGGTCGCGACCTTGCCAGCCGGGCGATGGCGCTGGCGCGGCTCGAAGGCGAGATCTCCCGCGACATCGACGAATACAACCAGCGGCCCAAGCGCAAGTTCCTCGGCGCGCGCGTCGAGGAATACCGCTTCGCCCAGTACGTCGAAGACTGGCGGCAGAAGGTCGAGCGCATCGGCAACCTCAACTACCCCGATTCGGCACGCGGCCGGCTGTATGGCAGCCTGGTGCTGACGGTGGCGATCCGCAACGACGGTTCGCTCGAACGCGTCGAGATCAACCGCTCGTCCGGCAAGAAAGTGCTGGACGAGGCCGCCCAGCGCATCGTCAAGCTGGCCGCCCCCTATGCGGCCTTCCCGGATGCGGTGCGCCGCGATACGGATATCATCGAGATCACGCGCACCTGGTCCTTCACTTCGGCCGACCAGCTGCGCGCCGACTAACCTCTGCAAGGAACCCCCCGATGGCCCTTTCCGCCGACAATGTCAGCATGGCCCTGTTCTGCGATTTCGAGAACATCGCGCTCGGCGTGCGCGACGCCCAATACGAAAAATTCGACATCAAGCCGGTGCTCGAACGCCTGCTGCTGAAGGGTAGCATCGTGGTCAAGAAAGCCTATTGCGACTGGGACCGCTACAAGAGCTTCAAGGCCACCATGCACGAGGCCAACTTCGAGCTGATCGAGATTCCCCATGTGCGCCAGTCGGGCAAGAACTCCGCCGACATCCGCATGGTGGTCGATGCGCTCGACCTCTGCTATACCAAGGCGCATGTCAACACCTTCGTCATCATCAGCGGCGATTCCGACTTCTCGCCGCTGGTCTCCAAGCTGCGCGAGAACGCCAAGCGCGTCATCGGCGTCGGCGTCAAGCAATCCACCTCCGACCTGTTGATCGCCAACTGCGACGAATTCATTTACATCGACGACCTGGTCAGGAAGCGCCAGCGCGATGGCGGCATCGGTGCCGAGAAGCAGAACCGCAAGCCCGTCGACCCGCAGGAACAGGAAACGCGCCGCCTCAAGGGGCTCGAAATGGCCGTCAGCACCCTCGAAGCCATGCTGGAAGACCGCGACGACGACGAGAAGGTGTGGGCTTCCGTCCTCAAGGAGGCGATCAAGCGCCGCCATCCCGGCTTCAACGAGAACTACCATGGCTTCAAGACCTTCGGCGCCCTGCTCGAAGAGGCAAACAAGGCCGGCCAGCTGGAATTCGGCCGCGAGAACAACAGCGCCTATGTGAAGCGGCGCGCGGCCGGCGCAGCGTCCGCGCCGGTTGCCGCCGAGGCCGAGCCCGTTGTTGCCGTCCCGCCAGCGCCGAGTTTTCCCGCCGCCGAGGACAAACCTGCCCGGTCACCTCAGCGCCGCTCACGCGGCCGCAAGCCGAAGGCGACGGCGGACGTGCCACCTGTTCCGGGGGCCGAGCCGGTGGTTGCGGCCACGGAGGCCAAGTCGGCGCGCAAACCCCGCGCCCCGCGCAAACCGCGCGCAAACAAGGCGGAAACAGCCGATGCCTGATCGTTACGCGGTCTTCGGCAACCCGATTTCACACAGCCAATCGCCCCGCATCCACGCGCTGTTCGCCGCCCAGACCGGCGAGGAGATGAGCTACGAGGCGTTGCTGGCGCCGCTGGATGGTTTTGCCACGGCGGTGCGCGCCTTCGCCATGTCTGGTGGCCGGGGGGCGAACGTCACCCTGCCTTTCAAGGAGCAGGCTTTTTGCTTGGCGACCGAACTGACACCGCGCGCCAAGGCCGCCGGCGCGGTGAATACCCTGAGCTTCGATGGTACCGCCCTCCGAGGCGACAACACGGATGGCGCTGGGTTGGTACGCGACCTCAAGGCCAACCTCGGCTTCGACATCGCCGGCAAGCGGGTCCTGCTGCTGGGGGCCGGCGGGGCGGCGCATGGTGTGGTCCTGCCGCTGCTCGACGAGCAGCCGGCCGCGCTGACCATCGCCAACCGCACCGAGGAAAAGGCCTTCCGGCTGGCGCTGGCCTTCGCCGGCCGGCGCGGCACCTTGCCCGAAGCCTGCGGCTTCACCGCGCTAACCGGCCGCGAGTTCGAACTCGTCATCAACGCCACTTCGGCGGGTTTGAGCGATACCGCCCTGCCCCTGCCGCCACGCCTGTTCGCCGCGCGCGGGCTGGCCTACGAGATGGTTTATGGCCGCGAGACGGCCTTCATGCGCCAGGCGCACGCAGCCGGTTGCCGGGTGGCCGACGGGCTGGGCATGCTGGTCGAGCAGGCGGCCGAAGCCTTTCAGGGCTGGCGCGGCATGCGCCCGGCGACCGGCCCGGTATTGGCGCGACTGAAAAGCCGCTGATTCAGGGGGCGGGCTTGCGCTCAAGAATGGCGGCAATGCTGAGCGCTACCTTGAAGGGATCCCGTTGTGCGCTGCCAGCAAGGCCACTTACCAGTGAAACATGGGCAGTGGCCGCCATGGCGAGCGGCGCAATTGACGTGCAGTAAGCGTGACGAGTCGCCAATGGAAGCCCTCATTTGGAAACGTCACCTTCACCGAACGAACAAAGGATGGCGGCAGGTTGTAGCGAACCATCCCGAGCGAGATATCGACCAGATCCGCTTTTCGGAACGCCTCGACGTTGGCCTTGTGATGGGCTTGATACGCACGGATCTTGTGGTGCTCGGTAATGATGGCCTCAACTTCGGCTTGCATATGCGTGAGGCCCTGGCTGGAAAGGTAAGCCATTGCTTGATGAACTGACGGTTCCAGATAGTCGAACGTCTTGGCGGTCCAAATACCAATATCGTGGAACGCAGCCGCGATGAGAACCGACTCGGGCACAGTACTTTGTGGCGCTGTTAGTGCCAAGAAGTAATTCAGGACTCTGCATACATGATTTTGGTATGCCAGAAAATCGGCTCCGAGATCCGACGCGAACGATTGGATCAGTGCTTCGGTACGAGGAAACCGTGGACAGACTTGCATGGTGATGTTTCGCTAAGCAGATGGTGCTTGGCGAGAGTGAGGTATTAGGCGCCGGCGCGCAGGCTGCCGGTGGCCGGCTTGCGCTCAAGAATGGCGGCAATGGCGAACGCATCGCAGCCGGCAATGATCGCCCAGAACAATAGCTCAAGCGCGATGAGGGGCAACGGTTCCCCGAATTGGTTGAACGGGGTGAAGAACTCCCAGAACGCAAACACCATGAAAAACACCAGGCCAGCGAAGCGCCATGCCCTGGACAAGATGCCGGCCGGCCACGCCACCGCTATGGAGCGATAAATGAAGGCATGGCCGATGCCGAAGAGCACGATGCCAATGATGATCGGCACCGGGCTGGCGACGACCAGCGGCAGGGGTTCCAGTGTTGTCCACACCGCGATGAGTTTCTGGCTTTGCATGGAAGCGGTGAGCAAAATCCCATCGCCGTTCCATCCGAAACCTATGCCCCGGAAGGTTAAGAGCATCGCCAGGTTCATTGCCATTCCCCCGGCAATGCCGGCGACTATCGTTTTCAACATGGATTCCTCCGTTTATTCAGGGCGACGAGAGCGCCGCAGGTTCCATCGCCAACGCTTACCTAGTGGCCTTTTGCTTACGGAAGAACTTCAACCGGAGGTAACGAAGCTGTAGAAATAGTTTGTTCATAGCCGCATTCTGCGGTGAACCATTCTGTATATCAAGCGTCCTAAGCGGGAAACCTTTGGAAGCATACCCATGGCCCGCTACAAACTCATCGACACGAGCCGCGCTTCTGTCTGGTGCATAACATCGAGAAGCTGACGCACCACGGATACAGGTTATTGCGTCGCGCGGTGAAGCAATTCACGGTGTCGGCAGGCCGGAGACGGATGGTTTGCCGCTGGCGTGACGGCAAACCCTGTAGATTTCGAATCCCATAGAAAATATGTGAGCATGACCATGATCCCTACCCACGAACCAGGCAAGGGTGCCCGCGACGTGACCCGCCCCACGGGACGGCCGTGAGCGGAAAAGTCAGTTCCGACAGCACGGCGCATCCACCCGGCCAGCTGCGCCTGTGGGCGACCCGCCTGCTGGCAGGCGCGGTGCTCCTGCTGCTGCTGTGGCAGGGCTGTTATCTCGGCTGGGTGGTCTGGTGGCGTTACTTCGATCCCGGCGAAACGAGTTTCATGGCGTTGCGGCTGGAACAGATGCGCGAAAAGAATCCCAAGGCCGAGTTGAAGCAGGGCTGGCTGCCGTACCAGAAGATTTCGGTGCAACTGAAGCGCGCGGTTGTCGCCGCCGAGGACGACAAGTTCATCGACCACGAGGGCTTCGACTGGGAAGGCATCCAGAAAGCGCTGGAAAAGAACCAGAAGAAGGGCAAGGTGGTGGCCGGCGGTTCGACCATAAGCCAGCAGCTGGCCAAGAATTTGTTCCTCTCCGGCGACAAGACGCCCTGGCGCAAGGCGCAGGAGGCGCTGATCACTGTCTGGCTGGAGCTGCTGTGGGACAAGCGGCGCATTTTGGAGGTCTATCTCAATGTCGTCGAGTGGGGCGAGGGCGTGTTCGGCGCCGACGCGGCGGCGCGCCGTTATTACGCGGTGGGCGCAGGCCAGTTGTCGGCGGAACAGGCGGCGCGGCTGGCGGTGATGCTGCCGGCGCCGCGCAAGTTCGAAAAAGCCCCTTATTCGACTTATATGAACAGCCGGACACAGGCGATACTCGCGCGCATGCCCCGTGCCGCAGTGCCATAGCCCAGGATAGGCAAGCGTAGAATCCGACCGCTATGACCGAGACTCTCGACATCCGCCCGCGCGCCGAAGACCCGCTGGAGCAGCACCTCGCCGAGGTGCAGCTGCTGCTATCGCGCCATCGCCGCGTCGAGGACCTGGTGCATCGCCAGGACATGCCGCGCCACGACCTGGTCGAGGAAATCGTGCACAAGCAGCACCTGGTCGAGTTGCAGAAACTGCTCGACCGGCTGGATACCGAAAACATCGCGCGCATCCTCGAAACCCTGCCCGAGGAAGACCGCGTCATGGCCTGGCAGCAGGTGGCGGAAGTCCGCTGCGAGCCGGTGCTGGAACTGCTGGAAGACGACATCCGCGAAGAGCTGGTCGGCGCCCGAGCCTATGCGAGCGTGCGCAACATGCTTAATGCCTTCGAGCTGAAGAACGGGCGGCTGGCGCAGGTGCAGGTGGACAGCCGGGCCGACCTGGCCAACGTCAAGCCGATCTGGGTGGACCTGGTGGCGCCCTCGCCCTTCGTGCGCGCCTGGGTGGGCAAGTATTTCGGCCTCGAACTGCCCGACCCCGAGGATCTCACCGACCTGGAGGCCTCGGCCCGCTTCTACGTGGATGACAACGGCGAGGTGCACCTGCACTCCGACTTCCTGCTGGAAAAGTCGGACGGGGCGCGCAACGTCGCGGTCGCCTTCATCCTGCACAACAGCATCCTGTTCTCGGTGCGCACCGAGGAACTGCCGGTGTTCCGCCTGCAGCGCCTGCGCGCCCGCACCCAGCCGGGCTACGTCACCGACGGTAAGGACGTGCTGCTCGACCTCTACGATGCCGACGTCGAATACTCCGCCGACGTGCTCGAAGACATCTACGCCGACCTCGAAAAAGTCGGGCGCCAGGTGCTGTCGCCGCAGGTCACCGATGACGAGGCGGCCGAAATTCTTGCCGAGATCGCCCAGGGCGAGGACCTCAACGGCCGCATCCGCCGCAACGTGCTGGATACGCGCCGGGCGCTGTCCTTCTTCATGCGCAGCCGCGTGCTGTCGGCCGACCAGCAGGAAGACGCGCGGCAGATCCTGCGCGACATCGAGTCGCTCGACGGCCACACCACCTTCCTGTTCGGCAAGATCAACTTCCTGATGGATGCGGCGGTCGGCTTCATCAACATCAACCAAAACAAGCGCGTGTCGAAGCTGACGGCGATCACCGTGGTGTTCGTGCCGATCAACATCATCGCCGGCATCGGCGGCATGTCGGAGTTCTCGGCGATGACCACGGGCACCTCCATGCCACTCGCCTACGGCGCCTTCGCGCTGGCGATGGGGCTGCTCGGTTTCGGCACCTACCACGCGCTGCGCTACTTCGAGCGCAACGCGGCCGCTAAGCGGCTTGCCGCGCGCCGTTCTCGAACAGCGTGACGCTGCCGTAGTAGAAGCGCAGCCCGAACCAGTCCGTTTCCCCAGCCAGCAGCGCGGGATCGTCGGCCAGCGGCAGGTCGGTCTGGTCATAACAGGTGCTGGGGGCGACGGCGGGCGGCGGACGAAGGTGCGCGCTACCAGCACCGTGACGAGCGCGACCAGCAGTTCGCCCGTGCCCAGCTGGGTAGCGAGCGGCTTGGATTTGGACGTATCGTCGTCGCGCGCATAGGTGAGCGAAGCGATCAGCGCACGCGGCCGATCTGCTAGGCCAGGTCTTCCAGCCGGCCCAGCGCGCCGAGCGGTTTGCTATTGCCGTCGATCTTGTGGTGCAGGGCGGTGTCGAGGCTGCGGTTGACCGGGGCCGGGATGGGAATCGGGGTGGGGGTGTCATGCTTTCTCCGTAGAATCGCAACTTTACTTGTCTGTGTGCTCATGCGCCTCGCCCCGTTCCTTCTCATCCTGACGCTGGTTGCGATGCTCTGTTTTATCCTCGCACTGGCGATGGGTTCGCAAGGCATGGAGTTCGCGCGCACCTGGCAGGCGTTGCTGGCGAGCGAAGGGCTGGACCGCGAGGTGATTCTGACCCTGCGGCTGCCGCGGGCGCTGGCGGCCTTCGGCTGCGGCGGTTTGCTGGCGCTAGCTGGGGCCCTGTTACAGGCGCTGCTGCGCAACCCGCTGGCCGATCCTTTCGTGCTGGGTATTTCCGGCGGTGCGGGAACGTCCTTGCTGCTGGCAATGCTGCTGGGCCTGACAGGCCTGTGGCTGGTCGGTGCCGGCTTCCTCGGCGCGCTGCTGTCGCTCGCCATTCTGCTGCTGCTGGCCTGGCGTGCCGGCCTGCGTCCGCAGCGCCTGTTGCTGGCCGGCGTGATCCTTTCCTCGGCCTGGGGCGCGGTGGTGACGCTGATGCTAGCGCTGGCACCCGATGCGCCGCTGCGCGGCATGATCTTCTGGCTGATGGGCGACATCTCCGGGGTCGATCCGGCCATCGCCGCCGTGCCGCTGGGTGGCGCGCTGCTGGCCCTGGCGCTGACCTGGCCGCTGGCGCGTGGCTTCGATGCGCTCGTCCAAGGCGAGATGAATGCCCGTGCCCTTGGCGTCGCGGTCGACCGCCTGCGCATCCTGACGCTGCTCATTGCGGCGGGCATTACCACGCTGACGGTGCTGGTGGCCGGCAGCATCGGCTTCGTCGGACTGGTGACGCCGCACCTGTTGCGGCTGCTCGGCCTGCGCCGCCACCGCGTGTTGTTGCCGGCCTGCGTGCTGGGCGGCGGCACGCTGTTGCTGCTGGCCGACCTTGCCGCGCGGACCTTCGCCGCCCCGCTGCAATTGCCGGTGGGTGCGGTGACGGCAGCGATCGGCGCGCCGATTTTCCTCTGGCTGCTGGCCAGGGAGGCACGATGAGGCTGACGGCCGAGCGGCTGGCGGTGAGCATCGGCGGACGTACGGTCTGCCGCAATCTCGACCTGGCGATCGAGGCGGGCAGCCGCTGGGCGATCCTCGGCGTGAACGGCGTCGGCAAGACCACCCTGCTGGCCACCCTCGCCGGCCTGCGCGCGCCGCAATCCGGCAGCGTGGCCATCGATGGCGACTCGCTCGCTACCCTGCCCGCGCACACGCGGGCCCGGCGTCTGGGCCTGATGACGCAGGAAGACAATTTCCACCTCAGCGATCCCGAGGCGACCGTGCTCGAAGTCGCCCTGCTCGGCCGCTTGCCGCATCTGGACTGGTGGCAGGCGGAAAGCGCGCGGGATGTCGATCTGGCGCACCAGGCCCTCGCGGCGGTCGGGCTGACGGACATCGCGGCTCGCCGCGCCGCCCAGATCTCCGGCGGCGAACGCCGCCGCCTGGCCCTCGCGGCGCTGCTGGCGCAGGAAGTGCCGCTGTGCCTGCTCGACGAGCCGACCTCGCATCTGGACATGCATCAGCAGATCGCCCTGCTCGACCTGCTGATCGGCTGGGACGGCCGCACGCTGGTGATGACCCTGCACGATGTCAATCTGGCCGCGCGCTACTGTTCGCATGTGTTGCTGCTGTTCGGCGACGGCGAGTGGAGTGCCGGCCCGGTCAGGGCCATGTTCAATGCCGAGGTGCTGACGCGCCTGTACCAGCATCCGGTGATCGAGATCGACGGTCCCCAGGGCAAGGTCTACTTGCCGCGCTGACGCACCGTATCGAGGGCGGCGCACAGCCGTTCGGCGCCGTCGAGGATGCGCGGCGTGTGGCGTTGCAGGATGTCCGGTGGCACGAAGAACAGGTTGCCGCGGCGCACGGCCTGCAGTTGCGTCCAGCGCCGCCATTCATCGAGCCATTCGGGGCGTGCTTCGTCCATGCCGCTGGCGACGATGGCGTCCGGGTCGGCGCGCAGTACAGCCTCAACGCTGACGGTCGTCGCTGGCTGGCTGAGCCCGGCAAAGACATTGCGCCCGCCACACAACTCGATTACCGCGTTGATGACATGCGTGCCGCCGACGGTCATCAGCGGCTGGTTCCATATCTCGTAGAACACGCTGACCGGTGGGGCAGACTGGTAGCGCTGGCGCAAGGCGCCGAGGTGGTCGGTGAAGGTCCGGACGCTTTCGGCCGTCGGCGTGCCGGCCAGTTTGCCGAAGCGTTGCAGGCTGTCGGCAATGTCTTCCAGCCGCTTCGGCTCGCTGACGAAGATGGGAATGCCGAGGCGCTTCAACTGCGCGATCTGCCCCGGCGGATTGCCGCTACCCCAGGCGATGGCGAGATCCGGCTTGAGCATGGCGATGCGTTCGAGATCGAAGGCCGCGTAGCTGCCGATGCGCGGCAGTGCCCGGGCGGTCTCGGGAAAGTTCGAGTACTCGACGGCCGCCACCACCCGTCCGCCGGCCCCGGCGGCAAACAGCAGTTCGGTGATGTGCGGCGCGAGGCTGACGATGCGGGACGCCGGTTTTGCCAGCCTGATGGAGTTGCCCGCATCGTCGGTGACGGCGATCTCGGCGTTTGCGGATGCAAGCCAACAGATTCCCAGCAGTGCAAACGTGGCCGCAATCCGCTTTGATGTCATTAGTGGAAACGGTAACTCGCCGTCACGAAGAGGCTGCGTGGTTCGGCGGGGTAATAGTAGTAGTCGGAATTGAAAACCGAGTAACCGGCAGACGTTGCGTAGCGGCGATCAAATAGATTGGCGATCCGAGCGCTGACGGTCCAGGGGCGTAAGTCCCAGGAGGCGCGCAGATCTACGGTGGTATACGCGTCCAGCATCCGTCGGGTATTGGCGGTATCCCCGCTGACTCGCTGGTGGCCGACATAATTGACCAGGGCGCTCCAGTTGCCGGCGTTACCGCCATTCCAGCTTGTTTCCAGGCTGGTCTTGTCACGTGGAACCAGCGGAATGTCCTTGCCGTCATTGTTGCCATCCCGGAAGGTAGCCGCTGTCCGCGCATACATCAGTCGCAAGTGCAATGCATGCGCGATCCGCCATTGGCTCTCGAACTCGAAACCCTGCCGCCGGGTCGCGGGAAGATTGACGTTTGCTCCGCTGGGATCGTCGTAGGCGATTTCGTCGGTCAGGTTAATTTGATATACGGAGGCGCGCACCAATGCCCTATCCGCCTGCCAGGTGCCGCCAAGCTCGTGAACTTTCCCTTGCTGGGGTTTCAGGTCACCTGCAAAGGTCGTGGCATAGGTATTCGGATCGAAGCCAAACAACTCGTCGGTGTTCGCGAAACGAAAGGTGCGCCCTGTTCTGCCGAACAGTTTCAGGTTGTCTGTCATCCGTGCGGTCAAGCCGACCTCCCAGGCAGTTTGGTTTCTTGAGACGGTACCGTCAACTCCAGCATTGGCATCTTGGGCCCGCTGATCCATATGCTGATCGCGTGCGCCGACGGTCAAGTCCAAGTGATCGGCAAGTGCTGTGACGTTCTGGAAATAAGCTGCCAGACTTTGCTGCGCAACTTTCTGTGTATTGCTGCCAGTAGAACTTGACCAAGAGGGATTGCTAACATTGCCATCGTAATAATCGATACCGATGACGCTTTCACTTTTCAGACTCCCCAACCCATGGCTCGATCGCAGGCGTGGCGTAAAAGATACTGTTTCGCTGGTACGATCGCTGCGGAATTTTGGATTGCGGGCGGCGTCGAAATTGCGGCCATGAAAATCCATACTGCTCCTGCCCAACTCAGCCTCCAATCTGACTGTCGCCCCGATATTCCAGGCGAATCCGGGTCTGATGCGATAGCCCTCCTTGCTTTGATGGTCGAACAGTTTTCGGGCCATTTCCGGATGAGTTTGATATTGGCTGCTGAAGAGGCTGCTAGGGGTACCCGATGATTCCTTGAATGAGGCGAAATCGGCAAATCCTTCCCCCCCGGCAAAGCGATGGCCAATACGCCCGGCGATGGACAGTTGGTCGGATTGGCTGTTCTGCCGCCAACCGCTTGCCCGCGCATCGTGGCCGGTAATATTGAAATAGCTGCCGCCCGATTCCTCCGCCAGGTGGGCATCAACAGCATGGTATCCGTAGCTGCCCAACGTCGCGGTAACGGTGGTAACGGATTTAGAAGACTTGTCAGTAATGATGTTGATGACACCACCACTGGCCCGGTCCCCGTAAAGCACGGTGCCGCTACCGCGCATGACCTCGATGCGACTGACCGCTTCAAGCGGAATACTCGACCAGTCGATGGCGCCACTGTCGATGGGGTTGATGCGCTGGCCATCCAGCAGGATCAAGGTGTTGCTGGCCGCAGCATCTCCGAATCCGCGTAGATCGACGGTGGCATCCATGCCCAAGGAACCATAGAGCGTACGGACATTGATGCCTGCCTGCGCGCGCAGGAGATCGGGCAAATTCGCCGCAGGCGATGTTTCGATATCCCGTCGGGTAATAACGCTGATATTCGCCGGAATGTGCGGATTACCTGTGGCAAAGCGGGTGGCGGTCACCACCACCGCCGTCTCATCATCACTGGCGGCAAAAACGGGTTGAAAAGCAATGGAAAGTGCAACGGCGCAAGCCGTGCGGTTGATACGGATAGACATGTTAGAGGCTCCCTGTGCGGCCAGCGTCCCCGCAGGCCGATGACAAATACGAATACACATGGGATCGGAGTCGACGGAACACCACCGACACGCCGCACCCCGCAGCGCATTCACTGGATTGTCCGTGGCCGGTCTCCGGGCTCGGAAGTCTTGCCGCTCCGCCTTCCCAGGATTCTTCCCAGTGGCGCTTGGAGCGACCGCACTTCCTTACCGTTGCGGGGGCAGCACAGGCATTGATGAGATCTCACCTGTTTCCCGTTTCACCTGTTGTTAGGCAGGCACCGCAGACAAAGCGTCGGAATTGTAGCCTTGCCGTCCCGTTAGCGCCGACTTTTCTGTAGCTTCGGTGCGAACACACCTTCAAAATCCTGTCGAACTACTTGACCTAAAACCGATTTTCAAACAAACTCCGCGCCCATGGATGAACAACTGGGCGGACTGGAACAGAAGGTGGAGCAGGTGATTGCACTCTGTGCCGAGTTGCGCACGGAAAATCACCGCTTGCGCGACCGGGTCGTTTCGCTCGAAGATGAAAAGCAGGATCTGGTCGAGCGCATGAGCGAGGCGCGCACCCGGCTCGAAACTCTTCTGGACAGGTTGCCCGCCGAATGAGCGCGACGCTGGATATCAGGGTTCAGGGCCGCGAATATCGCGTTGCCTGCGCGCCCGAGGAACTCGATTCCCTACAGGTAGCGGCGGAACTGCTCAATGCCAGGATGGGTGATATTGCCCTAGCGACCAAGAGTACCGGCGAACGCCTGGCGGTGATGACGGCGCTCAATTTGGCTCATGAACTGAATGCCGCGCAGCAAGCGTCAACGCAGCAATCGCCTGCCGCCAGTCCATCAGAAAATTCCATCGACGTCGAGAACGCGCAGCGTAGAATTAAATCCATTGAAGCGCGTCTGGATGAAGTGCTTGCGCCCCAGGACCATCTGTTCTGAGGTTGTTTTAAGCGGCTGCCCACCTGCGTTTCGTCAGGATTCGAGAATTCCCTGCGGTGCGCGCCAAGGCCATATATTCCTTGAACCAATACGCATTGGCATCGGTCGCCGACCAGTTACGCCGCCGTTGTGAGCACTCCCCGTCGAGTGAACCTGAAGCGGCAGGGACGCGGCCACTCTGAACCCAGGTTCAGGATGCCGGCCAAACGGCATTGCGGGGTGCCCCACTGACGCGGCCACGTCATCTGTGGCTGCGTTTTTTCTGTGCGCCCGGCACGGGCGCACTCTTGTGGGTGGAAGTCCCACCGT
>JACDZJ010000313.1_pt1 | contig 16426 bp, 17 predicted proteins | sample 7365721 | NCBI WGS metagenome assembly JACDZJ01 (sample SAMN15143480, study PRJNA637477) | pond metagenome | biome: freshwater wetland ecosystem [ENVO:00000243]; feature: pond [ENVO:00000033]; material: pond water [ENVO:00002228]; isolation source: pond water containing pink berries ... | reverse complement strand
ATCACGCTGAATAACAGCGATATATAATATTAATCGAAATAAAGTCTAATCAATATTTACTTTTGTTCGTTGTTATACCACAGGGTTTTTATGTACACTTTCAACAAAACTGTACATAATATATTGTATAAAAATGCATTTTTACATTCTATTGTGTATGACTATAAATTTTTAGAGTTGAAAAGTAATAAATCGGCATTTTTTAGGTGGATTGAAGCAAAAAAAATAGTACTTTTGCAATTCAATTCAAAAAAGATAAAACTATCAAATAAATATAAAAGATTGAAGTATGAAAAAGCATAATTTTAGTGCAGGACCATCTATACTACCCCGAGAAGTAATTGAAAAAACATCTCAAGCAGTATTGGATTTTAATGGTTCAGGATTGTCAGTTTTGGAAATAAGTCATCGATCGAAAGATTTTGAAGCGGTAATAGCCGAAGCTGTTGCACTTTTCAAAGATTTGCTGAATATTCCCGAAGGTTATTCGGTTCTGTTCCTTGGTGGTGGTGCCAGTATGCAATTCTGTATGGTTCCATTTAACCTATTCGAAAAGAAAGCTGCTTATTTAAATACTGGTGTTTGGGCTAACAAAGCAATGAAAGAAGCCAAAGGATTTGGCGAAACCATTGAAGTTGCCTCTTCCAAAGATGCCAATTACACTTTTATTCCAAAAAATTATGTGATTCCTACTGATGTTGATTATTTTCACATTACTACCAATAATACAATTTACGGAACAGAGATACTAACCGACATCGATTCTCCAGTACCATTAGTTGCCGATATGTCCTCCGATATATTTTCACGTCCATTGGATGTTTCAAAATATGGTATTATTTACGGTGGTGCTCAAAAAAATCTGGCCCCAGCCGGACTTGCATTTGTGATTGTGAAAGACGAATTGTTAGGAAAAGTTACCCGCTATATTCCTAGTATGTTAAATTATAAAACTCATATTGCCGATGGTTCAATGTTTAATACTCCTCCGGTACTACCCATTTATACGGCAATGGAAACTTTACGTTGGTTGAAAGCAAATGGAGGTTTGGTTGAAATGGAAAAGAAGAATATCGCCAAAGCCGAATTGCTTTATAATACTATCGATAATAGTAAGATTTTTGTGGGAACAGCTTTCAAGGAAGACCGCTCACGCATGAATGTATGTTTCGTTATGCAACCCCAATACAAGGAACTTGAACCTGATTTCTTAAAATTTGCTACTACAGCAGGTATGGATGGAATAAAAGGTCACCGCTTAGTAGGTGGTTTCCGTGCTTCTATTTACAATGCAATGCCTATCGAAAGCGTTCAAGCATTGATTGATTGCATGCAAGAATTTGAAAAACAACATTAATTTGTCAAAAAGACTATGGACAACGGTCAAACACCGTCGTCAATTTTCTGTCGACTGTACACATAGAAAAAATGAAAGTTTTAATTGCTACAGATAAACCGTTTGCAAAAATTGCAGTTGCCGGTATACGCTTTGAAGTGGAAGCAGCCGGTTTTGAATTGGCATTGCTCGAAAAATATACCGAAAAACAACAATTGTTGGACGCTGTTGTAGATGCCGATGCCATTATTATTCGCAGCGATATTATCGATGCTGAAGTGATAGCCGCAGCCAAAAAAATGAAAATTGTTGTTCGTGCCGGTGCCGGTTACGACAATATAGATCTCGATGCGGCAAGTGATTCGGGCGTTTGTGTGATGAATACTCCAGGACAAAATGCCAATGCAGTTGCCGAATTGGTTTTCGGAATGTTGATTTATGCAGTTCGCAATTTCTATAATGGAACATCTGGAACTGAATTGATGGGCAAAAAGCTTGGAATTCATGCTTACGGAAATGTTGGACGTAATGTTGCCCGAATTGCCAAAGGTTTTGGAATGGATTTGTATGCTTATGATGCATATTGTCCCGAAACAATTATGATGAATGATGCTATCAAGCCTATGAAATCTGTTGAGGATTTATATGCCACTTGCGATATAGTTTCAGTTCATATACCTGCAACATCCGAAACTAAGAAATCTATTAATGCAGCATTGTTAAATCTAATGCCAAAAGGAGCAGTATTGGTAAATACAGCTCGCAAAGAAGTGATTGACGAAGCCGAAATGGTTGAATTTATGACAACTCATCGTGATTTCAAATATGTTACAGATATTTTACCAGGAAATGATGTAGAAATGACAGAAAAATTTGCAGGACGCTATTTTACTACTCCTAAAAAAATGGGTGCGCAAACTTCCGAAGCTAATATCAATGCCGGAATTGCTGCTGCAAAACAAATTGTGGATTTTATCAAAAATAGAAATGCCCAATACAAAGTGAATAAATAAACAAAATAATTATAATACTTCAACCTCCTCAAAAAAAGAAGATTTTTGAGGCGGTTGCTTTTATATTTTTGTTCGGTTGATAATGGCTTATGAAATAATCATAATTCATTGATTCATTTCATTTTCAATCCCGATTGCTATCTGGACAAATTTTCAAATTATTGCAATAGTATCTTTCTTTATTGAAACACTAAATCTTCTCAATCTTAATATCTCTGATCATCAGTTGAATAGTCGTATTACCGTTGAAATTATTTTCTTCTAAAGTGTAACAGATATCTAGCGGATTCAAAGCTTTCAGATGTGCATTATATTCATGCATTCTGAATGCAATACCATTAATTACGTTTTCGGAACTTGAATCGACTAGTTCCAATTTTAAATGTTCCTGATCTTTACCAACCAACCGACTAGTCCCAAAATCGAATACTTTTTTTGAAGCAAAAATTGGTTTCATATTGCCCGGACCAAAAGGTGCAAATTGTTTTAATACTCGGAAAAATTTAGGTGTAATGTCCTTGAATTCAAGCAATGAATCGATATCAATTTGTGGATAAGTTTGTTCTTCTAGAATATTTTCGGAAACGAATTTTTCGAAACGTTCGGTAAAAGCAGGAATATTTTCTTCTTTCATCGAAAGTCCGGCAGCATACATGTGACCACCAAATGTTTCGAGCAAATCACGGCATGAATCTATGGCTTTATAAATATCGAAACCCTGAACAGAACGGGCAGAACCTGAAGCCAGGCCATTCGAATTGGCAAGTACAATGGATGGTTTATAAAATTCTTCGGTTAAACGCGAAGCCACAATACCTATTACACCTTTGTGCCAATCGGCTTTATGAACGACTATTGATTTTCTGTTTTTATAACGTTTATCCGTTTCAATAATTGTAATAGCCTCATCAGTAATTATTTTGTCCAGATCTTTGCGGTCATTGTTATAATCATTGATGGTGTCGCTTTTTTCCTTCGCAAATACATGATCGCCCGAAACCAATAATTCCACCACTTCTGAAGCTTGTTTCATTCTACCCGAAGCATTGATTCGTGGTCCAATTTTAAAAACAATATCACTAATTGTGATTTCTTTATCAGCCAAACCACAAACGTCAATAATACCTTTCAAACCTACACTGGGATAGGAATTGATTTGTTTGAGTCCAAAAAAAGCCAGAATGCGGTTTTCACCTGTCATGGGAACTATATCAGAAGCAATGCTCAGAGCCAATAAATCAAGTAAAGTTGTTAGTTGCACAAAATCAATGTTGTTGGCAATGGCAAATGCTTGCATGAGTTTGAATCCAACACCACAACCTGAGAGATGTTTATAGGGATAATTGCAATCGTCGCGTTTAGGATCTAGAACGGCAATAGCAGGTGGTAAAATGGCATCCGGTGTGTGATGGTCACATATAATGAAATCGACTCCCGAATCTGAAGCATATTTTACCTTTTCCACCGCTTTAATCCCGCAATCGAGAGCAATAATAAGTTTAAAATCATTGGCAACAGCGAAATCAATTCCCTGAATTGAAATCCCATATCCTTCGGTATAGCGGTCGGGAATGTAAAAATCGATATTGGTGTAAAATTGTTTTAAAAATTTGTAGACCAATGAAACCGAGGTAGTTCCATCTACATCGTAATCACCATAAACAAGAATTTTCTGATTACAATGCATAGCCACTGTTAAGCGGTCAACTGCTTTTTGCATATCAGACATTAGAAATGGGTCGTGTAAATCAGCCAAATCGGGTCGAAAAAAACTACGTGCATCTTCATAAGTAATAATTTCACGCTGAACCAATAATTGGGCAAGTATTGGGCTAATACTCAATTCGTCGGCAATTTTTTTCTGGGTTTCAATTTGTCTATTGGTAAGGGTTCTGTAAATCCAGGTGTTTATCATTGTATGTTATTTTTTAATACTTTGGTGGCTCTGACAAAGATATGAATGAGTTATATCTTATATAATACAAAATAGGTCAGTACACAATATAAAATTATTGCTTAGATGCGACAGTTTTACAAGAAAAACAATTATCAATCAATAATTTCAATTACTTTTGTAATCGGAGAAAATAAACTTTTCTTATCAATCTTTTAAATAAATAATTCAACATCAGTTGAAAAGTTGTTTTTCATTGCTGTAAAGGTATAATAAATATTTTAATTGAACAAAAAATGCATCTGAAGTATTTCCGAATGACCTGATTCAATTTACGTTAGTTACGAAAATTAATAGAAATTCAAGTTTCTTAAATATTGTTCATTTCACAGAATAAATTACAATATTTTACGTTTAGTATTACGCATTAGTGAAATCCTTAACAAAATAAAGAGAAAGTTGATAATGAAGTTGAAATTTAGAAATTTGAAATTTCTTCGGATTGAAAGATATATTAAATTATGGATCAACGAATATGCATGATGAAATAAAAAGGGCATTAGATATTTTGCGAAACGGTGGAGTAATTCTTTATCCGACCGACACAGTTTGGGGTTTGGGTTGTGATGCAACCAATGAAAATGCTGTGAAACGTATTTTTGAAATTAAAAAACGCGTTGATTCTAAAGCATTACTCGTTTTAGTGGAAAGTTCCGCAAGAATTCAGTCATACATTGAAGATGTTCCCGAATTGGTCTGGGAATTAATTGAATTCACCGAAAAACCATTAACTATTATTTATCCAGATGCTAAAAATCTGGCTGCTAATTTGTTAGCTGAAGATGGTTCCGTTGGAATTAGGGTTACAAACGAAACTTTTTCAAACAAACTGTGCGCTCAATTCCGAAAACCAATTGTTTCCACTTCTGCCAATGTAAGTGGAGATGAAACTCCTTCAAGTTTTAGCCAAATATCTGAAGAAATAAAATCGACTGTGGATTATATTGTTAATTTCAGACAAAATGATCTTTCAGCTCCTAAGCCTTCATCTATTATAAAATTTGAGAAAGGAAATGTTTTTAATTTGATTAGAGAATAAAGAACCACAGGTTGAATATGAATAAAAACCGACTCTTACAAAAATATTTGACTTTTGATGTATTTGCCTCGCTTATTGTGTGGGTGTTGTTTGTTATTTTTCGCAAAACGATAAATAATATTCAAATTTTTGAAGGCGCCCGAATTTTTATTCCTAGCTACGATTATCTGACGAGTGTGCTTTTTTTCCCCATCTGCTGTTTATTCGTACATTACCTATCTGGATTTTATTTACATCCCTATAAAAAATCACGTATTAATCTCATATTTAATACATTGGCATCTTCTGCAATTATTTCAATTTCTGTTTTCTTTGCCATTAAATTAGGTGACGTGGTAGTTTCGTTTCAATATTTTTATTATTCTTTGTTGGTCTTGTTTAGTTTGTTGTTTGGGTTTACTTATTTCATTAGGGCAGTTATTTTTTCGCAAGTACGAAATAATTTCAAAATAAAAAAATGGACAATCAATACACTTATTATTGGAACAGGAAATAATGCCCTCAAAATTGCAAATGATTTAGAAAAACATGCCAAACAAAATACTGTGATTGGTTTTGTTGCAACACATAAGCAAACCGGTGTTCCGCCCGAAAAAATATTGGGTAATATAACACAAATTGCTAATATTATTGAGAAATATAATATTCAGGAAACCATTATTGTGCTTGATAATTCTGCAGATGAAATACAACTATTTAAGGTTATAAATTTATTATTTAAATTTAATATTTCTATCCAATTTACGCCCAGGCTATACGAAATTTTGATTGGGAGTGCCAAAATAACTCAAAAGGGAATCATTCCCTTGGTGAGTATTACAAATCCTTCTATATCCGATTGGGAATCAAGTATTAAACGCTTTTCTGATATTATAGTTTCAGTTATTTCTCTTATTATACTTTCTCCTTTTATGGTGTATTTTGTTATTAAAATAAAATTAGATTCCAAAGGACCAGTTTTTTACAGACAGGAGCGTATTGGTAGGTTAGGAAAACCATTTAATATTCTTAAATTCAGGACAATGTACATGGGGTCTGAAAATGGTACACCTCGCTTAAGTAGTTCGAATGATGATAGAATAACACCTGTAGGCAGAATTTTAAGAAAATATCGTATTGATGAAATTCCACAATTTTGGAATATTTTAAAGGGAGACATGAGTTTAGTTGGACCACGCCCAGAACGAAGGTTTTATATCAATCAAATTATTGAAGAAGCTCCTTATTATTGCTTGTTGTATAAAATCAGACCAGGATTAACCTCTTGGGGACCAATTAAAATTGGTTATTCCGATACTATAGAAAAGATGATTGAACGACTGAATTATGATATTATTTATATGGATAATATGTCGCTAGTCGAAGATTTTAAAATTTTAATTTATACTTTCGAGATAATTTTCAGAGGAAAAGGGGTTTAACCAATTATCAAAAATGTGATATTCCTATCGTACATCAACTCTTTTTTATATCTTTGTTGTCAGATTTTAAAATTAGATGGAAAATAAGAGTTGGTATTTGAAAATGCTTGCCTGGCGTGAATTACACATTAATCAGCGGCAGTTTATTCTTATTTTAAGTTTTGTAGTAGGACTTTTTGCTGCAGTTGCCGCATTTTTACTAAAATCAGCCATTCATCTTATTCATCATTTACTTACCGAAGGTTTTAGTCGTTATCATGTCAATTACTGGTACCTTGTTCTTCCCGCCATTGGAATTTTAATTACTTATCTGTTTGTTGTCTATATAGTTAAAGATGATATCAATCATGGTGTTACACGTATTTTGTATGCCATATCGCAACGAAAAAGTATTCTCAAACTTCACAATGTATGGACATCGCTGGTGGGAAGCTCTATCACCATTGGGTTTGGTGGATCTGTTGGTGCCGAAGCCCCCATTGTACTTACAGGTTCTGCCATAGGTTCAAATCTTGGTAAGTTTTTCAAAATGGACCAAAAAACCCTCATGTTATTGGTTGGTTGTGGTGCTGCTGGTGCCATTGGGGGTATTTTCAAAGCACCAATAGCCGGTTTGGTTTTTACCCTCGAAGTGTTGATGCTGGATATGACACTCACAGCCATTGTACCATTACTTATATCATCGGTTACAGCCACTGCATTGTCCTATTTTTTATCAGGAAGTTCCTTTACATTTCAGTTTAGTAATTATGAACCTTTTACCATATCACGTATTCCTTATTTAATTTTACTTGGAATTATATGTGGCTTGGTTTCGCTTTATTTTACACGTGGTATGAACTGGTTGGAATCTTTCTTTCGCAAATTTAAAAACCCTTATACCAAATTAGCCGTTGGTGGTGTAACTTTAAGTTTACTTATTTTTCTTTTTCCACCGCTTTATGGCGAAGGTTATGATACAATCGTAGCTTTACTAAATGGTCAATCTGCATCGGTACTCGATCGCAGTTTCTTTCTCGAACTGGGTGATAGTCTCTGGGTTTTGATAACTTATCTGGTTCTAATTATTATTCTGAAAATTCTTGCTTCTACTGCTACGACAAGTGCCGGAGGTGTGGGCGGAATTTTTGCACCCTCATTGTTTATTGGTTGTTTGACAGGTTTTGTGGTTTCACGATTGTTCAATTATTTCGGATTTTTTGTGCCAGAAGAAAATTTTGCATTGGCAGGAATGTCGGGACTTATGTCGGGGGTAATGCATGCACCACTCACCGGAATCTTCTTAATTGCAGAACTTACAGGCGGTTATAATTTGTTTATGACGCTAATGATAGTCTCTACAATTTCATATCTTACAATTATCTTGTTTGAGCCCCATAGTTTATACGCTATGAGGTTGGCCCAAAAAGGTGAATTGCTTACCCATCACAAAGATAAAGCTGTTCTCACTTTATTGAAAATGGAAAATGTAATTGAAACCGATCTGACAGAATTGTTACCAAAAATGACTTTGGGAGAATTGGTGAAAATTATTTCACAATCGAAACGGAATATATTTCCGGTTGTTAACCCCGATACACGGATTTTAATGGGAGTTGTTCTGCTTGACGAAGTCCGCAATATTATGTTCTGTCCCGAATATTATCAACGTTTTACTGTGCAGAAATTGATGGTTTCACCACCTGCCACAATAAACGAAAATTTAGCTATGGAAAAGGTAATGGAGATTTTTGAAGACAGTGGTGCATGGAATTTGCCGGTGGTTGACAATCAAAATAGATATATCGGGTTTGTGTCAAAATCAAAAATATTTAACTCTTACCGACATGTGCTGGTGCATTTTTCGGACGAATAATCTATTGAAATACTATTTTTTCATTTACAATTTGCAATTTGTTCGTGAAAATTGGATGTGCAAAAATTAACCTTTTAAACTCTCAAACTCTTAAACTCTCAAACTATTTTTTAATATGACAAAGCAAAAACTTACCTATACCGAAGCAGTTGCTGAATTGGAACAAATTTTGGCTGAACTGGAGAATAATGCAGAAGTGAATATGGATGTTATTGCCGAAAAAGTGAAACGGGCAGCCGTTTTAATGGAATTTTGCAAAAAGCAATTGCATGAGTTAGATGACGAACTTGAAAAGATGATAGAACAACTCGACTAAGTGGTTTTATTCCAAAATGGTGATTTCCTTTTGTCTCAATCGGGCATATTTTTCGTGCAAATGAATCATCTGATTTACAGCTTTGTCCATTCCGTTTTTACCGCTATAGTCATTTATAATCAATAATAAACGGGTTGTTCCCTCCGAAATTTTTGTACGTTCATTGTCACTGGTTGGTGTGCCGATACCACCAACTTCGTCCCTGTAAATTGGCAAACCTTCTACATTCAACAAGCCACGACCGATTGCTTCAAATTCTTCTTCCGATGTTCCCACTCCCAATCGTATTTCTCCTTGAATTTTATCACCATCAAATCCACCAATAGAGAATCCACTGCAGATAGAAACAAGGTTGATAATATCTACCAGCATACTCACTTTATAAATTGGAATTCCCCGAACAATTCTGCGGCACAATGCTTCAGCTGATGGTCGGTAACGATTCGGGTCTTTGCCAAGTGCTTTATAAATTTTTCGTGTAGCGGAAATTTCAGGTCGTTTATTGATTTCCTTCAATGTAAAAGTGGCTGAAATGTGTTTTATTTCAGCTTCCATTTCACTCCATAAGCTGGTTGAAGTTTCAGAATTTTCAACTTCGCAGGTAATAATTCCCAGCACCAGTTGTGGACATGATTCTCTGATCTTTGTTGAGATTTCAATATTCATATCTTCTATTAACCCATTAACCCATTTTTCAACATGATACCACTCAACATTCGTCCCGATTTTATCCCAAGCCTTCGTGCAGAGAAAAAATGTTCTTGTTGGCTGAACGTGCAAATTCCCGATATTTCTATATGATTTTTCAATACGCCAACTTTTTCTAAAGATAGTTGGTTGGCTTTCCACAAATCGAGGTAAAATACATTATTTCTGTCGATTATAATTTCGGAAATGTCAAACCCTGCCATTTCAAAATTCTCTACCACTTCTTTTCCAACTACGTACACATCGGGCGAAATTGAAGGACCAATCACAACCAAAATATCTTCAGGTTTTGATTTATAATTTTCCATTAAAGTTTGAAGTGTCATTTCGGCAATTCGAGCGCAGGTTCCACGCCAACCTGCATGGGCTACTGCTATTACTTTTTTTACAGGGTCGTAAAATAAAATGGGTACACAGTCGGCAGTAGTTACTCCAATACAAATTCCCGAAAGTTGTGTAAATAAAGCATCAACACCATTAAGATATTTTGATTGTTCATCAGACTTTAGATTAATAAATGTCTCGTCGATTTCATAAATTACAGTTCCATGTGTTTGAAAGGGAATGATTAATTTGTCTGCGGCAACGCCAAGATAATGACACAATTTTTGTTTGTTATGAGCAAAACTGGTCGCCTCATCGCCCAAAAACGGACTTAAATTGAATGATGCATAATTGCCCACACTTACACCACCTTGTCGGCTCGTGCAAAAATGGGCAATTTCATTATATTGATTCAATAATTGATAGTTGATAACTGTCAACTGTTCGTTGTTAGAGTTCATCCCATCCAATTCCTTTGTATTTACTTAAATCGTCGTCTTCGTCCTCATCTTCGTTGTCTTCCAATTCTTCATCCTCTTCTTCAACATCATGATACGTAACTTTTATGGGTCGATGTTTTAATTCCACCACCATATTCGATTCCTTATTTATTTCGGTCCAAATCAAATCTTTCAGTTCGGTAAGTCCCAATCCGCTAAGTGACGAAATAAATACAGTCTTTATGTCTTTTGGAATCAATTTTTTAATTTCTTCCATCAACTCGCTATCCAGCAGATCACATTTGGTAATTGCCAGAATGCGTTGTTTGTCAACTAATTCCGGATTGTATTGTTTCAATTCATTCAGAAGAATATCAAATTCTTTAATAATGTCATCGCTATCAGCCGGAATCATAAATAACAAAATGGAATTTCGTTCAATATGACGTAAAAAGCGCAATCCCAAACCACGTCCTTCGGCAGCACCTTCTATAATGCCCGGAATATCAGCCATCACAAACGATTTGTTGTCGCGGTAAGCCACAATTCCCAGATTAGGGACCAATGTTGTAAACGGATAATCGGCAATTTCGGGCTTTGCTGCCGAAATAACGGATAGCAAAGTTGATTTTCCGGCATTCGGAAAACCTACCAATCCAACATCTGCCAATACTTTAAGTTGAAGAATAATGGTTTTTTCGATACTTGGTTCTCCGGGTTGCGAAAAGCGTGGTGTTTGGTTGGTGGCTGTGCGGAAATGCCAGTTTCCTTGTCCACCACGTCCACCGGCAAATAATATCACTTCTTGTCCATCTTCGGTAATATCGCAAAGATATTCGCCGGTTTCGGCATCGTAAACTACAGTTCCACAAGGCACTTCGATTATTTTGTCGGCACCTTCTTTGCCAAAACTACGGCTTCTGGCGCCACCTTCGCCATCTTCGGCATGAATATTTCGGGCATATTTCAGGTGAATCAGTGTCCAGTGGTTTTTGCTTCCCCGCAAAATGATATGTCCACCACGTCCGCCATCTCCACCGTCAGGACCACCTTTTTGAGTCAGTTTATCGCGGTATAAATGTTTTGAACCAGGTCCACCTTTGCCCGAACGACAATATATTTTTACGTAATCAACAAAGTTTGAACTTGCCATGGTTTTATTTTTTTTTCAAAATTAATAACTCAGTATTATTAATGCACTGATTATTAATATTTGTGATGAGAGTTTTATTGCACTTTTGAATCCATTACAGTGCAAATTCGTGCAAAAATTTCATCTATTGTTCCCATACCGTCGATGGCGGCATATCTGTTTAGTTTTTTGTAAAATTCACTTACCGGTGCGGTTTTCATTTCGTACACTTCTAAGCGTTTTTTGATGGTTTCGAGGTTATCATCGCAACGCCCGGAAGTTTCACCACGTTTCAGTAAACGACAAATTAATTCCTTATCATCCACCTTTAAGTCAATTAAAACGGCAATTTCTTTGTTTACACCGTTCATTAGTATTTCCAAAGCTTCCGCCTGCGCCACGGTGCGCGGAAATCCGTCTAAAATTACACCGTTTATTTCTTCAGCTTGTTCTTCAATTGACTTCGACAGAATATCGATTATCATTTTATCGGGCACTAAATTGCCATTTACAATATAACTTTCGGCTATTAGTCCAAGTTCAGTTCTTTCGGCAATTTCCCTCCGTAACAATTCACCGGTCGACAAATGTTCCAATGTATATTTTTCAACAATTAAATCACTTTGTGTTCCTTTGCCACAGCCCGGTGCGCCACAAATAATAATATTCAACATATAAGTTTTTGCTATTTACTTCTTACTATTTACTAATCAACAACAGTGTAAATATCTTTCAAATTTCTTCCATATCCATCATAATCCAATCCATAACCAACAATAAAATTGTTTGGAATTTTCATAGCCACATAATCAACGGTAATGTCACGTTGTAATGCATCCGGTTTTTGTAAAAAAGTGGCAATTTTTATTTCTTTGGCACCTTTGGCACGTAGCGAGCCCAAAATGCGTTCCATGGTAATACCGGTATCCACAATGTCTTCAACTACCACCACTGTTCTGCCAACTACACTCTCATTCAAACCAATAATTTCCTTTACAGTTCCGGTGGTGTACAATCCATCGTACGACGAAAGTTTGATAAAAGTGATTTCGCATGGGAAATTAACGATTTTCATCAAATCGCCGGCAAACATAAATGCGCCATTGAGAATGCAGATAAAAAGTGGATTTGTATCGGCTAAATCCCTGTTGATGTCTTCTGCCACCCTGCGAACTGTTGCAAGAATTTCGGTTTCGGGAATGGATAGGGCAAATTTTTTGTCTTTAATCTGAATCGTGTTCATAGTAGTTATGATGTTTATTATTACAAATAAGCATTAAAAATGGAAGCATCTAAAAAATAGGTTTTTAACTTATTCCTTACTTCGAAACCGAGATGATTTTTTTTACTAAAAAACAATGGGATCAGGTTTGGAAATATTGCGGCAATGTAGATTGATTTGGCAAAAGTACAAAAAAACATTCGTTTCTGAAATAATTTAAAAATCATATTTTGTAATTGTGTTACTTTGTGTTTGGTATGATAAAGTATACCAAAAATCATTTTTTTTGCCATAGTTTCTGTTATAAATTGCTTAACTTTGAAACAAAATGCGTTACTTTGTAATGATAATTATTGGATGTTCCCTCTAAAATTACAGTAGATTTAATATGCACAAAATCAATAAAATAGCAAGTTCATCGACCATCGATTTTTTTACAGCCAATACTGCCTCTGTCTTGCCTTTGCCATTGATTGAAGGTGGTATCTCAGCCGGTTTTCCAAGTCCGGCACAGGATTATATCGATTTAAAAATTGACTTAAACAAGGAGTTGATTACCAATCCATCCAGCACTTTTTTTGGTCGGGTGAAAGGCTCTTCGATGAAAGATGCGGGTATTTTGGAAGGTGACATTTTGGTTATCGACAAAAGTATCGAACCGCGAGACGGTGACACCGCAGTTTGTTTTATTGATGGAGAATTTACACTTAAATATATCAAAATTGAAAAGGATGCAGTTTATTTAGTCCCCGCTAACAGTGAATTTCAACCACTGAAAGTAACCGAAGAAAATAATTTCTGTATTTGGGGCGTGGTAACTTATTCTATTAAAAATCACAAGAAAAAGAGTTGATTATTGTTAAGTTTATAACCAATTATGTACGGACTTATCGATTGCAATAATTTCTACGCTTCGTGCGAACGGGTTTTTAATCCTTTGCTCAACGGTAAACCTATCGTGGTTCTTTCCAACAACGATGGTTGTGTGATTGCACGTTCAACCGAAGCCAAAGTGTTGGGAATTCCAATGGGAGAACCTGCTTACAAATTGAAAGCGTTGATAGAAACTAATCAGGTTTATGTTTTTTCGTCCAATTATGTTTTGTATGGCGATATGTCGCATCGGGTGATGAACACCATAGCCGAATTTGCTCCCGAAATGGAAGTTTATTCCATCGATGAGGCATTTATCCTGCTCGACGGATTTGAAATTATTGATTTAAAAGTATATGGACAGAAAATGGTACGAACTGTTACGCGAAATACCGGAATCCCTGTTAGTTTAGGCATAGCACCTACCAAAACCCTGGCAAAAGTAGCCAACAAATTTGCCAAAAAGTATAAAAACTACAAAGGCGTTTGCATTATCGATACCGATGAAAAACGGGAGAAAGCATTGAAATTGACCGATATTGGCGATGTGTGGGGAATAGGACGCCGATATGCCAAAACCTTGCGCTATCACAGCATAAATACTGCCTGGGATTTTACACAACGCACCAAAAGTTGGGTACGACACACCATGGGCGTAGTGGGCGAACGGACATGGCTGGAATTGTGTGGTACATCTTGTTTGGAAATGGAAACACCTTCCGACAAAAAATCGATTTGCACTTCGCGCAGTTTTGGCGAACGGCTTACTGAATTTGCTCCAATTTCCGAAGCTGTTTCCAATTTTGCAGCCGGTTGTGCCGAAAAATTGCGCAAACAACATTCCTATGGTTGCGTGCTTACCGTTTTTATTCATACCAACCCTTTTGCCACCAATCAGGCACAATACTATAACCAAACCGTGATGCAACTTCCGGTTCCTACCAACGACACGACTGAATTGATTGATTATGCATTGCGTGGATTGCGTACTATTTTTGCCGAAGGCTATCGCTACAAAAAAGCCGGCGTTATTGTGAGCGAAATTGTTCCCGAACGACCGCTACAAGGGGATTTGTTCGATACCCGCAATCGTGAAAAGTTCAGTAAGGTCATGTGCGTAATGGATAGCCTTAATGCATCCTATGGCAGACAAAAAGTAAAAATTGCTGCACAAGGTTTCGACCGGAAATGGAAACTGAAAAACGAAAAACTTTCGCCATGCTTTAGTACAAATTTAAGTGATGTGCTACAAGTAAATGCAAAAGAATAGCGGACAAGGAAAAATCATCAAATATGTTTAACTTAAAAAAACTTTATTAACTTTGTCGGTCAGTTGTAGTGTTGTACAATAGTTGATATATCGAAGATTAATCAACTTATGCTTATTGCAAGAATAAAACTGTTGATAAACAGACATATACATTGGTGTAGGTCAGAAATTTAAAGAAATTTATACATAATTGGATTCAGATTTAAAATGAAATATTCAAAAATTAGAGAAGAAGAACTAAAAAATAAAGTTGCTCAAGAGTATTTTTGGATATACGATTGCACTAAAATAGTTGGAAATGTCGACTTTTGTGTTTGTATGCACCAAAGCCAAAAAGAGTTATTTGAACAGGAATCAATTTTTTGGGCTGAAGCCGAAAAAGGTTCTTCGGACATTTACTACTCTATTGTTCAACTTATTCTGACAATTGGGAGAGCACGGACGTTTGATAAATTTTTGCCACCTCCTATGCTTGGTGCTTTTGATGGTGAAAAAATTGCCTTTATTCTATATAATGAAATTCACGACATTTTTTATCAAAACGATTTCAACTGGAATGTAACCTCATCGGATTACAACACCAAAGAGTTTAAATTAATACATGAGAAGGTTAAGACTATCATTGACCAGAAAACCTTGTTATTCAATTATGAAAAAGATGACAAAGAGCTTCGCAGATTTATTAAAAACAATTTTGTGGTTGGCAAATTTGGTTTTACTAAGACTAAGATAGATAAAAACAATTTCATGGTAATTTACAACAAATGGCTGCAAGTTGTAAAGCCTACCATTGCTGTAAGATGGGATTTGATAAAAAAATCTGAAAGTTTGATTGATGGTGATTTTTATTTAGCTGATTTACTATCGCTCGAAAATGAAAGTTTGAAGGATAAATTATCGGTGTATCTAAGAAAAGACCACTACGAATTGGATCGAGTTTTAGATGAATTGGGTATGTTTCAAGTAAAAAGTGCTTTTTTTACTGATAAGCAAGTTGCACACACTCAATTTTGGAACCGATACGACCGACCACCAAAAGAAGAATATTGGGATTACATTGTTGAACGAAGAGATTTGCTTGTACCACAAGATGTTCGTGAGCGAAAAGGCAGTTTTTTTACTCCTCAAATTTGGGTTGAACTTTCACAAAAATACCTGACCGAAGTATTGGGCGATGATTGGCAAGACGAATATTATATATGGGATTGTGCTGCCGGTACGGGAAACTTATTGGCAGGACTTACAAACAAATACAACATTTGGGCTTCTACACTTGACAAACAAGACGTGGAAGTAATGCACGACCGGATTAAAAACGGTGCAACCCTCTTGGATGACCATGTTTTTCAGTTCGATTTTCTTAACGATGAATTTACCAAGTTACCAAAACCCCTGCAAGAAATAATTAACGACTCTGAAAAACGGAAAAAGTTAGTAATATACATTAATCCTCCTTATGCGGAGGCTAGTAATAACCTGAGTTCGGGATAAGAATTTTAAAATTCAATTGATAATTGAGGTGA
>JACDZJ010000312.1_pt1 | contig 16488 bp, 19 predicted proteins | sample 7365721 | NCBI WGS metagenome assembly JACDZJ01 (sample SAMN15143480, study PRJNA637477) | pond metagenome | biome: freshwater wetland ecosystem [ENVO:00000243]; feature: pond [ENVO:00000033]; material: pond water [ENVO:00002228]; isolation source: pond water containing pink berries ... | reverse complement strand
TCTTCCTCCGATATTTAAAAAAATCCCCACGATATGGTCCATGCAATCCCGTTTCGTGGGATGAAACCATGGGATGGTGTTCAGAAAGCCTCCCCTTTCCTGACCTTGACCGGTTCACGAAAGGGGAGGCTTTTCTCTTTTGCCGGAACCGTCACAGTGGCAGTGTCATCCGCCAAAGCCTGGGGTTGACCTCAGGGGAGCAGGATAACCAAAAAGTGTTGCTCCTTCTTACAGCTTTACCCGCGCGTCAACAAAGTCCTTGACCATCTGGCCGATGGCCAGAATCTCCGGGATATCAGCAGGATCGGGCGCGTCATGGCGGTAGGTATCAATATCACAGATCTCCTGATAGCCATCGAGGAAGCGCAGTTTGGCTCCCAGCTCCGGCTGCGGCCCCGCATTGCGCTCCACCGCGTCCAGCAGATCCCCCATGGTGTGATTGTCGGCCAGATCGCCCCGACTCATCAGATACCCCATGATCAGCTTTTCAATGGCCATGGCGGTGATATTATATAAAATCTCCGGGGTGAAGACGTCACTGCGCCTTGCTGCCGCGCCCACGGCGGTGGCCAGATACTGCTCGCCTTCCTTGAGATACTGCCGCCAATCGCTGATCTGTATCCGTTCCATAATGCGCGCCTCCGCGGTTTATTTCTGAAAATTCTTTCCTTGGCTTCCCATGTTTCCCAGCCATTTCTCAGTGAAACTGCCACACCCTCAAACAATACCACCCCATTCAGGCTGTCGTGTCCTGAATGGGGTGGTCCAAGAAATCTCGGCCTGCCTCCCTCGCTCAGATACAAGAGGCACGGTCTGACGGACTGGTTTATTCTTTTTGGCTCTGGGTGCTGATCATCTTGATTCCGTCCCAGTCATAATAGGTATTGGTGCTTTTGCCATCGATGCCATCTTCTGAGATGCGCACAAACTCTCCCATGAAAATCACGGCGGAATCAAATACCTTGCCGTCATTAATTTGCAGGGTGAGTCCCTTCCTAAGCTTTCTCGACATTGTCCCATGCACCGGCATGGAGGCATATTCAAATATCTTTTCCCAGGTTGCCTTCATTTTTTTCTCCATTGTAAAGTGTTGAAATGTTCACCCGCGCGCCCCATCTAGAAAGCGGCGCAGGCAGATAAGCTCCGTGCCCTGCCAGCCCAGACAGCGGTAAAATTCCAGCGCCGCTGTGTTGTTCCGATCGGCCAGGAGCTGTAAGCGATTGACATTTTTACCTTGAGCCCAGCCACTGATTGCCTCCATGAGCAGCCGCCCTACCCCGCGGCCACGCCACGGTTCACGAACAACCACATCTTCAACCAACAGGGCGGGCCCCCCTTCTGCCGTGGAAATCAGCAGTTGCCCGGAACACATGCCAATCACCTGTCCATCCCCCTGGGCCACCAGCACACAGCCATTGGGGTTGTCCAGCATCATGCGCAGGCCACGTTGCTGGCAGGATGGATTGACCTCGAAATCCTTTTCCAGATTAAAAAGTATCTGTAATAGCTCGACCAGGCTTACGATATCCGCAAGCCGGGCCGGTCGAATGATGACCATGGCAAGGAGGATCCGTACCTAGTCAATCAGGTAGTCGGCTGCCGGGGTGCCATCCTCAAGGCCATCGAGAATGGCGTCGATGGCATCATGGCTATCCACCCCTTTAAACCACCAGTTATCCGGCTGAATCACCATGATCGGCCCGGAATCGCATCGTTTGAGACAGGTGGTGGCGGCAACCAGACAATCTAGACCACGATCAAGGATCTCTTCTTCCAGATACTGGAGAAACCCGTCGGTCTGTTTGTGGCAGATACCCTTTTTATCGCCTGCCACCCGAAAACTCTGACACACAAGAATGAGTCGCTCTGGAATAGCCATTTCTTCTCCTTTAATATCAATATGTTGTGATTTTACGTTGATTAAACAGCCTTTCCCTTGCGACACTGGTTCCCTTTCTTTCCACCACCATAAAGGACATCGACGATCCCGGCAATATCATCATTGGTGATCAAAACCCGAATTCCCCGATCGGCCAGAATCTTCTTCGGGCTCTCGCCGGCACTGGCGGTCAGAAGGGCAAAACAATCTTTCAGAATATCTGCCAGCAGCTCCCAGCGAGCCGAGCCAAACCCTGGCTCGGGCAGACTTCTGGTCTCGAGCAGACAGGTGAGTCCATCTTCTCTCGGGCCATAGATCAAGGCCTTAGCGGCATGACCAAGATGGAGATCGACCTCCATCCCCCCGGAACTGACCACCGCCACATTGGGGCGCTCAATGCTGGGCTTTGGCTGGGACGAAGCCGCAGTCTGGCAGCCGCAATCCGAACAGTTTTGAGCATGGGCTGACATCGTCTCGGGAACGACAATCAGAGGAAGATGCTTTGCCACCTGGGCATGAATCGTCGCCATCATCTCCGGGGTCGGACGCTCCAGGAGGATCTCCTCCCCTTCCACCGGGACAGAGGATGCCACGGCCATAAATTCCGCCCCCAGAGAGCCCATAATCCGGGCTATGTCCTCGGCATGGAAGTCATTATAGCCGGGATAAATGGTGGTTTTAATCCCCACACTGCAGCCGGTGCCGACAAAGGCCTTCATCGCCATGATCTGCTCACTGAGGAGCATTTCCGTGGCAACGGGCAGAGGAACCGTCCGTGATCCAGGGCGAATCCAGGCGTACAACTTGCGGATAACATCCAGATCAATTCCATCGACAAGGAGGGTTACCCGACTGACACCGGCCTGGAGAAGGGCCTCGGCGGCCTGTTCCGCCCCCAGCCCCAGGGTTGTAATCCCCAGTTTCAACTCAGGATATTTCTCCCGAACCAGACGCAGGGTCTCGAGGGTCGGCACCAGATCGGCAAGCGGATCACCGGGCCCGGCAAGGTTCACCCCGTCCAGGGTTATTCCCTTGTCCATGGTCTCAGTCAGCCAGGCCAGCGCCTCCGTGGGACTCATGGACTGGAGGGACTCACCGGTTGAGGCAAATCGAATCCGATTATTGGCGCGCGGCGCCACCGGCAACTCCAGCCATCGGCCTTGCGGAGTATGGGGGGTTGAAGAGCAGGTACATTGAGTCGTGGCAAGAGGTGTCATTTTATCTGCAGGAGTTGATGGTTGATAATCATAAGATGTACAGACCAAAGGCTGAGGACGGGAAGGCGGCACTGTGCGAAAGGAAACCGCAGTTCAGCACACCGCCCGTTCCCGAGTATCCCCTTTCCTCTGGCCTATCCATCTCCCTGCCCCTTCCCCGCCATGGCGGGGAAGGGGCACAGCGGGCTTCCCGCAATGAATCTTACAGGACAAGCTCAAACTTCGATTCGGGATCATCACGATCCTTGCGATCCTGGATAACATTTAAAATCTTTTCCAGAAGCCGTAAGGCTCCCTTGTAGCCCACCGTCGGGAAATACTGATGTCCCTGCCGGTCGAGGATGGGGAAACCCCAGCGGACCAGTGGGATATCCTCATCCCGGGAGATATACTTGCAATAGGTGTTGCCGATAAGCAGATCCACCGGATCGTTCTTGATCCACTGATGGAGCAGGAACATATCGCCTTTGGCCCTGACGTTACAGGGGAAGGGCATATCCTTGGTAATTTCCTTGATCCGGCGCTCAAAGGCCTTGCCCGGGGTGCCGGTGACAATATGGATGGGACACATATCAATGGAAACCAGGAACTCAGTCATGGCGATGACCTGATCCGGATCGCCCACCAATGCCACCTTCTTGTGATATACATACTGATGCATATCGGAGATCATGTCCACCAGCTGTCCGCGCTCCATGGACAGCTCGTCGGGGACGGTAACCCCGGCGATGGTGCGCAGGGCATCGATAAACCGGTCGGTGGCCTTGAGCCCGAAGGGCATATCAAGGATCTGGCAGGGCACCTTGTGCTTGGTATCAAGCTCACGGGCGGCGTCGGCTGAACACCACTCTCCCAGGGCCAGGGTGCCGATGGAATCGCCGGTTGACTGCAATTCCGCCACCGTCACCCCGCCATCGGGATACATCTTGAACTCACCGGACAGAGGCCCATTCAGAACCCCGGAGGTATCGGGAAAGAGAATGGTCTTCACCCCGATCATCTTGGTGATGCGTTTGATCTCCTCCATATCCGCCGGCTCAACCCAGCCGGGGATAATATTGACCTTGCCGTTCTTCTTGCCGGTGGGCTCGGCCAGTCCGACCATGGACTTGACCATATTGGAGAAACCGGTGACATGGGACCCGACATAACTGGGTGTCGAGGCGCTGATCATGAACTTTCCTTCCGGGATCTTGCCTTCGGTAAGGGCTTTTTTGCGGATCTGTTTCAGATCATCCCCGATGGTCTCGGAAAGACAGGTGGTATGGCAGGCAATGATCTCCGGGTTATAGACGGCGAAGATATTTTCAATGGCCTGGAGCATATTGGCCTGCCCCCCGAACACCGATGAGCCTTCCGTAAAGGAGCTGGTGGAGGCGGAAACCGGTTCTTTGTAATGTCTGGTCAAGGCGCTGCGATGATAGGCACAGCAGCCCTGGGAACCGTGACTGTGGGGCAGACAGCCGTGGATGCCCAGTGCGGCATACATGGCGCCAATGGGCTGGCAGGTCTTGGCCGGATTGATCATCAAGGCGCTGCGCTCGGTAATTTCTTTGGGTGTGTGTCGTAATAGCATGATAAACCTCAAGAATTGAGTGAAAAGATTAATTTCTACGTTGGCTAAGTTTATTCCCAGCCGTATGTCGCTGAAAGCTGGGGATTATCCTGCCAGGGGGCCTTCATATAGCTCCAGACCTTGCTGTTTACCAGGCGGTCAATCTCATAGTAGAAATTGATTGCTCCCTTGAACCCGGCATAGGGACCGCCGGAGTCATAGCTGTGCAGCTGCTTCATGGGCACACCGAGCTTCTGAATGGAATACTTCTCCTTGATTCCGCCGCAGAAGAGATCGGGCTTCATCATTTCCACAAGCTTTTCCGCCTCATACTGATTGAGATCATCGATAATCAGGGTGTCTTTCTCCATATCCGGAGCCATGCCGTCATACTCCTTGAACTTATAGCCGGAGTCTTCCAGGGCCTTGATCTCTTCCGGAGTCTTGCGCTCCCTGTATTTGGCCTCGTCACGGAAAACCTCTATCTCCTCAATATTCCGACTATCGGCATCCACCTTGAGATCTGGGATAACCTTCCGTCCCTCATAGTCATCGCGATGGGCAAACTCATAGCCGGCAGCGATAACCCGCATCCCCATCTCCTTAAACAGCTCCTGATAATGATGGGCCCGCGAACCGCCGAGGAACATCATGGCGGTCTTGCCCTGGGTCCGGGGCCTGACGTCGGCAATGGCCTTCTCAACATCGGGCATTTCCTCGGCAATAACGGCCTCAACCAGATCGATGAGTTCCTTCTCGCCAAAATAGCCGGCAATCTTACGCAGCGACTTGGCGGTGGCCGCGGCGCCTATAAAGTTCACCTTTACCCAGGGAATTCCGTATTTGGTCTCGAGCATATCGGCCACGTAGTTGATGGAACGATGGCACATGACGGCATTCAGATCCGCGGTATGGCACGAGGCAAACTGATCGTAGGTGGAGTTGCCGGAGAAGGTGGAGATATTGGTGATTCCGCACTTCTTTAAGATCCGGTCGATCTCAAACCCGTCACCGCCGATATTATACTCGCCGAGCAGGTTGATCTTGTATTTGCCAGGCTTGACCTCATCATTCTCGCCGACAATATGGCGGAAGATCTGATTGTTGGCGATATGATGGCCGGCTGACTGGGAGACACCCTTGTATCCTTCGCAGGAAAAGGCGAAGACATTGCAGTCTCCCAATTTTTCTTTCATCCTTTTGGCCACGGTATGGATATCATCCCCGATCAGCCCCACCGGACAGGTGGCAAAGATGGCGATGGACCGGGGATGAAAGAGGTCATAGGCCTCCTGGATGGCGGCCTCCAGTTTTTTCTCCCCGCCGAAGATAATGTCCGAATCCTGCATATCAGTACTGAAGCAGTAATTCATATAGTTTTCGCCATCGGCACCGGCATTGGTTTGGTTCCGGCGGGTCAGCCAGGCGTAGAAGCTGCACCCGATGGGACCATGCACCAGATTCACAACATCGCGGGTCGGCCCCATGATAACACCCTTGCACCCGGCATAACTGCAACCACGCATGGTGATAATGCCGGGGGTGGTCCGGACGTTTGCCGAAATCTCCGGCGTTGTGTTCTCCATGGCCTCGTTGATCATGATCTGCTTGGATCGCTTACGGGCCACCTTGGACGGATACTTGGCCAGCAGCTCGGCCTTGATATGAGCCGGATTCTCCGGCACTATTTTTTTCAGGGTTGATGTTGCCATTTCCTTCCTCCTTATTGTACGTATCAGGAACCGCTTCGAATGTGTGCGTCTTAAAAAATATTTCTTTCGCCGCGGGCGCCTTCTACCTTTCTGACTATTCAGATGGCCTCTTTGTTTCTTAACAGCAACTTAAAATGCCGACAGGAAATAAGTTGACCTGCATTCCAATTTTCCCCCAAACCCTTAGCCGCTCTTGCCTTCCAGCTGGCCCTGTTCTTTTCTCCAGGGAGTTCGTGCCTTACCGGTTCTTTTTTGTTTTTATTACAAGAAAAGAATCTGCGAAAGGCACTTATCCCATTTATCCGGGCTAGATAATGGCTTTTTGCCCCGTTTCTGCCGTACGCACCCGCACTGCATCGGCCAGCGGCAAGACAAAGATCTTGCCGTCACCGGGCTTGCCGGTTTGATTGACGGCGATGATGGCAGCCACCACATCCGGCACCTGGTCATCTTTGACCACAATCGTCACGACCCGTTTCCCATAAAGTTTGCCCTTTTCACCGATCAAGGACGCTGCTTCCTCGTAGCCCCGGTTTGCACCATCCACGAGATCGAAATTCACAAATCCCTTCCCCCGGCCATGGGCCTCATGGGCAAAAAAGGCATCAATGCCGGCGTCGGTGAGGGCCTTCTTGGTCTGGTTCATCATATTTAAACGCACAATGGCAATTACCTCTTTCATACCGGCCCCCTTTCGGATTCAAATTCCGTCTCCTTAACTCCGGAGCTGATGGTATAGGCCTCCTCCACGTCGCTGACGAAGATCTTGCCATCGCCAAAGGCCCCTTTGGTGCCTGATTTTGCAGTACTCATGATCGTGCTGAGGACAAAATCCTTATCCGCAGGGTTGATCACGCACATCAGCATGACCTTTGGAATCTCGTCATAGGTCACATCGCCGATTTTGATACCGCGTTGCTTGCCGCGGCCGGCAACGGCGTATTTGGTAACAGAGGGGAACCCGGCATCCATAAGGGCCGCAAGGATCTTGTCTGCTTTCTCCGGTCTGACGATTGCTCTGATCATGGTCAACATATTATTCTCTCCTTTCATTGTTCATTATTGAGTTCAAAAAAACCCTGATTGCCCGAGGTTAATTCAACAATCCATAATCCATGAGCAGTTTTTCCAGGGTATCCATCTCCATCGGCTTGGGAATGACAAACATCTGGTTTTCATCAATGGCCTTGGCCAGACCGCGATAATGATCGGCCTGTGGTGCCTGGGGGTTCCATTCGATAACCGTCTTCCGGTTGATCTCCGCCCGCTGTACATCGTTGTCACGGGGAACAAAGTAAATCATTTGGGTTCCAAGGGTCTTGGCCATCTCCTGAATCATCTCTTTTTCGTTGTCAACGGCCCTGGAGTTACAGATCAGTCCGCCCAGACGAACGGCTCCGGACTGGGCAAACTTCATGATGCCCTTGCAGATATTGTTGGCGGCATACATGGCCATCATCTCACCGGAACAGACGATATAAATCTCCTCAGCCTTGCCATCACGGATGGGCATGGCGAACCCGCCGCAGACAACGTCGCCCAGAACGTCATAGAAGGCATAATCAAGTCCTTCACTTTCCTCATAGGCACCCAGGGACTCGAGCATATTGATGGAAGTGATAATACCACGACCGGCACAACCCACACCTGGCTCCGGCCCACCGGATTCAACACACCAGACGTCGGCATATCCCTTCTTGCGGATGTTCTCCAGTTCCACGTCTTCGCCCTCTTCACGAAGGGTGTCAAGCACTGACTTCTGAGCCAGGCCACCCAGCAGGAGACGGGTGGAGTCGGCCTTGGGATCACAGCCAACCACCATGATTTTTTTGCCCATCTCGGCCAGTCCGGCCACGGTGTTCTGGGTTGTTGTTGATTTGCCGATGCCGCCCTTACCGTAAATTGCTACCTTTCTCATTTCTGCTTCTCCTTGTGAATGGGTTTAACTGATTATCCAGCCTGTAATAAAAAAAGCCTTGTTGCAAACGTTTTCCTGAAGATAAATGGTCCATTGATTGGCTTCAGTGACATTCTTGTTTGCCTGCTCTACTACAAAGGCCGTGCCAAAAGAAAAAAAAAGCGTAGATGCAGAAAGGACAAGGGTTTAAGGGGAGTAGAGGAAGAGAAAATTAAAAAACAGGGGACTGTTTATTCTGTGCGAAAGATGACAATTTGAGAAAAAGATGACAATTTGGTAGGGAAATTCACCAAAAATGAAACAGTTACAATGGGCCTTCCGTCGGCTTGGACATTCCCCCGGGAAATTCCATGCCCCATAGGTCGGCTGTCCCATGAAACTGCTCCTGAAGGGCTTGTGCCGCCTGGACACAGGCCGGGCTGGTCAGGCCAACCAGGCCACCCGCCCTTCGTGTTTTTTTTGAGGCGGATGCCATCATTTGACAAGCAAAAGGAATTATGATCATTTAATATGGAAATTATCAAATGGTTCCCGCCACTGCCGGGCACCGCCCGCAATTGCGAGGGAAAATAGGCTGTTTTCCACCTCACTTCCCATTCATCCAACCCAACAAAAGGAGATCACCATGGCAACGGAAGAAATTATGGAGGGCATGTCCACCCAATTATCCGAGGCGCTCAAGTCACTGGCAAAGGCCAAAACCGTTGAGGATAAGTTGGCATACAGTCAGATCGTGAAAAACCTCAGCGACTCCATGGGTGTTTTCCTGAACATCGCCGTCGACGGTATGATGGAAGATTATAACTTTGATGAAGACTGATAAAGGGAAGGAGAGCTGCTGAGAGAAAAGCCGGTCTTTTTTTCTGCTGACATTCAGGATTCCAAAGAGTGTTTTATCCGCAACTGCATAGAATTCAAAGATGTTCTGGTCGCCATGAAGTGGACTTTTGCTTCGTTTGGGAGAAGCAATTATGACAAGCGGGGTGAAAGTCCATTTCCCTTTTTAGGCAAAGGGCTTCGCCGCCAAGGGAGCTTGCAGCAGAAAGGACAGGATAAAAAAGGCATATCCACCCGCACTTTCCTTTAATAATAGAGACGAGAATAATGAGAGCGCAACTGATCAGCCATATGATTCTATTCGTTTTAGTCGTCGTCCTGCCAGGCTGTACCGCCCTTAAGGCTGTAGAAATGGTTGATGGCGGTATGCTTGTCCCCGGCAGTTGCGCCGAGAGTGTGGTTCCATTTACCCTGAAAGGTCATCCAATACTTATCAAAGCCAGACTGAACAATTCCCAAAAGGAATACAGCTTGTTCTTTGACACTGGCGCATTGACCATGATCAGGGAAGAGGTGGCAAAAGAGCTGGATTTACCAAAAGGAATCGAGGTTGAGGCATACGATACAGGCGGGAAGTCAAAAGCAATTACCCTGGTACAATTAGACAGTATTCTTGTGGGGGACATGAAAGTCCAGGGTTGTGCCGTTGGCGTATCTGATTTTTCAGGAAAGCTTTCTCCCAATGTTGCCGGCATCTTAGGATCAAATTTTTTCAAGCATTTCAAAATAAAAATTGACTACAGAAACAAAACCATCACGTTCTCAGGAGAGAAGAAACAAACAGCAGCCCAGGACAGGGATACGGTAATACCTTTTGAGAGCGATATACAAATGGGGTTCGCTCCAGTGGTGAAATGTGAGGTGGATGGCGCACTTCAAGATGAAGCACTTATTGACACAGGGTTCCCGGGTATTGTCGCCTTGCCTTTACCCATGATCAAAAAAACCATCTCATTTCAAGAGGGGAACGTACGTACAGCACAAGGCAGTATGATGTCCGGAATATTTGGCCCGACAGATGAGGATTACGGATTGCGAATTCATGATTTAAAAATCCATAACCTGAAGCTGAAAAACATCCCGGCCGTATCTCATTCTTTGAAGTCTGGTCGCCTTCTACTTGGCAACAAATTTCTCGAAAAATTTTTAGTCACCTTAAATTACCCTGCCAAGGAAATGATTCTCACACCATACGGCACACCATTTGAGACGAACATTCCTTCCTATGGCCTGGCTCTGGCAAAGGAAGATCACAAAACCATTGTTTCCGGGATATGGAATAATTCATCCGCATCCAGGAGCGGGATAAAAATCGGGGATGAAGTTATAAAAATTAACTCATTGGATGCCCGGGATTTATCGCTGATGGAGTTGATTCCTTTATTTTTGGATGAGAGCCTGAATAACCTTGAGATTGAATATTTCGACGGTAAAAAGAGACAAAAAGCCATTCTTGACAAAGAAATGCTTCTTCCAGTTTTGAAACAGCAAAATAATGGAGGTCTGGAAACGGGTGGGTGAATTCAACAAAATATGCGGGTTGACACAAACTGCTGACACGGAAAAGGGCACAAAAACCGCCCTGTTCCCTTTTTCCTTTTCAGCTTTTGCCTCCTTTGGGGCAATTTCCTGCTTTCTCCTGACAGCAGCAATTCTGTCGGCCTGTCAATCTTTACCGTCACGGGGAGAACACCTTGTTCTGGAGGTAAAAAGTATTCCCACGACGCCCTCAGAGCTTCAGGAAAGACCGGAACTTTCCCAGGCACTTATGCGCGGGGTCACAAGAAACGATGTGACCTCCGGCCGACTCGCCTTGTCGCATTGCTTTCTCGATAACGAGCCGCCTCCCGGCAATCTCCGGTTCGGCGCTGTTCTTCTTCCGGAAGGTGTTAAGGTCAAATCCGGCGATATTCTTGAAATCATCGCCGAAGAAACGGTCGGTGGCAGGATACCGTTTTCTCGTTTTTTCGGACGTTACGTGGGTGGGGCAAGCTCGAATCCCGGGGATTTCTTTTCCCATGGTGCAAGGGAACATTTCTTCCGTTGCGGGCCGGTATCTTCATCGGGAACCATGCGAGTGGAGGTCGTATCCTTCGCTCATTACTGGGATTTTGACTTTGCCCAGGCAGAAGAGTCACGAAACAGCGCAATCAGTGCCGAGGAATTACGAGCCGGCAGAATTGCCATCGGGCAGTGCTCACCAGGTGTTGATTCCTGGGCCACATGGAAGGTCCGTCTGCCCCTTGAGTTGGCGGTCAAAAATGGGGAGTTCATAGAGGCCATTGCCGGTTCCCATGAAAACAGCACCTCGGTGGGGCCAATCTCTGAGGCCGTCCGCAAGGTTGTTCCAGCCGACATAAAAAATTTCGTAAAGACCCAGGGGAGTAATACAATCAGCTGTGACGCAGCCGCTCTCCCCTATTCCTCTGGAAAATAACAGCCAAATAAGACTTGAAAACCAGGAGTTCTCCCGTCGGCCAATCAACCATTTCGACATCTTTTGGTGAACTGGTTGAGGATCACCATCTGAACCATAAATCCCTGAATGCGATCACCTTCTACCTGCGGGTCGAGACCTTTGATACTGACCAGAACCTATGGGTCAATCAGCTCGACGAGGCCGGTGTCACCTTTCTCGAAGTTACCGCCACCGAACCGGAAACAAACAGTGTCCGCTATGTGCCATTGCGCCTGAGACTCAGCAGGGCCGAGCTGAACAAATGGATTCAACCCCCATCGAACCACTATTTTTGATATCGAGCTTCTACGGATTCCAGGGCTGGAGGTCTTTCTAATAACCAGAAAGTGAATGTGAACAGAGGAAGGATTGGGGAAAAAGAGCAAAGCAGTGTGGGGAAGGACAAGCTTTTTCTGAACTCATGGGCCTGCCTTTCCCCACCCTGTTGTTATTTCTGGGATTTCAGGTAGGCGTAGATATCCGCCGCATCCTGTTCCGATATTTTGGATTCAGGAAACGCCGGCATTATCGGCGCATCGGTTTTCCGCAGCTTTCGCACAAAGCTGCCAAACCCCATATCCAGCCCGGCGATACTCACGGCCCGGCCATCATTGCCATGGGGGCCATGACACGAACCGCAATTGTGCATGGCGTACCATTTTTTTCCGGCTTCTGCGTCACCTGGCTTGGCGGAGCAGGAACTGACAACCATCAACGCAGCCATTACCATACCTAAAAGACCAATCTTGTGTGGCATTCCCATGGACATACAACCCTCCCTTCATTGTTAACATTTTTTCAAGACAGTACATCAAAAGGACTTTCCTCGACAGATTACCATTTCAATGAGAAAAATTCTGCCAATTTTTGACCAATTTGATTCATTGAAACCCCTCAAACAAAAAAATGCAAAGGAGCATAAGCTGTCCATGGAGTCGTATTCCAATCCTGGACAGATTCCCCTTTAAAGGCTCACCACATTGACCTGGGCCGGCCCCCGTTGCACGGTCCGGTGATATTCCACCGTCGGCCAGCCGAAGACCATGGCATATCCGACCAGATGCTCGGCGGGGATGCCCAGCCTTTCTGTCAAGCCGGGACAAAAACCGAGCGCCATCATGAATATGCCGTCCCACACCGTGCCGAGGCCGTGCGCGTGGGCCATCATCTGAAAGGTGGTGAGGGCAATCAGGGTGTCCTGGGCGGGACAGGGCGAGGCCTTGGGCGCGCTGGTGATCAGCAAGTGGGGCGCTCCGCGGAAGACAATATCCCGGCCTTCCTCCCTCCATCCCTTGACGGCCGTACCCATGTAGTTGGCGACCAGTCCATCATCGGGCAGCCTGCCGCTGTCCTTGAGTTTGCCAAGTTCTTCCAGCACCTCCCGCCGCAACGAATCCATAACCGTTAGATCTTTCACCACGGTAAAAAGCACACTCTGACTGTTCACCCCGGTGGGCGCGTGGGCGGCAATATCCAGAAGTTCATCAATCAAGGCCGGGTCAACCTCTTCGTTTCGGTACCGGCGCACAGAGCGGCGGCCCTTGATCAGGGCCGCCATCTGTGCCGGAGAGGGAAAGGTTCCGGCCAGCAGTTGACTTGCTCTGGGATCTTTGCCAAGAATGGAAATGGCGCCGGTGGGACAGACGGCGAGACAATGCTGGCAGCGATAACAGCCGCCATCCTCATCAAATACCGGCAATTCCTCCATATGGATGACAGCGGCAGGACAATCCGCCGCGCACTCACCACACTGAATGCACAGCCTCTCATCGACCCGGAACTGAAACAGTGATTTTTCCATGGCAGGACTCCTTATGGTTGCGGGGCTCCCCCCTGTTCTAAAAGTGAAAATCGAAGGCCTGTTGTTTTTTACCACGCTGCGAGGGAAAAGAGAACCGGAACTGGAAGCTTTTCCTGCCCCTGTTCAAGGTATCCACGAGAGCGCCCTTGTTTGAAATCCTTCTGCACAACACCACAAATATCAGGGGATGTCAATTCAGACAGTAATGATGGATGGCAAGGCACGCTGTTTTTTTTGTCTTTCATTCCTGGCCACCGTGCAACCCCTTCTCCGCCATTGCAGGCCGGTTCACCATCTTTTTTCATTCCGCCCGCATTTTTTTTAATGCTAGCCCTGGCCCGCTTACAGTATAAAGACCGGGTGGACTATTTCCCCCAGGAGCCTTACCATGATTCACGTCGGCATTCTTTCAGACACCCATTTGAGCAGTTGCCCTGATTCCTTTTGTTCACGGGTCCAGACGGCCTTTGCCGGATGCGACGTCATCCTCCATGCCGGAGATCTCACCGACATTGCCGTCCTCAACGCCTTCGGAGGTAAAAAAGTCCATGCGGTGCACGGCAATATGTGCAGCGCGGGCAGCCAGCAACTTCTTCCGAACCGCAAACTGATCACCCTCGCGGGTTATCGCATCGGACTCTTCCACGGAGCCTGGGGCCCCCGGCACACCGTAGAGGAACGGGCCTGGGCGATGTTCCCGCAGGCTGACTGCATCGTCTATGGTCACACCCACCACGCGGTGTGCCACCGCATCGGCAATATCCTCTTCATCAACCCCGGCACCTTCCAGGGCACAGGGCAATTCGGCGCTGCCGGCACCTACGCCATTCTTGACATCGACGAACAGGCAGAAAAACCGGGCGGACTGCGGGCCGCCATTCACCAGCTGCCGCCGCATCCCTGAACTCATTGCGCCACACTCATCCGCCAGCATATCGACCATGACTCAAGCCGTCAAAATGACCCCCATGCTCCGGCAGTACCTTGAGATCAAACAGGGGCATCCGGACGCCATCCTCTTCTACCGGATGGGCGATTTTTACGAGATGTTCTTTGAAGACGCCATTGTCGCCTCCAAAATTCTCGGAATTACCCTCACCAGCCGCAACAATAATGATGAGGCCAACAAGGTGCCCCTGTGCGGCATTCCCTATCATGCGGTCCAGGGGTACCTGGCCAAGCTGATCAAGGCGGGCCGAAGGGTGGCCATCTGCGAACAGGTCGAGGACCCGGCTTTGGCCAAGGGCATCGTTCAGCGGGAGGTGGTGCGGGTGGTTTCACCGGGACTGGTCACCGACGCCCAGCTTCTGGACGACAAAAGCAATCTCTACGTGGCCGCCATAACCCGTCAGGAGCAGGCCCGGGACGTGACCTACGGGCTGAGCTTCCTTGATCTGTCCACCGGTGAATTTCTGGTGGGTGAGTTCCATGACGACTCCGCAGCTGGTGACACGATCCTTGATCAACTCACCCGCATGGCCCCGGCCGAGCTGCTGGTAAGCGCCACCCGGCATACGGCCCTGGACACCCTGCTCCAGACCGCCCGGACCCTGCTGCCGGGACTCTGCGTCACCGAACGGGACGAGTCCCTGTTTCACCTGGCAAGCTGTCAGGAGCTGCTCACCGGCCATTTCCAGGTGCTCAATCTGGCCGGTTTCGGCTGCGCCGGAATGGATCAGGGGATCATCTGCGCGGGAGTCCTGCTCGACTATATCCGCGAAACCCAGAAGGCCAACCTCGACCACATCGAGACCCTGCGCCCCATGGACCTTGCCGCCACCCTCCAGATCGACGAGTCCTCCCGCCGCAATCTGGAACTGACCCAGACCATCATCGGCGCACGCCGCGAAGGTTCGCTCCTGGCCGTCCTCGATCAGACCTGCACACCAATGGGGGCGAGGCTCCTGCGTCATCATCTGCTCTTTCCCCTCCAGGATGTGGGCCGAATCAACGCCCGCCTCGACGCCGTCAGTAACCTGTTCATGGACAGCAGTCTGCGCCGGGAAATCCGAGAGCAGCTCACCTCCATCTATGACCTGGAACGCCTCAACAGCCGGATGGTGCTGGGCCACGGCAATGGCCGTGACATGCTGGCCATGCGCAACTCCCTGGCCGCTCTGCCTGCCATCAAGGAGCTGCTTGCCCGCTGCACCGCCGCAAGGCTCATGGCCATCGGCGACGAACTGGACCCGCTGCCCGAGATCCATCAGCTGCTCCGTGACGCCATCCATGACGAGGCCCCCGTCACCCTGCGCGATGGCCATCTGATCCGACCCGGATACCATGAAGAGCTGGACGAACTTGTCCGACTGCTCCGGGACGGCAAACAGCTGATCCTTGAGCTGGAAAACAAGGAACGGGCGGCCACCGGCATTGCCAAACTCAAGATCGGCTACAACCGGGTCTTTGGCTATTTCATCGAGGTCAGTCGCCTCCAGGCGGAGCGGGTCCCCGACCACTACATCCGCAAACAGACCCTGGTGGGAGCGGAGCGCTTTATCACACCGGAGCTGAAGGAGTTTGAAGAAAAGGTCCTTGGCGCCCAGGAAAAGCGGCTGGAACTGGAATACCAGCTCTTCCTTGCAATCCGTCAACGGCTGGCTGCCGAAAGCCCGCGTCTGCTCAAGACCGCCCAGCTCCTGGCCCGCATAGACTGTTTCGCGGCCCTGGCCGAGTGCGGTCAGCGCTATCACTACCGGCGACCCGAGGTCAATGACGGCGAGGCCATCAGCATCAGCGAGGGCAGGCATCCGGTCATCGAGCGGTCCCTGCCCAGTGGCCGCTTTGTGCCCAACGATGTGGAACTGGATCAGAATTCGCAGGAGGTTCTGATCATCACCGGCCCCAATATGGCGGGCAAGTCAACGGTACTGCGGCAGACAGCGCTCATCGTGCTCATGGCCCAGATGGGCTCCTTCGTGCCGGCGGAGCGCGCCGTCATCGGCGTGGTGGACCGAATCTTCACCCGGGTCGGGGCCATGGACGATCTGCGCCGGGGCCAGTCCACCTTTATGGTGGAAATGAATGAGACCGCCAATATCCTCAATAACGCCACACCCCGCAGTCTGGTGATCCTCGATGAGATTGGCCGCGGCACCTCCACCTTTGACG
>JACDZJ010000311.1_pt1 | contig 16548 bp, 13 predicted proteins | sample 7365721 | NCBI WGS metagenome assembly JACDZJ01 (sample SAMN15143480, study PRJNA637477) | pond metagenome | biome: freshwater wetland ecosystem [ENVO:00000243]; feature: pond [ENVO:00000033]; material: pond water [ENVO:00002228]; isolation source: pond water containing pink berries ... | reverse complement strand
TAGGCAAGCTTCTGGAACAGGGTTTAAATCCTTGCCGGAAACTCAAACAGGTGCAGGATGTGCGGGTTCTGGGCGCCATCGGTGTGGTCGAGATGAAGGAACCGGTGGTTCTGCGGGAAATGCAGGCAGCCTTTGTCGAGCGCGGAGTCTGGGTGCGCCCCTTTGGACGGCTGGTCTATATAATGCCGCCCTATTGCATGGAAGACATGGATCTCCATTCTCTGACTACGGCCATCGTCGAGGTCACTACCCTTTTGGTGCGCCCATGAGTTCCAGTTACCGGGAAGAGATGAACAAACTGCAGGAGAGCGGCCGTCTGCGGCAACTCCGGCCTTTATCCGGACGCCGGGGATGTCGGGTGCAGTACCAGGGAAGGGAGTGTCTCAACCTGAGCTCCAACGATTATTTAGGAATTGGCGGCGATTCTCACCTTCTCCTCCAATTTTATGGGGGGATGGAGACGGAGAATCTGCTCGATCGCTATGGCCTGGGCGCCTCCTCGTCACGCCTGCTGACCGGGGATTGCCAGGCGGCTCATGCGCTGGAAGGGGCACTGGCCACGGCTTATGGCGGGTCGGAACCGGGGGCGGCCCTGCTCTTTAATTCCGGCTATCATGCCAATATCGGTATCCTGCCCGCCCTGCTCGGCAAAAACGATCTGATCCTCTCCGACAAGCTCAATCACGCCTCCATCCACGACGGCCTGCAACTCTGCCGGGCCGCCCATAAACGCTTCGCGCACGGGGACTATGACCAGCTGGAGCATCTGCTTCTCACCCATCGCCATCACCATGAACGGGTGGTGATTGTGTCCGAGTCGGTGTTCAGCATGGATGGCGATGTCGCCGATCTTGGCCGTCTGGTCCGGTTGAAAAAAAAATTCGACACCCTCCTCTACCTTGACGAGGCGCACGCGGTGGGCCTGTACGGGCAAAAGGGGCTGGGCAAGGCCGAGGAGCAGGGCGTGATGGCGGACATCGATCTGCTGGTGGGCACCTTCGGCAAGGCCTTTGCCTCCATGGGCGCCTTTGTTATCTGCCATCAGGATATCCGGGACTATCTGATCAACCGCAGCCGCCCGCTGATCTTCACCACCGCCCTGTCGCCGGTGCTGCTCAACTGGAACCGATTCGTCTTCCAGCAGCAGCAGGGCATGACCGGGCAGCGGCACCATCTCGCCGCCCTGGCCCGAAAAATGCGGCAGGCCATGGAGGACCAGGGGCTGGCGGCCACCGGAGAGAGCAATATCATCCCCCACATCATCGGCAATGACCAGGAGACGGTGCACCTCGCGGAGAGATTACAGGAACGGGGCTTTTTGATTTTCCCGGTGCGCCCGCCCGCGGTTCCGGAAGGGACGGCCCGTTTTCGCCTCTCCCTGACCGCCGACATGGGCTGGCAGGATCTCTGTGAACTCCCGGAAATCCTGGCAAACGAGTCGGGGCCGGGCCAAGCGGGCACGGGCAGTACCCGATGAGGTGTGAGTGGCTGCACCGGCAGCAACGAGGGCATCTTCTCCTCTTCTGTAATGGCTGGGGCATGGACACCCATCCCTTTCTCCCCCTCACCGCCACCGATCTGGATGTGCTCATGTTCTTCGATTACCAGGATCTGGAACCTGAGCAAGACGGGGTTTCTCAGTCTGCCAGCTCTTTTCCTGCCGCCGGTCTAGCCGATCTCTTCAACCGCTATCCCCGAATCTCCCTGATTGCCTGGTCCATGGGGGTGTGGGCCGGACAGCAGCTCTTTGCTCCCTGGGCGCACCGGTTGCACCGGGCCATCGCCATTAACGGAACCCTGTGCCCCATCGACGATGGCTTCGGCATTCCGGTCCAGGTTTACGCGGCCACCCTGGCCCGCTTCGATGGGGCCGGTCGGCTGAAGTTCTATCGCCGCATGTGCCAGAAGGGAGAAACCCTCGAGACCTTTCTGCTCCACCAGCCGAAGCGAACCCTTGCCAGTCAGCGTCTGGAGCTGGCCGCCCTGCAGCAGCAGGTGTCCTGCCAGCCGCCCCAGTCCTCACTCTACAGCAGGGTGGTTATCAGCTCCCAGGATCTGGTGATGCCCACCGCCAGCCAGCTTGCCTTCTGGCAGGGGCACAATATTCTGTCCCTGGAAGGCCCCCATTTTCCCTTTTATCGCTGGGAAAGCTGGGACGAGATTTTGAACGCATTGCAATGAGAGGGGATGGATGCTCAGCAGAAAGCGGGGAAGGAACCCCGGAGCCTCTGAACAAAAATCGGGTGGCCCACTGTTTCCGCCAGGCCATTGGCACCTATGACCGGCAGGCCAGGGTGCAGAGACAGATCGGATCATGGCTGCTGGATCTGGCCGGCCAGCATCCTGCCATCGGCCATGGGCGGGTCCTGGAAATCGGCTGCTGCACCGGGATACTCACCGAAATGCTGTGCCGACACCATCGAATCGGCACCCTCTTTGTCAACGATCTGGTGGACGAATTTGCAGAGGTGGTGGAGGCCAGACTCCCGGCGGACCGGACGCCGAAAATCTGCCCCCTCTTTGGCGACATCGAGGCCCTGCCCCTCCCCCCTGACCTGGATCTGATTATCTCCAGTTCCACCTTTCAATGGCTCTCTGACCTGCCGGCACTGCTGCCGCGACTGGCCATGGCCCTGGCGGACAGCGGCTTTCTTGTCTTTTCCATCTTCGGCCCCGGCACCCTGGCCGAATTCACCGAGTTGACCGGCGTCGGCCTGCACTACCGAACTCCTGAACAGATTGCCGGGCTGCTGGCGGATCATTTTATCCTCGAACACCAGGTCACCAGACAGGATCAACTGTTCCTGCCCTCGCCCCGTGCCGTCCTCCACCATCTGCGGGACACCGGCGTGGGCGGAGTGCGGACCCATCGCTGGACAAGTTCATCCCTCAGGCATTTTGAACAGCAATACCAGTCCCGCTTCGGCACCGCCGCAGGGGTTCCGGTGAGCTACACCAGCACCTGTTTTATCGCCCGTAAAAAATAAAAAAATCCACCCTTGAAAAGGGTGGATTTTTTATTGGAGATTACCCGCAGACAATACTTACCGTTCCTCCATATCCCCTGCTCGAAAAAATCTCAAAGAACTGTTTTTATCAGGAACCCATTGGAACGGGTCATCATACCTTAAAATGACCAACCAGTACTTTCAGTTCTTCGGCCAATTTTGCCAATTGGACGGCATTATCTTTCACCTGTTCCTCTCCCTGACGAATTTCTTCCACCGAAATACTGATTCCAGCAATCTCACTGGCAATATCACCTGAAACTGACGCTGTTTGGGCCACCTGTTTGTTGGCTTCATGGACTCCGGTTTCTGCCTCAGCGATATTTCCCACAACCTCCCGAGTAATCGCGGCCTGTTCGGCAATGGCCTCTGCAATGATGTTAACAATGATTCCAACCTCTTCGATGATGGCAGTAATTTTATCAATATCACCCATGGCCTCACCGGCGGACTTCTGAACCCCGACAATTCTGGTCTTGATATCTTCTGTGGCTGACGCAGTCTGCTTTGCCAGCTCCTTGATCTCACCTGCCACCACCGCAAACCCTTTCCCGGCCTCTCCAGCGCGGGCCGCTTCAATGGTGGCATTGAGGGCCAAGAGATTGGTTTGCGACGAGATGGCAGTGATGGTTTCCGTCACCTGGCCGATCTGCTGCGCTGCCTGCCCGAACTCCTGCATCAAGGTCGCAAGGTTCTGAGCCTGGTCACCGGCCTGCTCACTGATCTTCCTGGCCTTTTCCGAATTTTCGGCTATCTTGACGATGGTGCTGTTCATCTCCTGGGTCGATTCAGTGACTGTGGACAGATTGGTTGTGGCCTGTTCCATACATGCCGCCACTGAGTTCGTGTTAGCACTGGCCTCTTCAGCAGCGCTGGCAACGGTACCCATTTTTTCAGATACAGTCTGAACATCTGTGGACATCTGCTGAGAAACAAGGGATAACTCTTCAGAAAAAGAGGCGACGGTGACGGCATTTTCCTTGAGTTGGGCGATAATCTCCCGAACTTTTTCGGCAAAGATATTGAATCCGCTTGCCAAGGCCCCAACTTCATCACCGGTTTCCACCTCAATCCTGCGGGTCAGATCACCTTCTCCCTGGGAAATATCCAGCATTAACTCAGCCGAACGGGCAATGGGTTTAACAATGGCGTTTCCCAGAAGGGTGATGATCACGGTCATTGATAGCCCGCCAATGAGAATCGCCGCCACCGTGACCATCATGTTCTTCTTGAGCTGGGCGCTGACGCTTTTTCTGCTGTAGCTGAACTTGAGATGTCCTAGAACTGTTTTTCCATCCTGATCCTTAATCTCTTTTTCCAGCACCACAGACTGAGCTGAGCCCGGCTTTTCCTTGCTATTGGTGGTCAGCGCCAGGCCTTTTCCGTCATAAAAAACAACCCATTCCACGTCCGTATCCTTGATCAGCTCTTTCACTAAGGCATCCAGGGCTGGATAGTCAAAATTATTGATATACGATCCGCTGATTTTTTCAGCCAGGGTAGCCAGAGAGAGCACCTTGGCATCCAAGGCGTCCTGCATGAGGCGATTGCTTCTGAGCATCATAAATGCACCTAGGCTCATAAGCAGGATAGCGGTGGTCACCACCGTGATCAGGACAATCTTTGAACGTAATTTCAATGAGTTGAGCTTAGATATGACTTTGGACATGGCTATCCTTGTTCATTGAGAAAGGTTGAGAGCATATACAGATCATGGGGGCAGCACCAGATAAACCTGAAACTCCTACTGACAGGCAGGAATGCTGATGGAGTAGAAGTCGTCCGGGGCGTACCACCGCCCTGCCCCCAGGCGCCTTCAATTCCTACCCATCCAAGTCTCCGCTGACAAGCAGGCTTTCCTCGGTGGAAAAGAGTACAGAGCCTTGCTTATTTGACAATAAGCTGCTGTCCAGGGCCGGCAATAAAGTCGAGCATCTTTAGCACCCCTGGGGAGGGGGCACCTTTGGTGATCAAGGTTATGGGACGACCAAATTCAGGGATGGTCGGGGCATTGACGGTGCCGTCGATCTGGGCCGTGGCACCAAGGGATACCGCGCCGGAGGTGGCAATCACTCTGCTCTTCAAGTCAGCTGCGTCGGTCCCTTGCACCGCGTCGGGTGAGTATGGCTCGCCATTCATCGCCTGCTTCTGAAACACGCTCTGGGTTCCCGGTATCTTGCTTCCCAGAATAACAACGATGGGCAGGCTCGGGCCACCAACTTCCGACCAGTTTTTCGCCTTTCCGGTAAAAATCGCACTCAGTTGTTCCTTGGAAAGGGCTGTCACCGTAACACCTTTGTTGGTTAAAACCTTTACGATATCCTTACCGATGACCCTGTTTTTATAAGCGGCCGGATCGGGGATGGTATATCCATCCTTTTTCATCATCTCCATCCAGTCAGGAAAAGTCATGCCGGCCACCGCCGCGTCTATGCTCCCGGCATCGAGATCTTTCAAGGCCTGAATCGGCCCACTGGAAACGACATTGAGCTTGACGCCATTGGCCTTTTCCATGGGGCCTTGAATTTTATTGAAAATATTCTCAGTGGCGGCTGCCCCAGTGCCGATTTTAACTTCTTCTGCCAAAGCCATACCGGAAACACCTGCCAAAAGCATTAACGCCGCAACTGCTTTCAATGACCCTGCAATCCATGGTTTAGTCATATGCTCACTCCTTTGTCTGGAGGTTAAATGCCATGAGTCTTCAAAGAGCCGCTCCCTTTTGAACTCATAACATGATGTGAACAACTATTTGAAATTTATGGAATACAAAAAACCGTCCATAAAAATGACCGGATTCCACCTAAAGATAATAAAAAATGCTCAATGGGGCCATCACTGCCTCACCCCCCAATAAATTTCCTCCATCTGAAACAATCCTGACGTGAGGAACAAAATGTTAGAAGCTACAAGGGACGCTACGATGATCACTAAAGACATAGGCAAGGATTCTGGTCGAAGGGTGGCACGCCCTTCCTCCTCAGTAGTGACTACTCTATGGGATTTTTTCTTAATTTTAAATAAAAAAAAGAGACTTGAGACTATTTTTCAAATCGTTTAAGGCGGTCAACTACCTGTTTTTTCTTGTAGTCCTCAGTGAAGAAACCCCAGAAAGCCTCCTTGCTGTGATCGCCTGGGAGGATTCTGCCCATCTCCATTGGCTTCCAAGGGGCATCAAAGGCCTCAAAAAAGGCGAGGGACTGGCTGGGGGAGTAGGGAAATCGTTTGAGCAGATCAGCCCAGAACCGGGCCTGCTGCTGCTGGCTGAACCCGTCCTTCGGCGCACTGTTCCCGGAGGCGGCACCGGGCATCCCCGTTTCCTTGACGAGCAGGGGTCTGTTGAAGTTTGCTCTGAATTTTTCCACCACCTCGATGACCATATCCACTCCCTGGGCCGAGTTTTCCGGGGTGAACCATTTTTCAAACACCGGATGAATATTGGGCATCAACAAATCATGACCGTTGAAGAACTGACTGTATTCCGTCTTAAAATAGAGAAAAAAAGGTTCGGAAGTGGTGAGTGGCAAGGGGGGAAACTCTTTTTTCAGCCGCCCCATGGTCGCCTGCACATCCTGCCGCTGGTAACGTTGGGAGTAGAGCCCCTCATTGCCGACGATCACCGCCGCAACCAGCCGGGGATATTGCCTGACCGCTTGGACGACATTTTGAATTTCGATTTCCGATAAGGGATCCCAGATACCCAGGATAACCGCCCGGTAGCCAAGTTCGTGGGCAATTTGGGGGATGGCCTCCAGGCCGCTGGTGGCTGAGTAGGTGATAAGTCCATCAAAAAACGGCCGCAGCAGGATGAGATCATTCCGAATCCCGATCTTGCCGACAGCACTCACCTTGCCCGCAGAGATGGAAAAGCCGCTGGGGGTGTAGGCAATAAACCGGGTCTGCCGGATCAGCTCCGGGAGCGGTGGAGCCTGCGCCGATAGCGGCTCAACGGGCAGCAGCCAGAGGGTGATGACGCAGAACAGGATCAGGAGGGATTTCATGATTTTATTGTACACCGGGCCGGCCATGGTCATCATTCCTTCTCCTCATCCATGCTGCGCCAGGAGGTTTTGACTATTCTGCTGGTGGCGGCGGATTTTTCATCCATGGCCAGCACCCGGGTTAATATCTCAATGGGCTTGACTCCCGGAGCGCCGCTGCTGTAGAGGGTTTCCAGCCTGAGCGTGACAGCCGTCTCCTGGATAAGGGCTGTTACCAGGGGGCGAATATCAAGGGTCGTGCTCTTCCCCTTGCGGCTACGGGTGAGGAGGAATTGCTCCTGACCCAGAAAATCCTGCAGACGGCCAATCTCCTCGGGCAGAAGGGGGCGGGGGCAGGTGATGGTATAGCTGCTTTGCAGATGCTGGGGGATTTTCCCCGAATGTCGGGCCACCCATTGCACCGTCAAACCCGGCGGCAGTTGCCGGTTCAAGAGGGTCACGGTATCCGTGGTCGATTCCAGGGGAGTGGGCAGATCCATGATAAAATATTCATCCAGACTTTCAGTCCCCACCGGCAGGGCCAGGCCAAAGGAAATTTTGGGCGAGGGGTTAAACCCTTCCGAAAAATTAGTGGTGATGCCGGCCCGGCGCAGGGCCCGGAAGACCAGCTGCAGCATTTCGAGATGGCCGAGAAAACTCACATCCCCGGTGCAGGCGTAGCTGACCATATATTTAAAATGACCAGCCGCAGCCGGTTCCGGGTTCTCAACCTCGACCTTTGCTGCCGGTGGTTTCGCTGCGATCTTCACCTCTGTCTCATCTTTCCGGGCCTGGACAATGGGCCGGATCTCGGTGAAATCACAAAGGCCGCACTGCTGACAGCCATGATACCGGCAGTCCGGGGTATAGGCCTCGATATGGGCCTTGGCCAGCTCATCCTCAAGAAAGCCGGTCTCAACGCCACTGTGCAGATGCTGCCAGGGAAGGATCTCATCGGCGGCGCGGCGGCGCAGGAAACCATCCAGGGGCAGCCCGCACTCCTCCCCCGCCTTACGCCAGATGGCCAGATCAAAATGATCCGACCAGGCGTCCAGGCGCGCCCCGCCATTCCATGCCGTCTCCAGGAGTCCGGCCAATCGGCGGTCTCCCCGGGAAAACACCCCTTCCAGAAAGCTCTGCTCCGGATCATGGTATTTCAGGTTGACGCCGCTGCGGGGCAGGGCCTCTTTGATTCTCCTGATTTTTTCGCGGCTCTCCTCAATCCCTATCTGCTGCTCCCACTGAAATGGCGTGTGCGGCTTGGGCACAAAGGTGCCGATGCTGATATTGATCTGGCGCCGACCGCGCCCGTCCCGGTCGCCTTCCCGTTTGGCCTTGAGCGCCAGATCGACAATGGCATCGATGTCCTCCATGGACTCGGTGGGCAGACCGATCATTAAATAGAACTTCATCACCTTCCAGCCCAGGCGGAAGGCATCTCGACAGGTGGTGAGCAGATCTTCCTCGGTGATCCCCTTGTTGATGACCCGACGCAAACGCTCACTGCCGGCCTCCGGAGCCAGGGTAAATCCGGTTTTCCGAACCCGCTTGATCTGATCCATAAGGGTCTCGGTCAAGGTCCCCACCCGCATCGAGGGCATGGAGATGGAGACGTAATCGTCGGCAAAAGTATCCATCAGCCTGGTCATCAGCGGTTCAATGCAGGAGTAATCGCCGGTGGATAAGGACAGCAGTGCCAGTTCGTCAAAACCGCTGTCCCCAAGGCCGCACCGGGCAATATCAAGGATCTGCTCCGGGCTGCGCTCCCGCACCGGACGATAAATAATCCCGGCCTGACAGAATCGACATCCCCGCGTACAGCCCCGGGCAATCTCCACCCCCAGGCGGTCATGGACGATCTTGGCGTTGGGCACGAGGGGACGTTTCAGGTGTTCAATGGAGGACAAGTCGGATACAATTCTTCGCTGGACGAAGGGCCGCTCCCTGTTCAGGGCACGAATCGCCTGGATTGTCCCCGCCTCCGTGTACAGGGGCTCAAAAAACGAGGGAACATAGAGCCCATTGATGGCGGAGAGGCGGGATAACAGCTCTGCCTTGGGAAGCTTGTTTTTCTTGCGGAGGTGGATCAGGTCACTGATTTCAAGAATCGCCTCTTCACCGTCGCCCAGCAGGATCGCGTCAAAAAAATCAGCCACCGGCTCGGGGTTCAGGGAGCAGGAACCACCGCCAATGATCATCGGCCAAGACCCATCCCGGTCTTTGGCCCGGAGCGGAATCCCGGCAAGCTTGAGGATGGTGACGATATTGCTGTAGCAGAGCTCATAGGGCAGGGTAATGCCGATAAGATCAAAGTCGGTGAGGGGATGATCTGATTCCAGAGAGGTCAGGAGGGCGCGACTTTCCAGCAAGAGCTTCTCCATATCGCGATCCGGGCAGTAACATCGCTCCGCCAGCACCTTGTCCTGACCATTGAAGATATGGTAGAGTATCTGCAGTCCCTGGTGGGACATGCCGATTTCATAGAGGTCGGGAAAGATGAGAACGCAGCGAACCTGGGCTCCCTCCCAATCTTTGACCGTCGCGTTATGCTCGTGTCCCAGATAACGCCCTGGCTTGGTAACAAAGGGGAGCAGCTTGTTTCGTGCTATTTTTTCCTGCATGGGAACGTTGTCGAGAAAGAATGAAGATCACAGTTTATGACACCCGCAGAGACGACAATCTTGCCATCCGTCTCCAATGTCTGTAAATAGGTACCTATCCAGCTTGATGCCGGAGAGGAACGCAAAACCACGTAGTGTAACTGTTCAGGAGTGCTCCATATGCGAGAAAGAGGTCTGCGAAGTGTACTGGTTCGTACATGAGCAGGCCGATGACGAAGCAGATGGGGCACTACTGGATAGTTACGTAAATAGAAGCGCAGATGTACCGGAAATGGCCTGAATTTACAAGGATTGTTCCACTGCTCATAAAAAGTTAAAAATATTAATCAAATAAAAACAGTATATTATCTTTTATCATGGGGTGCTGACATGTTCCGCTCACGACTGACTCCACTTTTTCTCTGCATACTTCCCGTCCTTTTCCTTCTCTTCTCAACACCTCTTTCCTGTGCTGAGACGGATACCGCCCTTCTGCAAGAAATCAGTTTTACTCAGAAAAGCGATACGGAAGAGACCGTCACCTTCAAAATGAATGGTCCGCTGACCCCTAAAATCTTTACCGTTAAAGGGAACACACCGAAGATCGTTGTGGATTTTTACGACACCAGCACTGCTCCGGCCATCAAAAGGTTGATGGACAGCCGGGGAAAAGTGATCAAGGCCATCAGAACCGGAATACATACCGATAATCAGCAGAAGACCAGGGTTGTTCTTGATCTTGTCCCTGCCGCCGAATACGATTTTTCTCAGAATTTTGAGGCGCTGGACAATACCTTGCGCATTACAGTGGTCCGGACTCAGCAGGATGGGGGAAAAAAGCTGGCTGTTGAGAAGACCCCGGAGAAAATTGAAAAATTGAAAGCCCCCGAAAAAGTATCCGCAGATATTCCTCCCCCGACAAAGACAAAGGAAGCGGTTCCTGCCCCCGTAAGCAAAGAAAAGAGCGTCAACCCATCATCCGAGGTGGCTCCGGTGGAGACGAAAAAAACAGCGGTCGTTGCGCCATCTCCACTGCCGGTCTCAATCCGCTCCGTTTCTTTTGAGAAACAGCCCGACAAGGGGGAAAAAGTGCTGTTTTCCGTGGATAATTTCCAGCCGCCCAGGGTCATTGGGGTTGAAGAGGGGATCCCCAGGGTCATCTGTGATTTCACCAGCGCCACACTGGCGGAGGCTATTCCGGCACTGATCCCGGCGCAGGGAGAATTTATCCAGCAGATACTGGTGGAAACAAAAGAAAACTCCTCCATCAGGATTACCCTCGAACTTGTTCCCAATCGCCATTATGATCTTGAGCAATTATTTTTCAAAGACGAGAATCTCTACGTCCTCCTGGTCAAACCTTCTCAAAACCCGCAATTGAAAAAATAAGCCCTGGAGAACCCTGGAGGATACGGGGAAATGGGGGAATAAACGATGTCCTCCTGCCTCCGGCTCCAGCCATTCTGAACTATTCCCGGATTGGAGATCAAAAATATATGCCGCCCTTAAAGGAAGATATTCTTCAAGGTATTTATGAAGTTTTTGGTGAATGGTCGGCCCCTTTTCCCTTTGCCTGTGAAAAACAGTGTTCGGCCTGTTGCACCCAGAACGTCACAGTTACGGCCGTTGAGGGGGAACTTATTCATCGCCTGATCCACGACGGCAGGCGGGAATCATGGCTTGCCGAGCGTCTCCTTGAAAAGGGCGAAACACGGCGACCGCTGATGACCACCAATGACTTTGCCGAAGCCTGTCTGCAAGGTGAGGATCTTCAGCCGGAACAGTACGGCAGCCCCGCACCCTGCCCTTTTCTGAACAAGAACTGCTGCATGATCTATGAGGCCCGCCCCTTTGCCTGTCGCTGTTTTGCCTCCGAACAACGCTGTTTTCCCGGCTCCTCCGCCCTTTTGCCGGAATACTACCTTTCGGCATGCACGGCTGTCATGCAGATCATTGAACATCTGGGACAGCGGGAGTACTGGGGCAACATGCTGGATGTCCTCGCGGCCCTCTCCGATCTGCCGGAAAACAGCCACTACGCGGGCCTGCTGCCGCCATCCTTTGCCGACCAGGCCCGCGCCCATATCGTCAAGGCAAAGCCTTTACCTGGATTTTTACTGCTGGAAGGGGAAATGGACAGGATCGCGCCCCTGCTTGAGGCAATCTTCACCCGCAAGATTGGCGAAAAAACAGTGGAGTCGATCCTCAACAACCGGTGAGGGAATTGCTGCCATGCTGAGATTCCCTTCTCCAGAAAAACAGTCATAGGAGATCAGGGGGGATCCAGACAGATAACAAATCGAGAAGAATTGAAAGGGCCAGGTTCACCCTGGGCAACGCACTGTCACCCAGTTGAGAAAGGAGATCTGTACCAGGGCAGCCGCCATCAATCATCTCCCCCTTTTTCACCGTCCCTATCCCCTGCCGTGACCTTTTCCTCATAGCCCGGGGGAACTTTCAAACGAAACCGGGAAGCTGAGAAGACTTGATCCGTCAAGACCTCAGCGAATTCAATACTCAGTTTGGACCCATAGGGCAGACCGATGATGCTGAGTCTGCTCACCACCGGGCAGTCACCATGCGCTGTCCCGTAATCATAGGAGAGGGTGGCGATGGTTTCTCCCTGGCCATCGACAAGGATACGGGAAAGCAGCCTCCTGGTCTCCGGTTGAAGCAGGAGATGACTGTGAGCCGGGGCCTCCTCACCGGGATAGCGCATGGTGAGCCAGACACCGCGCCCGGCTTCATCCTGCCGGATGGCCTCAATACCTGCCCCCTGTTCGTGAAGTCGCCCCGTCAGCCAGTAGCCCCATTGATCGGAGAAGAGCGGCACGGGAATTCCGTACTGCCGCATCAGGGCGCTGATATTTCCACTGGTGTGCTGCCGAAGAGGGGTATTGATGGACTGGAAGTCCCGACCATCACTGACCATGGCATAGAGGGGCTGCCCCAGGGGATTGGTAACCACAAATTTAACCGCTGAGGGCAGCATCAACTGGAGAAAACCAGAGATGGATCGAGCCTCTCCCAGACCATCCCAGAAGACCCTTACTCTGGCATCCATGCAGCCAAAGCAGGAGGAGTCCCGAACCAGCATTTCCTCAAAGATCTGCCGGATATGCTGGTCTTCCAGTTCCGTCACCGGTGTCGTCCAGGGCTTTCCCGCACATCCGGCCAAAAGCAGTATCAACAGGGGGAGTACCAGGGGCAACGACCCGATTCCCCTGTGACCCCGCCATATTTTCCAGGCCCTGCCATTGCCGCTATCTGCTCGCATCAATCTTTTGCTGCATTTTTTCCTTCATCTCTGTCTCCTTGAACAGCTCCTTGGCCTTGCGCCAGGCACTCCGCGCCTTCTCCTTGAGCCCGGAGGCCTCATAAATATCTCCCAGATGTTCGTGGATATTGGGATCTCCAGGCTCAAGGGCGACGGCGTGCTCCATCTCAACCCTGGCCTTTTCCAGATCTCCCATGCGGAAATAAACCCAGCCCAGACTATCAAGAATAAACCCGTTTCCTGGTTTTAAACCCTGGGCCTTGCGGATATATTCCAGGGCCTTGTCGAGATTCACCCTGGTATCGGCCCAGGTGTATCCAAGATAATTCAGGGCCTCGACATGATCAGGCTGCAGGGCGACAACTTTTTCCATGGCGGCGATGGCCTCGTCCTGCCGTTTTTCCTGCTCCAGCAGAAGTCCATGGGCAAAGAGCAGGGACACATTATCCGGGTACAGCTCAATGCCTTTGGTCAGGAATTCATGGGCCGCACCGGGCTGATCAGCTTTCGCATACAGCTCCGCCAGGAGAATGTAATACTGCGGCTGCCGTCGATCCGACTTGTCAATTAATTTTTGCAGAAAGGCCATGGCCTCCGCCGACTTGTTCACCTCACTCAATATCCGGGTTCGCAAGGTCACACTGTCTTCAAACTCCACATCACCATGGGAGATTTTTCTCAGGTGGGCCAGGGCCGCCTCTTTTTTGTTCGCCTCATAGCGAACCACCGCCAGCATATATCTGGCAGCCGAGGACTCTTCCCGGGCCAGGACTTTTTCAAGCAGGGTATTGGCCTTGTCGAACTTCCGCATCCTGATCAAAACCCTGCTGGTGATAAGGTCAATATTGGTGGTATTTTTGCTGAACTGGCGAATTCTGGCGAGCTCCTCCAGGGCATCTTTTCCCTGGTCGCTGAGCAGGAGGGCATGAACACGCCCCAAGGCCGCCTGCTCATTATCAGGTTCTTTTTTCAGGACAGAGGCATAAAGTTCCTCAACCCGCTTATACTGCTCTCTTTTTCCATATAACTCTGCCATTTCAAAGACCAGCTCGGGCGACCAGTGATGGGGCAGGATCTTTTCATAAAAGGCGGCGGCACCCTCAAAATCGGCAGACTGGACAGCCAGCCGGGCGAGATAGAGCAGCGCGAGATATGAGTCAGGATCCTTGAGTAACAGCACCTTGATGGTCTCTTCCCCCTCCTTGTAACGACCCTGCTGGCTGTAAAGATACCCGAGACGGAGCCGTACCGTGGTATTGTCGGGGGCCAGCTCAAGAATTTTTTCATAAATCCTGATCGCTCCATCCAGGTCTCCAAAGTTAACATCGAGGCGGGCAAGCAGTAACTGACTGTCGATATCATTGGGATTTTTTTCTACGGCATCCCTGAGCCATTGTGCTGCCGCATGCTGTTTCCCCATTTTAAGAAGCAATATGGGAAGCTTCTTGAGGACATAATCAGCATCGGGATCACAGATCAGCGCCTTCTCATAGGCATCCTGTGCTTCACTGTATTTTTTATTGCTCTCGGCATGTGTCCCCCAGAGAAAATAAAAATATGAACAGGACAAATCTCTTTTTTCATCGCTGCCTGCCATGGATGGTGCAGCGGCTGGTGCCACGGAAACGGGCGGCACAGTCTTATCAGCACAGCCGGTCAACAGTATCTGAAGGCTCAAGGAAAAAAAGAGCAGGAGAAACGAGGAGGAGACAAGGGTTTTTCTGCCGTTCATGATGTCTCCCCGTCGCCATCAACTGACAAGAGAAGGGCACGAACGGCCTCCAGCACCGACTGATGGACCGATTCAATGGACCCGGAGGCATCAATTCGATGGATATAGGGAAGCTTGAGACCGTCAAAAATCGCCGCCACCTTCTCCAGGGCGGCCTCACGTTCAAAGTCATTGAGGGTGTCGCCACGTCCTGTGATGATCCGTTGAATACCTGCCTGCGGGGAGAGGGAAAAAAGCAGGGCCAGATCAGGGGTCGGCGCGAAACTATTTTTCTCAATAATCTCCGCCGGAGTAAACCCAACGGTCGGGGACGGCTGAGTGTCGCTGGCGTCAGGGATGGTGGAAAAGGGACCGAAAGCATCAAGACAGCCTTGATAGGCGGCGGTGGAGAGAAAATAGCGATCGCAGAGGACGATCTTGCCCGCCGCAAGGGCCGGCAGCAAAAGCTCCTGCACATGCTCACGCCGGTCAGCAAGAAAGAGTTCAAGCTCCTCTTCGCGCGTAACCACATTTCTGCTGGTATACAGCGCTCTGATCTGTCCACCGAATTGCCCCATGGTGGGCTCTCTGGTTTCGAGGACATCCAGCCCCTGTTGTCGTAGGGATGCGGCCAACAGCGACATTTGGGTTGACTTTCCGGTGCCGTCAATCCCTTCAAAGACAATCAGCAATCCTTTCTTCACTCTCTTCATTGGCCAGGAAACAGTGGTGGATGGTGGGTGTTGTTACGGAAAAAAACCGGATACTGGAATGGAAGAAAGCAGTCAAAACACTGTTTATGATCACTTCGTCAGGATCTTGCATGCAAATTTACCGATACCCTTTGACAAACATAGTGCATTTCCTTGATTGAGGACAGAAGCAATCCCCATAAAAAGCATGAATTCACAAAAAAATATGCCCTCCGGGGAATCGGCACCGCCAGAAACTACAACCTTTCCACCACACTCCGGTTGCCAGCGATGAGGACGGCCAGATCAACGGCGGCGGCCAGGCTTGCCGGATCCGCCACCCCGCAACCGGCAATATCATAGGCCGTTCCATGATCAACGGAGGTGCGAATAATGGGCAGGCCCAGGGTGACATTGACTCCATCCTTGAAATGGAGCAGCTTGAACGGGATAAGTCCCTGGTCGTGGTACATGCAGATAACCACATCATACATTCCGGCGGCCGCCTTGAAAAAGACGGTATCGGGTGGAAACGGCCCCTGCACCTGAATCCCCTCCCGCTGCATTTCCTCAATGGCCGGCAGAATCACCTCTTCCTCTTCATTGCCGAAAAGACAGGCCTCTCCCGCGTGGGGATTGAGGGCGGCCACGGCTATACGCGGAGTCACAATGCCAAAATCATGACGAAGAGCATCATTGGTGATTCGGATCAGGTCTCTCAGCTCCCCTTTATTGAGCAAGGCGGAAACGGAATCGAGGGAGCAATGGATGGTGGCCAGGGTAACCCGCAATCTGCTGCCGGCCATCATCATCACATATTTATCACTGCCGGTGAGGGCGGCCAGCATTTCGGTATGACCAGGGTATGGAAAACCAGCGGCATTGAGACTGGCCTTGGAGATGGGACAGGTGACCATGGCCGAAAAGGTGCCCGCAAGAATTGCGCTTACCGCTTGTTCAATATACTCAACCATGGCCCTGCCGGTGGCAAGTGTCGGCTGCCCCCAGATCAGATCTTGCACCGGCAGACGGGAGAGTTCATAGACCGGGATCTGGCCCGCGCCAACGGAGATGCCCGGCTGCCAGGGGATGAGCTCCGATGGAATCTTCAGCTCATCGGCACAACGCCGCAGAACCTCCATATCACCGAAGACCACCGGACAATATGCAAGGGCGGGCCGCCCATGAAAAAATTTCAGGATTATTTCAGGCCCAATTCCCACCGGGCAACCCATGGTAAGAGCAATGTGGCGCATACAAATTCACGGATCAATATTTTT